>Ga0334892_1001534_pt1 | contig 19291 bp, 17 predicted proteins | sample GraSluR3_MG_4_FD_207213 | JGI IMG/M metagenome (GOLD analysis project Ga0334892, IMG submission 207213) | Sludge microbial communities from methane-producing bioreactor in Wageningen University, Netherlands - Granular Sludge_15_04-R3 | ecosystem: Engineered > Bioreactor > Anaerobic >...
TCTAGACTCTGCAAGTATCGGCTTGCTTGCTCACGCTAACAGGTGTGGGGTGCATAGGTTCGTGTATTATAGGAGTTCTCAGCAGAGACTATTTCAAGATACCGCTTTCTGGAGGCGTAACGGAGATGATCGTCGCTCCGAAAGATAGAGTCCTCCCAATATGAGAAGACACCCGGTGATCGCCATAAAGGTAACCGGTTCATCCAGGACCAATGCCGCTGTAAAGAGCGATACAAGTGGTGTCAGATAGATATATGCACTGGTCTTAAAAACACCGAGAACCTTCACTGCATGGTTCCAGCTTACGAAGCATGCAGCACTGGCACCAAGGCCGAGGAACACCAGCAGCAGAACAGATAGGGGGGTAAAATCATCCAACACTAGGGAGAAATCACTTGTGAGCACGAAGGGAAGCATGAAGAGTATCCCATAGAAGAATATCTTCTTGGTATAGGTGACTACCCCGATCCGACTCGTGTCGATCTTGCGAAGCAGTATCGAATAGATTGCCCAGCCAAGAGTGGAACAGAGGGCAAGGAGGTCTCCCCGCAACGAGAGCCTCAGGTCGACCGTTCCGTTGAACATGACCAGAGCCGCACCAGCGGAGGCTATGACGAACCCGAGAATGAGTGAAAGTCGGACAGGCTCCTCTTTCAGAAACAGTGGAGCAAGAAGTGCCGTGGTGAGTGGAGCTATCGAGACAAGGATACCTACATTCGATGCATACGTCATGGTGAGTGCGATATTTTCCAACAGGTAGTACATGACCACCCCAGTCAATCCTGCTCCTGCGAACAGGAGCTCCTGAAGCATGGATGATCTCACTCGTTTGCCACGTGTGGTGATGGCATCGATCAGAGCAAGACCAAGATAGCCCATAACGAATCGAACGAGGAGAATCTCTATAGGAGAGAAGGTCGATAGCAATATCTTTGTCGCAATGAATGTGGTGCCCCATACCATGATGGTTCCGAAGGCCGCCCCATGAGCGAGTGCTTTATTGGTGTCCATTGCGAGACTCTGCCATGGAAGTTGGAAAATGTACAGATGAATACCCGTTGCCGATTACGGGAATTTTTTGTATTTTGCTGTTGCTGATTGAGAATTTTATTTGTATGTTACATATCGGTGATGTGACAGTTGTATCTGAAGCATTGCCGATGCCTGGTCTCAGGCTGAACAAGAAACATATAAATACACATACAAGTGAGGGGTACACTATGGCAAAACAGCTGCAGTTCAATGAAGAAGCCCGAAGGGCTCTGGTCGTTGGTGTCGAGAAGCTCTCTCGAGCCGTTAAAGTCACACTGGGTCCGAAAGGAAGAAACGTACTGATCGACAAGAAGTTCGGTGCACCTACGGTGACAAAAGATGGCGTCTCGGTAGCTCGCGAGATCGAGTTGGAAGATCCGTTCGAGAACATGGGCGCTCAGCTGCTCAAGGAAGTTGCTACGAAGACCAACGATGTGGCAGGTGATGGAACCACCACTGCAACGGTGCTTGCATACTCGATCACCAAAGAGGGTATGAAGAGTGTTGCTGCGGGAGTAAATCCCATGGGTATCAGACGGGGCATCGACAAGGCTGTCGAGGACACCATCAAGGAGTTCAAGAGACAGGCGAAGATCATCAAGGACAAAGAGGAGCTTGCACAGGTTGCCTCCATCAGTGCGAACAACGATAGAGAGATCGGTGACGAGATCGCCAATGCCATGGAAAAAGTGGGTAAGGACGGAGTCATCACGGTTGAGGAGTCTAAGACTATCGAGACCACTACCGATTTCGTTGAAGGCATGCAGTTCGATCGTGGGTATCTCAGCCCCTATTTCGCCACCAATCGTGATACCATGGTGTCGATTCTTGAGGATCCCTACATTCTTATCTACGACAAGAAGATTTCGAACATGAAGGACCTGCTTCCGATTCTCGAAAAGGTGGCACAGGCTGGAAAGCCGATTCTCATCATTGCCGAGGATGTGGATGGAGAGGCTCTTGCAACACTGATCGTCAACACTATCCGTGGTACGCTGAATGCAGTTGCTGTCAAGGCTCCCGGATTCGGTGATCGGAGAAAGGCGATGCTTGAGGATATTGCGATCCTCACCGGTGGACAGGTTGTTTCGGAAGAGATCGGCCTCAAGCTCGAGAACACAGACCTTTCCCAGCTTGGCCGTGCAAAGACTGTGAAGGTGGAGAAAGATAATACCACCATCATCAATGGCGCTGGAAAGCAGGCAGATATCAAGGATCGAATCAGCCAGATCAAGGTGCAGATCCAGGATACTTCCAGTGATTACGACAGAGAGAAGTTGCAGGAGCGCTTGGCGAAACTCGCCGGTGGTGTTGCAGTGATCAATGTTGGAGCAGCGACAGAAGTCGAGCTCAAGGAGAAGAAGCACCGAGTTGAGGATGCGCTCTCCGCTACCCGTGCTGCAATCGAAGAGGGTGTCATCGCTGGTGGCGGTGTAGCACTCATTCAGGCTGCTAAAGTTCTTGAAGAGAAGAATCTGGCTGGACTTACCGAAGAAGAGGTCATTGGATACAGGATTGTTCGCAGAGCTCTCGAAGAGCCCATCAGACAGATTGCGGAGAACGCTGGACTCGATGGATCGATCATCGCAGAGAAGGTGAAGCATGAGAAGCCCGAAATCGGTTTCGACGCAGCGAAGATGGAGTGGGTGAATATGTTCAAGGCTGGAATCACCGATCCTGCAAAGGTTTCCAGAAGTGCACTGCAGAATGCTGCTTCGATTGCATCGCTGATTCTGACTACCGAGTGTTCTATTACTGACCTTCCAACCGACGAACCTGCTGCACCTGCTGGTGGTGGTATGGGCGGTATGGGCGGTATGGGCGGCATGATGTAAAGCCCACGGTTCTCAACCAACTTACATACGGTGGATTCCGGGGTTCCCGGGGTCCACTTTTTAATGAGAACTCCATGTACACTTAACAGTTATCTATAGAGTAGCCATGCCATACGTCAAACTTGACTACCGTCAGGGTAACATGGTACGTTAAGCGGTACGTAAATTTTCAAACCCTATAGAGAGGTTATATTAGTATGAATGCATTGCTGGCAACCTTGGGCGCCCAAGGAACCACGACAACATCGGCAAGCTCGACCGGATCCATGACCACAACCTTTGTTACATTTGGTCTTATTATTCTGATTTTCTATTTTCTGATCATCAGACCGCAGAAGAAGCGTGACAAAGAGGCAAAGAGTATGCTCGCTTCAATGAAGAAGGGGGACAAGGTAGTATCTATCGGAGGTATCCGCGGTACCGTGGTCATTGTCAAGGAGACGACAGTCGTCGTCAAAGTCGATGACAACACGAGAATCGAATTCTCAAAAAATGCCATCGCCCAGATTTTGGACAAGAAAGCGGAGAATGCCGCTGCAGCCGCAGCTAAGGCAAACAAATCCGAGAAGGCTGAGACCGTTGAGGCTCCTGCCAAGAAGAAGAAAACTGGAGCTTCGAAGAGTTCTTCAAAGCCGGAACCTGTCGAGGATGCTGTGGTTGTTGAAGAGACCTCCACTTCCGAAGATCAGGGCGCAGAAAAGAAAGAGACCAAGTAACGACATCGATATCAACGGAGAGCATCATGAAAAAACGAGGGCGACTGTTCATCGTTCTCCTGGTGTTGGTTGCATGTGGATTTTTCCTCTACCCAACCATCAAATGGTACGGATTCGTACCACAGGAGACCAAGGATCTTGCGACTGGCTCTATGATCCAGATTCGGGAGTATGCACAAGGAAGAGCAACGAGAGATTTGAGGGAGCTCAATGAACTTATTGCTACAGATTCATCTGCACAAGTGCCAGATGAATTCCGGTTTCTAACTTCTGTAGCTAGAGATAACTACAAAACAATGAATCGGAATGTTCCACGTAACTGGACAGTTGAGGGGCTCTTTCGTGGCTTCTACAACGAACAGGAGTTGTTCGATGCTCTAGAGAGTCACTACAGAACCGAACTTCTTGAGCTCAAAGAGCTCAGCGGAAAGGTTCTCCAACTCGGCCTGGACCTCAGAGGTGGAATGAGTATCCTGCTCGAAGCCGATGTCGAAGCCTATGAAGCAAAGACAGGAACTCGGCTCTCGGGGGCGGAGATCACCGCACTCTTGAACGAGGATATTGCGATTCTGAATGAACGTATCGACCAGTTCGGAGTCACCGAACCGGATATCCGCATTCAGGGATCCGACCAGATACTCATCGAAATTCCTGGAGCAGCAGACCCCGAACGAGTCAATTCGTTCCTGCGGGGGAGAGGTTCTCTCACGTTCCAGATTGTCGATCAGTCGCTTACCGATGAACTGAACGCCTATTATGCAGAGAACCCCGGTGAAGTCTTTACCGATGGTGGACAACTCAGACAACCCGAGTTCCTTCCTGCTGGAAAAGTGGCGACCGCATACTATGTGAATGATGACTATGGTCTCGATGAGCTCTCCAGTTTCGTAGTCTTGAATGAGGAGATCGGTCTCGATGGAATCCATATTGCAAACGCGATTGTGGGATCGAATCCGATCACCGGTCAGCCGACGGTCAACTTTGAACTCGATGCCACTGGCGGTGAATTGTTCTATAAACTCACTTCAACCAACACAGGCGAGCTGATGGCTGTTGTCCAGGATGGAAAAGTGAAGGCTATGGCCACCATAACCGAGCCAATCCGAAACAATGTCCAGATTACTGGATTCGGGTTACAGGAGGCTCAGGACCTCTCGGTCGTATTGAAGACTGCAGCATTGCCTATCGAGCTCATCGTTGTAAGCCAGCAGGGCGTTGGAGCCTCGCTTGGTGAAGATACGGTACAGGCTGGTCTGGTAGCAATTCTTATCGGATTGGCGCTGGTCTTTATCTTCATGGTGATAATCTACAAAGGTAGTGGAATCATTGCGGATATTGCCCTCATCTTCAATCTGGTCATTCTTCTCTCCGTTCTCTCGGCATTCAATCTGACACTTACATTGACCAGCATAGCCGGTCTGGTGCTCACCGTTGGAATGGCGGTGGATGCAAACGTCATCATTCTTGAGCGAATCAAGGAAGAATTGGCTTATGGGAAGAGCGCTGAAGCCTCAGTGAAGGCCGGATTCGCGAAGGCGTTCTGGACTATCATGGATGCGAACGTCACCACGATCATAGCTGCGCTTGTACTCTCTCAGCTCGGTGCCGGGGCAATCCGAGGTTTTGCAAACACGCTTGCTGTCGGTATTGCCAGCTCCATGTTCAACGCGCTATTCGTAGTGAAGTTGATGTACGACACAGTCCTCTCCGGGAAGAATCCTCGGCTGAGCATTAGCTGGAGGAAAAAGTAATCATGGCAAAGAAAATATATCCAATCACAAAATTTCGATTCATCTCAGTGGGTCTGTCCATCCTTCTATTGGTCGTAGGACTGGCCTCGTATATCGCATTGGGTGGATTCAATCTCGGAATCGATTTCCAGAGTGGTTTCTCCCAACGGGTACAGATAGCACCTCCAGCCGTCTCGTTCACGTATGAGGGTTCCGATTCAGTGAGTCTGAATGTCTCAGGCGGTGTTGTCACGCTCGTGGCACGTGATGCGTCCGGCGCACATTATCACGAGTTCGATCCGGTAGCGTATCCGACCGCAGCAGATCTTGCAACAGCTGTCTCGGCAGCAGTAGAGGGAGTCACGGCAACGGCGGTTGACGGTTCGCTGGAGACGGCCGCGCTCATTACCGGGTTTGGACTTCCCGCCTCACTTTCGGATACCCCCTTTGTGCTGAATAGTGCCAATACTGACAGATCAGACTTTATCTCGATCGATACGATGCGTGATGCCCTAGGTGAAGATGCTCAGGTACAGGTTGTCGGCGATGAGTTTAGGCAGGTGTTCCAGCTTCGACTCGCAAACGATGATAACCTTCTTGAGGCGGAGATTTCGGCATTGGTCGAATCTGCACTCAAGGACTCGTTCGGAGCCGATTCCGTAGTCGTGTTACAATCTGACTTTGTTGGACCAAAATATTCATCGACGCTTGTTTCGGGTTCTATCTTGATAGTCATCGTAGCTATCGCCCTGATACTGCTGTACATCTGGTTCAGATTTAAGTTGGCTTACGCGCTTGCTGCGATTATCACCTTGGTACATGATACTTTCCTCCTTATTAGTTTCATTGCACTGTTTCAGCTGGAAGTATCGAGCACCACAATTGCAGCTTTGTTGACCATTATCGGATACTCGCTGAACAACGTAATCGTTATCTTCGACAGAATCCGGGAAAATCGACCTATCCTGAAGGATTTGTCCATGATGCAGCTGATCGACACGAGTGTGTCACAGTCTCTGTCGAGAACGCTGTTCTCCTCGCTGACCACGGTCATGGCAATCCTTCCGCTCGCAATTCTGGCATCGGGAGCAATTCAGCTGTTCGCGATAGAGATGGTCTTTGGTATCATCGTTGGGGCCTACTCCTGTAACTTCCTTGCTCCTTCGCTTCTTATGTGGATCACCAAGAAGAAATATGGCGGCGGTTCCCATGTGGTCGAAGAGCGGGCTGTTCCTGAGGAGTCGAAGATTCCTGCACAGGAGAACGAGGTCGAAGAAGTGGAGATTCCCTCAGCCGAGCGCAAACTGAAAGGTAAGCGTAAGCAGAAGAAGTAGGAATCGTCAGGTCACATAATATCTACCGGGCCGCCTCGTAGGAATTCTGCGTTGGCGGCCTGCCTGTTTGGAGGCGTACATTGATTCTTGAAAAGTCCAGTATCATGAGTTATTGCAATGGGGTGGCCCATGTTATCAGTCTGGCTCATGAATGTCTCCGTCTTGCAGAGAAGAAGCAGCTTCCAGCCTACTCCATTGGATGGTTTATCCATAACCCGAATGTGGTCAAGAGATTCACCAGAGCCGGAATGAAACAGATCGAACGTCCCGAGGAGGGCCCTCCGGGGGTCGCACTGATTCGGGCTCATGGTATTGGAGATCCGTTACGAGAGGAGTTCGAGAAAGCCGGATTCGTTCTGATCGATGGAACGTGTGGTACTGTATCCTATTCACAACGCATGATTCGGACAGTGAATGCTGAATGGCATGTCGTACTGGCTGGTCTTTCAGGTCATAGCGAAGTAAAAGCACTTTGCAATGTATGGGATAGTCAGAGAAATATTGTTCCGGTCTCCGTTGTGGAGAGTGTGGATATGATTGATGAGTTGCCTGATTTCTCAGGGGAGACTGTGTTACTCATGGTGCAGACCACATTCCCGCAAGTTACCTATGAACAGATCAAGCTTGGTATGCAGCGGCGATACGGATCCCAACTGAGAATGGGAAATCGGCTCTGTCCTACAACATCTCGTCGCCATCAAGCAATAAAGAAGTTGTGCGATAATGTGGATGCGGTTATTGTGATAGGGGGAAAGATGAGTGCGAATACTGCATCGCTTGCTCGGATTGTCGAACAGCGAGGACTTCCTGTATGGCATATTGAAAATGTAGAGGAGATTCCCGATGAGATCTATACGTTCGAACGGGTAGGGATTACGGCAGGAACCAGTACCCCTCCTGAGGATATCGATGCAGTATATAATGTACTGAAGGCGGGAACCATATGAGTGATGTACCTGAAAGATTCTGTTCCTCCGAGGAGATCCTCGAACAGATGCGACTCAAGCAGGGGTTTATCTGTGATATGGATGGAGTGATCTATCACGGGAACCGACTGCTTCCCGGAGTGAAGCCATTCATCGATTGGTTGAAAGAGAACGGAAAACACTTCCTGTTTCTTACAAACTCGAGCGAACGGTCTCAACTTGAGCTCAAGCTGAAGATGCGGAGACTGGGCATCGAGTTGGACTCTACTCATTTCTACACATCTGCGTTGGCGACAGCTGGGTTTCTCAGTTCCCAAGTGCCAAACGGTACCGCCTATGTGATCGGAGAGGCGGGACTCATTAACGCCCTCTATGAAGTCGGCTACTCAATGAACGATGTGAACCCTGATTATGTGGTGGTCGGGGAGTCTAAGACCTACAATTATGAGACCGTCATTCGCGCAGTGAGTCTGGTAAGAAATGGAGCACGCCTGATAGGGACGAACCCGGATACCACAGGCCCGAGCGAGGAGGGTATCGTTCCAGCCACTGGATCGCTCATTCTTCCCATTGCCCGCACTGCGGGTGTGGAACCCTATTTCATCGGGAAGCCGAATCCTGTTATGATGAGGCAAGCCCTGAAACGACTTGAATGCAAGCGGGAGGATACGGCAATAATCGGTGATCGCATGGATACAGATATCGTCAGCGGTATCGAAAGCGGTATCGATCCGATACTTGTGTTATCTGGAGTCTCCCAGGCAGAGACGCCGGCTCGTTTTGCATATCGACCACGGTTGATTCTCGATTCTGTTGGAACACTGGTTCCTGACCAACACACGTGATTAGGAGGGGTAGATGATTTCCATTCCGACGATTAAACGGTTTCCTTCGTACCTGCGATTGTTACGTCAGTATAAGGAAGAGGGGTTGCAGTGGGTGTCTGCAACGAAACTGGCAGGAGAACTTGGCTTGACTCCCATACAAGTTCGCAAGGATATGGCAGGGACCGGAGTCGAGGGGCGACCCAAAGTAGGGTTCGAAATCGACGCCCTTATCGCGGCGATCGTGCAGAATCTGGGGTGGGACACTGCTACCGATGCGGTACTGATCGGTGCTGGACATCTTGGGGTGGCACTCTCTCGATATGAGGGCTTTGCGAGTTATGGGTTGAGCATCGTTGCAGTGTTCGACAAGGATCCAGAAAAGTATGGACGACCCATAGGGAAGACAGTCGTGTACCCCATGGAGGAGCTCGCCGATTTCGTGCAGCAACACGGTATTGCCATTGCGGTTATTACTGTCCCATCAGACGGTGCGCAGGATGTTGCCGATATGTTGGTAGATGCCGGTATCAAGGCAATATGGAATTTTGCACCGAAGGATCTCAGGCTTCCTGCTGAAGTGGTACTGCAGAGAACCGATCTTGCCACCAGCTTCGCCGTTCTATCGGCTAAGTGTAAGCGGTTATTCGACTATTGTAGTGATGATCAGTGATTATAGTCTAAACATGTGAAGGTGTTCACATGTTTATCCCTAAAAACCCCCTTGAAATAAAAGTAATTATTCCGAGGGGGATATTAATTGACATTATATCGATAATTTATTATCCTTAGCCCATGAATATCATAGAAGTTGAACTCTGCATGGGAAGCTCGTGTTTTGCCAGAGGAAATGCAAAATCTCTGGAGTATCTCGAATCGTACATTGCATCGAAAAATCTCTCTGATAGTGTCCATCTTTCCGGGCACCTCTGTCTCGGAACCTGTTCGGAGGGGCCGAATCTTAAGATTGGAGAGACTCTGTATACTCAGGTTCGTCCCGAATCGGTCGTAGCCCTGCTCGAGGATGCCCTGAGCGGTCTACAGGAGGGCTGATATGGGTAGTGGTAATCCTAAACTCTATCCGATATACACTGAACTAACCGAATGTCGGGACTGCTATAAATGTGTGCGTGCTTGTCCGGTGAAGTCGATTCAGGTGAAAGAGGCACGGGCCGTTGTGGTTCGGGATCGATGCATCTCCTGTGGAAGATGTGTCGATACTTGTCCATCCCACGCGAAAAAGATCCGTGATGATATTGCAGTAGCGCAACATCTAATCCGAACTCGGAAACGGGTGATCGTCTCGCTCGCCCCATCGTATGCATCAGAATTCTCAGAGGCTCCCGAGGCGGTTCTCGTAGCGTTGCGAAACCTTGGGTTTTCAGACATCTCCGAAACTGCTATCGGTGCGACTCTTGTATCGGCAGCAGTGGATAAACATATCGAGGAGCATGGAAGCTGTGCGTGGATATCGACTGCATGTCCATCGGTCGTCGAACTGGTATACCGATACCATCCAGAGTTGATTCCAAACCTCTCGCCGGTACCATCTCCTCTCCAATGTCACAGTGCCTATCTGAGACATATATACGGAAGCGATATCGGGATCGTGTTCATAGGACCCTGTATAGCCAAGAAGGTCGAAGCTGACAACAGTCCCGGATTTCCAGATGTGGCTTTGTCATTCAGGGAGCTGCGGAACTGGTTCGCCCACGAGGGGATCGATCTTGAAACTCTGCAGGGGACAAGTCTGACAGAAGAGGAGATCGGGACCATGGTCCCGGCATTGGCTGGTGAGAGTACGCTCTATCCGGTAGAGGGTGGCATGGTCGCAACGTTCGGCGTCGGAAAAGATGTATTCCAGGATCGGGCAGTCTCTGTATCAGGAGTCGAGTATGTCATGGAGACGCTAGACGATCTGAAAAATTCCCCCGGACCGGAAGCGACTCCGTTTCTCGAGCTCCTCAACTGTGAGGGGGGATGCATCAATGGCCCGGGGAAATCGAACTTCCGCTCGTCTGCGGTAAGCAAGACGAGATCGGCTCGGTTCACGAGAGCGAGACTACAAGAGGCTCGACCGGTCTTCGTGCCTCCGGCTGACTATGTCCAGCGCATGCTCGATGAGGGCTATGCGTTGCTCGATGTCAATGAACCGGGAACCTTCATACCCATACACGAGATTCGTAAGAGCAATTGGAGCATAACCGATGCCGCTGTTTCTCAAGCTCTGATCGATCTAGGCAAGACCTCTCCAGGCGATGAGTTGAACTGTGGGGGGTGTGGATACAACTCCTGTCGAGATATGGCGATTGCCTATCTTGAAGGGATGGCGGAGCCCGAGATGTGCGTGACAAAGATGAGAAAGCTTGCCCAGTCGAAGATCGATGTTCTGCTTCGCACCCTTCCTATGGGGGTGGTGATCGTGGATCGAAACCTGCATATAGCCGACTGCAACAGCGCGTTCCTCTCGCTCTTCGCCGACCTCGACGATGCACTGGGGGAGGTGGCGGTCGAGCGTGTGGTGAACCTTCCCCTGAAACGATTTGTCCCTTTCCACGGAGAGTTCGCGCAGCAGTTCGACAACCCAGGCTCTCCTTGTCAGTATAGACTCCACTACAAGGGTAAGTTTCTAAAGGTGACATTTTTCACAATCGAGAACCACCGATTGGTGGGCGCTATGTTCCAGGACATAACCACCCCAACTATTCGAAGAGAGACGGTCGTGAAGAAGGCCGATGCCGTTATACAGAAGAGTCTTGAGACTGTGCAACAGATCGCTTCGTTGCTAGGTGAGAATGCAGCTGAAACCGAGATCATGCTGAACTCGCTCATCGATGCATTCCAGGTACCAAACGGGAAGTCGAGCGACGGGTTCCTGCCCGATGTAGATCAAAGGGACTGATCGTGAAAGATATCTTTATCGATGTGGATTACCACCAGACGTACAAGACGGGACAGAAAATCGGGGGCGATGTGTTCCTCCAGTCCAAGAAGGCAGAGTCGAATCAGATCGTCTGCACCCTTTCGGACGGACTGGGAAGTGGCGTAAAGGCAAATGTCCTTGCAAACCTCACGGCCCATATGGCGCATAAGCTATCGTTCAGTCCAATGCACCTGACTAAATCGGCAAAGATCATCATGAACACACTCCCTGTCTGCAGCGAGCGAAAGATCAGCTACTCGACATTCACCATCGCCGATATCCGGTTTTCGAACAAGGCTGACATCGTGGTGCAACTGGTCGAGTACGACAACCCTCCAGCGCTTCACTTTGCGGGAACCTCTCGTGCACCGCTTGAGACCAAAGATATCAATCTGCACAGAGAGGGAGCGTTCAAGGAGGAGTTGGTTCGACAATCATCGTTCTCGATGGGAATGGGGGACAGACTCATCATGTTCACCGATGGCGTGACTCAATCTGGAATGGGGAAGAGCTTACCCCTCGGATGGCGAACCAATGGGGTGAGTCAGTATATTTCGGAAATCATCGCCAAGGATCCAGATATCTCATCGAGAGAGCTTTCCGCCGCGATAACAAGAAAAGCGTATGCACTCGATGGACTCTCGGCAAAGGATGACATCACGTGTGCCGTGGTGTACGTGAGAAGACCTCGAAGGACGCTCGTCGTTACCGGCCCCCCCTTTACGAAGGAGCGTGACGAGCAGCTCGCTCAAAAGATCGAGTCGTTCGAAGGAAGGAAGATCGTCTCAGGGGGAACTACGGCCCAAATTGTCTCCCGTCTCCTGGAGAAGAGGGTCTCTGTGGACTTGAGTTCTTGGTCTCAGGGCGTTCCTCCCGCTTCGAAGATGGAGGGAATCGATCTGGTGACCGAGGGGATGCTCACACTGGGGAAGGTCGCAACAGCGCTTGAGCAGCGGATACCGGTGAATACCATGCCGAACGATGCCGTAAGGCGGTTCGTCTCGCTCATGCTCGATAGCGATCAGGTGTTTTTCATAGTTGGTACGAAGATCAATGAGGCACATCAGGATCCGAACATACCGGTTGAGATAGGGATTCGTCGTACGATTGTCGGGCGTATTCGAAATGCGCTTGAACAATTGTATTTAAAAGAGACAGTGCTGGAGTATATCTGATTGGACACTAATTGGAGGATGATATGGGGCAGAAGCGAGTGAAAGTGAATATTTGTGTTGGTACCGCGTGTTTTGTACAAGGTGGAGCAGATCTGCTGCTGTACGAAGATTTTCTTGAACCCCAGTTGTTGGGCCTCTGCGATATAGAGGGGACCTCTTGTCTCGGTCTGTGCAAACAAGACAACTCTGACTGGAAGGCTCCCTTTGTAGAGATTGATGGAACCGTATATTCCAATGTCACACCGAAGAGGCTCGAAGAGCTGCTCAGGGAGGCTGTTGATGCTTGAAATAAATAATCAGTACACCCTCATGAAGAGGCATATCGATACCGAGGTGTTGCGGGCCTTCTTTGCCGGTACACTTGAGGATGTTGTCGATAATCTTCCCATACATATCATTCCAAGAACGAGAGATCCGAATCGATGTTGTGTGTACAAGGAGCGTGCCATGGTTCGGTACAGGATCATGGCTCTTCTCGGGGTTGATATCGAAAAGGATGATGATGAGTACAAGACACTCTCTTCCTATGTGAAGGAGTCTCTCGAGACCAAGACTCCTGTTTTTCCTTCCCTCACAACAATTTCACCCGGCTGTAGTAGTTGTCCCGATGAACAGTATCGAATCACAGATTCGTGTAGGGGGTGCTTTGCCAGGCCTTGTCTCGCGAACTGTCCCAAAGAGGCTATTGTGTTCGTGAACGGGAAAGCACATATCGATGAGAAGCGGTGTATCAAATGTGGCAAGTGTCTTGGTGTCTGTCCATTTCATGCAGTTATTCATGTCCCCGTTCCCTGTGAGGAGGCCTGTCCGGTTGATGCCATCCACAAGAATGAAGAGGGCTTTGTCGAGATAGATCGTGAGAAATGTATCGACTGTGGTCATTGTTCTCGGTCGTGCCCCTTTGGGGCAATCGCGGAGCGGAGCTCGTTGATGCAGGTAGCTGGCATGCTGAAGAAGAAGGAAGAGGTCGTTGCCATGATCGCGCCTGCCATCGAAGGGCAGTTTCCCGGTTCGCTTGGACAGATTGTCGCCGGGTTGAAGGCGTTGGGATTCTCCGATGTGGTTGAAGTGGCTGAGGGGGCGCATATCACGGCTGCACACGAGGCTGAAGAGTTACAGGAACGGCTTTCCCGAGGGGATAAGTTCATGACAACCAGCTGTTGTCCCGCCTATATGCAGCTGGTAGACAGGCATGTTCCAACTCTATCGGAACTCCGATCCAAAGCGCTCTCTCCCATGGGATACACTGCTAGACTCTGTGCCGAACGGAGACCAGAGGCAAAGCTCGTGTTCATTGGACCGTGTCTTGCGAAGAAAATTGAGGCTGCACAATTTCCGGAGATAGAGACGGTGATCACCTTTGCCGAGCTGGCGTCGTTGTTGGTTGCCAGAGACATCGATATAAAGGAGATGGTGGTCTCACAGGACGATGTGCACGTAAAGACGTATGCGGATTGTCGTGAGTTTGCTGTACCCCAGGGCGTGGCGAACTCGGTGATCCGACGATCCGAAAAGCCTATTCAGGTCATGAATATCAATGGTGTGGATCAGAAAACCGTGCGGCTCATGAAGACTTGGACAAAACGGGCACCCGAGGCGGAGCTCATTGAGGTGATGTGTTGTGAGGGCGGTTGTCTTGCGGGTCCTGGAGTGTTGGTGAATCCGAAGATCGCTAACCGGTTGCGCCAGGGAGCCAATGTCGCTACAGTAGGATCAAAACCGCTTGGAGGCGCAAAACATGTCTGAGATAAGGAGCAAGGGGGAGTTTCGGATAAGCCATGACGAGATCATTGAACAGCTTGATGCGCTTATCGTTAGCAATGATCGATCACCGTTGGGGCCAATCTCTTCTCTCGCGAATGCCAGCGCGCTGCTCGCACTCCATCTGACCGATATCAATTGGATTGGATTCTACCTGGTAGACGACACATCAGGAGAGCACCGATTGGTGCTTGGCCCTTTTCAAGGGGCTCCTGCTTGCGTAACCATTCCATATGGGAAAGGTGTGTGCGGAACTGCCTGGAGTGAGAAACGCACCAAGGTGGTTCCCGATGTCCTTCGATTTCCCGGCCATATCGCCTGCGATGCCGCAAGTAGGAGCGAAGTGGTGGTGCCGCTCGTCTCTCCTAGTGGGGTCGTGGGTGTGCTCGATGTCGACAGTCCGTCCCTCGATCGGTTCTCTTCTGAGGATGTCTCTCTACTGGAACGAGCAGCGAGAAGCATATCTGCCATTTTTGGGGGATCGGGGAATTGAGGTGGCCGTATCGCCTCATACAAATCTAACCGAAAGTAGTTTTCCTCAGAATCAAAGAATATAACCCAAAGGGAACTTGACAGAAAGTAAAATCATTCACACTATTAGTCTGTAGCTACGAGGGAGACGAGTAGCCGGACCGGTTGTCCGTGAGAGGATGTCCTTCTGTGCAATACAGTCGGGTGTGAGGCATCTGACAACCCCCGGTGAACACCACTCCTGAGCTGCAGGTCGAACAAGGATTTCAGTAGGCCTGCCGTTAGCTCTGACGAAACAGGGTGCAATGAGTGTCCGTGTCGGCGATCAAGAGTCGATACGGGAAGTAAGGTGGAACCGCGGAAACATGGCCTCCATGTTCTCGTCCTTACCGGAATGCAGGCCGGCTGTGGCATGCACGGGTAGGAGGAGACCATTGGAGGTCTTTTTTATGGGTACTTTCTGGTGCAAGTGGCACAAAGGAGATATGAATGGCTAGGAAAGAGGATGTAGATAATCGGTTGGAGCGGGTGAGACACTCCATGTCTCATGTGATGGCGGAAGCTGTCTTGCAGATGTTCCCATCGGCACAGATTGCCATAGGTCCAGCGATCGATAATGGATTCTATTACGATTTTGATCTGCCTCGAGCATTGAACGAGGAGGATCTTGAAGAGATCTCGAACCGGATGAAGACCATCATCCAGGAAGACAAGGAGTTCAAGCGCATCGTGGTCTCTCGAGATGAGGCCAAGAAGTTGTTTGCCGATCAGGTCTACAAGATGGAGCTTATCGATGCGATACCCCCCGACGAGGATGTCTCGCTCTACAATCAGGGCGGTTTTACCGATCTCTGTAGAGGGCCTCATGTGGAATCCACCAAAGAGTTGAATCCCGATGCATTCAAGCTGTTGAGTACTGCCGGAGCCTATTGGCGTGGTAGAGAGACCAACCCCATGCTCACTCGTATCTACGCAACTGCATGGACAAATCCCAAGGATCTTCGACTCTATCTCCAGAAGCTTGCAGAGATCGAGAAACGTGATCACCGGAGACTGGGAAAGGAGCTGGATCTCTTCAGTTTCCACGAAGAGGCCGGTCCGGGTCTTGTGTACTGGCATCCGCGCGGGGCTCGAATCCGCATGGCGATAGAGGATTTCTGGAAGAATCAACACTATGCGAATGGATATGAGATGGTCTACACCCCTCACGTGGGAAAAGCTTGGTTGTGGGAGACTTCGGGGCACCTCGGTTTCTATAAAGAGAGCATGTACTCTCCTATGGAAATGGATAAGGCCGACTACTATGCAAAACCGATGAACTGTCCTTTCCATATCATGATCTACAAGAACTCCAAGCACTCGTACCGTGAACTCCCGTTCCGATGGGCAGAGCTGGGAACAGTCTACCGGTATGAGAAGGCTGGCGCCCTGCATGGGTTGCTACGTGTTCGTGGATTCACCCAGGACGATGCGCACATTTTCTGTACTCCCGATCAGATGGAGAGTGAAATCCGAGAGGTCCTCAGATTCTCGCTGTTCATGTTGCGATCCTTTGGATTCGAGAACATCGAGGCATATCTCTCCACCCGTCCTGACAAGAGTGTCGGTGAGCCCGAACGGTGGGATGCCGCGACTGATTCTCTGAGAAGTGCTATCGAAGCAGAAGGACTCGACTACGATGTCGATGAGGGTGGCGGGGCCTTCTACGGGCCGAAGATCGACTTGAAGGTGAAAGATGCCATCGGTCGTGAGTGGCAGTTGTCCACTGTTCAGTTCGATTTCAACGAGCCTGAGCGATTCAATATGACCTTTGTCGATTCCGATGGTGTAGAAAAGCGACCGTACATGATACACCGTGCACTGCTTGGCTCTATTGAACGGTTCTTCGGTGTTCTGGTCGAGCATTTCGCAGGAGCTTTTCCGCTGTGGCTCGCTCCCGAACAGGTTTGCATCATTCCTGTTTCGGAAATATTCAACTCGTATGGCAGACAGGTTCTTGATCTACTCAAGAGCTCTGGGATACGAGCCTACATCGACGAGAGCGATGACCGAATGAATGCGAAGATCCGAAATGCACAGAAAATGAAGGTGCCTCATATGCTGATTCTTGGTGAGCGGGAAGAGGAGTCCCGAGCGGTCTCCGTTCGGTACAGAAGTGGGAAGCAGGAGAATGGTATCGAGCTGGATACCTATGTTGGCCTTCTTCACGACCGAATTGCACAGAAAGAGTCGTATTGAAATCGGACAAGGAGGGTACCATGGATCACCAAAAGGCCATGCAGCGGCTTGAAGCCATAGATCGAGAGCAGGTATTGATCTCCCATATCAGTGGAGTGCTGGTATGGGATCAGGAAGTGGTCCCTCCTGCCGGGCACGAGGAGCGGGCGAAGCAGCTTGGTCTGCTCGACCGGAAGATGCACGAGGTGGTGGTATCTGATGAGATGGGGCAATTGCTTCAGGTGCTCGGAGCGAGTGACACGAACCCTGAAGGGACTGCCGATCTCGATGAGAGATCACGTGCGTTGGTGCGCTCTTACTACCGGAGTTGGCGTCGTGCGAGCCGGCTTGATGCTGATTTTGTACAACGATTTTCAGAGCTTACCAGTCAGGCTCACCAGGTGTGGGCCTATGCACGAAGTGAGGATGATTTCTCCCTGTATGAACCTGTGCTTTCCCAGATTGTACAGATGGTACAGGAGAAGGCTCAGCGGTACGGTTATACCGACGATCCGTACGATGCCTTGCTCGAAGTATTCGAGCCGGGGACCACGACGGCTGAAGTCGAGCTTCTGTTCAATGAGATGCAACGAGATATTCAAGATGTGCTATCGGTCATTCGTGGTAGTCAGCGAGAGGTAGAAGACTCATTCCTGTACAGTTCGTACCCCGTAGACAAACAGGCTTTGTTCGCTAGGGATATATTGGATGCGATGGGGTTCGATTGGTCCCGTGGTATTAGTGGCACTGCCACGCATCCCTTTACGATCAGCCTCGGATCGGATGATGTGCGGATCACTTCCCGGTACTCCGAGCCGAGTGTGACGAGTCCTCTCTACTCCTCCATACATGAGGGAGGGCATGCTCTGTATGAGATGGGTGCATCGAACGATGTCACACGGGGCACCAGTTTGGCGAACGGAGCCTCTCTGGCTTTTCACGAAAGTCAAAGCAGACTCTGGGAGAATATGATTGGGAGGAGCGAATCGTTCTGGGAGCGGTTCTATCCCCGTTTCCAGCACCTGTTTCCCCTACAACTTGATGGTGTCGATGAGAAGATGTTCTATCGTGCAGTGAATAGGGTTCAGCCGTCCTGTATCCGGGTGGATGCAGATGAGGTGACCTATGGTCTTCACATTATTCTCAGATTCCGTCTTGAGCGGCAACTTCTCGCCGGAACGCTCTCGGTCCGAGATCTTCCTGGAGCATGGAACGATGCAATGGAGGAGCTGATCGGGATCCGTCCCACAAGTGACAGGGAGGGCGTGCTCCAAGATGTGCACTGGTCGATGGGGGAACTGGGCTATTTCCCTACGTATGCATTGGGGAATCTCTACGGGGCTCAGATATTGCATGCGATGAAAAAGGATCTTGACGTCGATGCGGTCGTCTCCACAGGTGATTTCTCGCCTATCAAAAACTGGTTGCATGCCAAGATCCTCCGTTTTGGAACCATATACGAACCGAAGGACCTGTTGCGAAAAGTGACCGGTTCTACCCTGGATGCTCGGTATTTCCGTGAGTATCTACATACAAAATACATAGGGAGTGAATCATTATGAATCTACCAAACAAGCTTACTATCTCCAGACTGATCATGGCCCCACTGTTCTTTACCGTCTTTTTTCTACCCGAATGGTTCGGGCCGTCGTTGCAGACGGTTTCCGTAGTTCTCATGCTCCTGTTGTATGTACTTACCGAGCTTTCCGATCTGTTGGACGGAATCATCGCTCGGAAGCATGATCTTGTCACCGATCTTGGCAAGGTCATGGATCCGTTTGCCGACACACTGAGCAGGCTGACCTATTTCGTCTGTTTCATTGGTGTGCAGATCATGCCGGTATGGGCATTCGTGATTATCATGTGGAGGGAGTTTTCCATTGTTTTCCTCCGTATGCTCATGATGGGGACGGGCAAAGCTGTCGCTGCTAATATTTGGGGAAAGTCGAAGGCTGTCATGTACGCTGTCTCGGGACTGGCGGGAATCGCCTACGTCTCAGCCCTTAGATTGAGTGAGCAAGTCGATTGGATCCTGTGGGCAGAGCCTATTCTGCTGGTGGTTTTCGGATTGGCTGCAGTGGCATCTCTAGCCTCCTTTGTTACCTATATTGCCTCTATGATCAGGGAAAAATCCCTCTCTCACCTGAGTCGTTAAGCATAGAGAAAAGGTTTTTGCAAGTTTTTCCCAAATTTTTGCGAAACCCCCTAGACGATATTCTGGAAAACAGGTAGTATCCCCCTCGTTGCCCAGGCAAACTGTTTCGACCGGAAACAACAGACAAATTCAGTAATTAGTGGAAACGAGTATTGACACTGCTGATTGAAATCTGGTATAACGGTCGAGCGC
>Ga0334892_1001538_pt1 | contig 19239 bp, 21 predicted proteins | sample GraSluR3_MG_4_FD_207213 | JGI IMG/M metagenome (GOLD analysis project Ga0334892, IMG submission 207213) | Sludge microbial communities from methane-producing bioreactor in Wageningen University, Netherlands - Granular Sludge_15_04-R3 | ecosystem: Engineered > Bioreactor > Anaerobic >...
CATTTTTTTGCTTTTTTTGTGGCTTTTCATTCTCATAATAATCATCATCTTCTTCTTCATAATAATAATCATCATCTTCTACTTCTTGTAAATCTTCTTCTATATCATTATTTTTACTTTGAGAAACAGAAGGCTCTTCAACTTTTACAGTTGGTTCAGGTTCATTTTCTTTAGTTACTTCTTCCTCGTCTGACTGACCATAAAGCATTCTATTTACAAGCGCTCTTGCAAAATCTATTGGCAATATTTGCATTATTGTACTATCAATTAAATCTCCAACAGTCATTCTAAACGATATACAGATGATAGACTCATCCGCTGATAATAATTCAGGGTCTAGTTGGTTATCAGAGAAATTGACCTTTGACACAATTGGCGGAGTTATATCTATTTTTTTTGCAAGCATTTCAGATAATGAAGTTGAGGATGAACCTATCATTTGATTCATAGCCTCACTTATTGCACTAAGATGTATTTCATTTAATTCTTCAGGTATATCAGATTTTCCATCTCCACCTAGCATAAGTGATGTAATAATCTTGACATCATCTTCTTTTAGTATTAGTAAATTCATCCCCTCTATACCAATTCTGTAATTAACTTGAACTGCTATAAAAGGTAAGGGGTAACTGCTAGCTATAGCTCCAATTGTTGTTTCTTCTACTCTTGGTGTAGTTATCTGAACTTTATGGCCCAAAAGAGTGAATAAAGTTGTGGCAGCAGTTCCCATGCTTATATTACCAATTTCCCCTATTGCATCTATTTCCATATCATTTAAGCTATCATTTTTTGGTTCATTACTCTCAGAGCTTGCACCACTCATTAGAGCATCAATCTCTTCTTGAGAAAGCATGTCATTCATCATAGTCTTCATCACCCTTTTCTACCACTTTTGTAATCTTAAATGCCATATTATTCTTGAGTGTACCTGGTCTTCCAAGATATTTAGTTCTTCCTTCAACGTGTAATTCTAAATCTTCATCAATTTTTCTAGAAAGTTTAATTACATCACCTTCTTGAAGATATATAAATTCTTCCACTGTGATATATGTATCTCCAACAATAGCATCTATATCTATATTAGCTCTTTTTACTCTAGTTTCTAAATACTCTTTGTCATCCTCATTAAGCTCTTTTTTGACAGTAGAAAACCAAAATTTAGTAGAAAGATTCGGCAATATTGGTTCTAAGACTATGTGAGGCATACAAATATTCATCAGACCTTCTATCTCTCCAATATTCGCCCTAAGAGTAATTAAAGCTACAGTTTCATTAGAAGATACTATCTGAGCAAATTGAGAATTTGTCTCTATCTTATCTAGCTCTGGATCTAATTCTATTACATTTTCCCATGGTTCTATTAATAACCTCGAGACATTGGTCATCATTTTATTGAGTATTGTTGTTTCTATCTCTGTAAATGGTCTACTTTCTGATTCGTACTTCCCATTTCCTCCTAAAATTCTATCTATCATTGTAAAAGCTAATCTATTTGACATCTCAAATATAATTTGACCTGGCAAAGGCATAAAATCTATAACTGAAATAAGTGCCGGATTAGATATAGAATTGTTAAATTCATAATACGAAAGCTCTTCTACTGAAATCACGTCTATCGTTGTTATAGTTCGTAAATACCCTGATAAATATGTGTTTAATGTTCTAGAGAAATTTTCGTGAATCATGTGGAGGGTCTTTAGCTGATCTTTAGCTAATTTTTTTGGGCTTTTAAAATCATACTTTTTAATTTTGCTTTCTTTGGTTTCTTCCTTAATATCAGAAGCGTCAATTTCACCTGAATTCAGCGCCGAAAGTAAGGAGTCTATTTCACTTTGAGATAATATATCAGCCAAATGTCCTCACCTCTCTTACTGTATAATATAATCTGTAAAATATATATTGCTTATATCATCAGTTCCAATTATTTCAGCAACTTTTTTTGAAATATCTTTTTTAATATTATCAATACCATCTTCACTCATCATAGTTTTAATATCTTGAGAAATAAATACTGTCAAAATATAATCTCTGATTGGCTCTACATTCTTTTCTATAAGTTCTGGCGTTTTTTTACTAGTAGTTTCTATTACAATTTTACCTTTAAAATATCTTCCTGAACTTCCTATATTTGTTGAAAAATCTCCTAAATCATATTTATATGTATCAATCTTCTTAGGAGCACTTTCACTAGACGCTGGAGCTTTAAAAAATACTAAATATAAAGTTGTAGCAAAAACCAAAACAGATACTACAAATACAGCTATTGAAAAAATTGCAAGTTTTTTATTGTCCATTAGTTCACCTCCCAAGAAAATTTATTGAGTTTTTGAAGAATCTTTGTAATGTACTGTTTTTAGTATTAGAATGTCAACTCTTCTGTTCTTGGCTCTATTTTGGGCTGTATCATTTGGTGCTACAGGGTGATACTCACTATATCCAGAAGCAGAGATTCTTTTAGGGTCCATATTATTATTTTCAACTAGAAACCTTACTACATTACTAGATCTACCAACTGATAGTTCCCAGTTCGAAGGATACATAGGGCTATTAATCGGAACATCATCTGTATGACCTTCAATACTGATAAATTTATCTTTAAAATCCTCTGCATTAAGAAGTTGTGCAATATAACTCATTATTTCAAGAGAATCTTGTTTTAAAACAGCACTACCGGAATCAAATAATATACTATCTTGAAACCTGAGCAAAAGCCCAGCATCTTCTTCTAAGACGGTTATATTTTCTGATAATTGATTTTCATCTAAGTACTCTTGAATAGTTTCTTCAAGCTTTTGAAAATTCTGCATTTCTAATACCTCACTAGAAGTATTTTCATCCATTAAACCGCTATCTAACATCGGCGAATCTTGAACTGTTGTCCCTCCATCAAGTACACCTAGTGCTCCACTAAAAGACTGTATTATAGCTTCAAATTTTTTTGCGTCTATAGATGAAAAAGAAAATAACAAAACAAAGAAACAAAGAAGCAAGGTCATCATGTCCCCATAGGTCAGCATGTATTCAGCTACCTTTTGTTTGCATTCTTCTGGCTTTTGTTTCTTAGCCATTAATCTTCTCCTCCATTTCCTTCTCCAATCCCTGTTCTCATAGAAGGTGGTAAAAATGCTTTTAGCTTTTCTTCTATAATTCTAGGATTTTCTCCAGCTTGAATCGATAAAAGACCCTCAACCATTATTTCTCTTTCTAATATTTCTTCCCCACTTTTCACTTTAAGCTTGTTGGCCATAGGAGAAAAGAATAAGTTTGCAAACAAGGAACCATAAAGGGTAGTAATAAGAGCTACTGCCATCGAAGGTCCGATAGTTGTAGGGTCATCTAAACTTCCAAGCATATTTATAAGTCCAATAAGTGTTCCTATCATACCAAATCCCGGAGCTGCAGTTGCCATTGATTCAAATAAACCCTGGCCCGCTTTATGACGCTGCTCTATAAAGTCTAGCTCCGTCTCTAGAAGATTTCTAACTAGTTCTGGGTCAGTACCATCTACTACTAGCATTAATCCTTTTTTTAGAAATTCATCTTCTAGCGATTCTGTCGCTTCCTCAAGAGATAAAAGTCCTTCTTTTCTAGCTTTATTTGCTAAAGTTATTATATCATTAATAATTTTTCCAGGATTAGTATCCCTGTTAGCAAATGTTTTTTGTGTTAATTTAATAATATCTTTTACTTGTGGGATAGGAAATGCAACTAAAGTAGCTGCTAAGGTACCCCCTAAAACTATCATAATTGAAGCTGGATCAACGAATGCCCCTAGGTTTCCATTTAATAATATTGCAATTACAATTAATATTAAACCTGAAACTATACCAATAATAGTGGATAAATCCAAGGTCTACACCTCACTTTGAATGACTTTAATTGCTGCATTTACTTTCGCATTAAAATTAATTACTTTATCTATCACTTCATCAACTGATTCCCTAACGACAAGTTTATGGCCTGTCGTTAAGGATATAACTGTATCTGGATTAGCTTCCACAGTTTCAATTAATGTACAGTTTAAAACATAATTTTCACCATTTAACCTAGATACTTTTATCATAAGTACCTCCCTTAGCGCTTAAGATTAACTAGTTCTTCAAGCATTTGGTCAGTAGTTGATATGATACGAGAATTTGCTTGGAATCCCCTTTGAGTTACTATCATATTTGTAAATTCTTTACCCAAATCTACATTAGACATTTCTAAGGCTCCCGGCTGAAGTCCACCATTTCCACCATTTCCTGGTTTATTTACCTGAGCGTCTCCAGAGTTAGCTGAGCTTCTATAAAGGTTTCCTCCCATCTTTACAAGTCCAGCTGGGTTTGCAAAAATCGAAGTAGCTATTTGACCTAGTATTTTAGTTCTACCATTTGAAAACACTCCCTCAACTTCTCCTTTTTGACCTATGGCATACGAAGTAAGAACTCCTACAGGAGAACCATCTTGAGAACGCATAAGAGCATTTGATTCAGAGCCATATTGAGTTAGAGAAGATAAATCAACATCAAATTCTAGTGGTTCTGTCGCTCCAGTTCCTAAACCAGTAATTTCCATAGAAAGTATACCATCTGTGTTAGAATCTACAGATACAAATTGTCCCTCAGAATCAAATTCAATCGAAATATCACTAGCAGGATCAAACGTCACAGCGCCTCCATTCACAGCTATCGGAGTGAATTCCCACTGATTTTCTCCAACTTTTGTAAAAGCTAAACTAATTTTATGACTTGTTCCTAGAGAATCAGTAACAGTAATTTCTGTAGTTCTTCCTTCTTCTCCATCAGCAGTTCTTGCATCTAAATTTCCTTCCATAACAACATTTTCAGTAGGTTTAGGAGGTATGCTATCAGCTAAAGGAACAATTATTCCACCTATTTCAGTACCTACTTCTCCTTTGTCATCAGCTTTATAGCCTAATACCCTAAGCCCATCTGCATTTACAAGGTTTCCATCTTCATCGATATCAAAGTTTCCAGCTCTTGTATAGTACATTCCATTATCTGTACCATCTGCTGATACCATAAAGAAACCTTCTCCATTTACCATAGCGTCTAGACCTCTATCTGTTCTATCTGGAACTCCTGTACTAAATACCGTGTCTATAGAAGATAAATCCATACCCAGTCCTACTTGTTGAGGGTTTGTTCCTCCCCTATTATCATCTGGACCACTTGCCCCTCTTAGCATTTGGCTAAGAGAATCTTTAAATGTAACTCTACTTGATTTATATCCTATTGTGTTAACATTTGCTATATTATTACCGATAACGTCCATTCTCAGCTGGTGGTTTCTAAGAGCTGATACCGCCGAGTTCATTGATCTCATCATAAGCTATTCCTCCTCTTTATATCCTTATATATAAGCAATTAATCATTTTTCTTTAGTTCTTGAATCGCTTGAGATAGTTCTTCTATTTTGCTAACTAACTCTTTGTGTCCGTCCACATAATTGTTATTAAACATTTTAATTGTATCAAACAAAGCTTTTTGTGTTTCTTGCATAGTTTTATCTAGACCAGTAAAACTAGCATTTAGATTTTGCATTTGTTCTAAAGAAGAAAAACTAGCCATTTGACTTAGGAATTCCTTGTCATCAGTTGGGTTAAGTGGATCTTGATGGCTAAGTTGAGTTGTCAGTAATCTTAAAAATGCATCTTTTCCAAGTTCAGAATTCACTTGTCTTGTGTAATCTTTCTCTGTACCTGTATTTGTTATTGGGGTGGGATTTACACTATTTGTCGTACTTGTACTCATATTAACAACCTCCTAAATTAACTCTGTAAACATGTCATCAAGAACATATGGGTTATCTAAATCAACATCATCTAATAGTTCAAAATCCGCTATATTAATTTGAGCCTTGTTATACTTTTGAGCTTCCATTATGTTTCTATGCTTAGAAAGTTCATCTTGATTTTGATCCACTGAAACAGATAAATTTTCTACCTGTATGCCTTGTTTTTCTAGAGTGTTTTTTAATTCCACCATATGATTTTCAATTATAGCTTTTGCTTTATCATTTTCTGCAAAGAAGGAAGCATTTAATATTCCATTTTCAGAACTTATTTTTACTGTTAATTTTCCAAGTGTTTCTGGCTGTAATTTTATAGTCATTTCATTTTTATTCTTCACTACATTAAGCCTTATTTCATCTGCTATTTTTGAAATCATCTGCATAAACTGATTGGGTTTGATATCTACTTTTTTGCTTGCATTCAAAAGAATACTATTTGAAAACACTTTGCTCCCTGCCAAGTCAAAAGCCTGATTTTTATCAGATTGAGTGAACTCAAGAAATTCACTTTGCTTTTCAGCAAAAGCATTTGATGGCATTGGATTTTGCTGTCCTTGTTTATTTGATTCTAGCCTAAGAGAACTTATTTCAAAATTAATATCATCTATATTTCCACGTACTATATCCTTTTGAGGCTCAATTTTATTGTTTAGATTTAAATTTTGTATTTTTTGTATATCAACTAATTTCTCTAAAGTTACTCCTTCATTAGAATCTAGCACTTCAAGCATAGAATTAATATTTTGCTCAATATTTTTTAATTGTTCTATAGGTAAATCAACGCTTTTAGCTACAAATCCCAAATTGTCTTTCAAAAAATCTAATGCTAACTTTGGATTTTCTTGGACTAATGCTTTAATTTCACTTGGAAGTAAATTTATAGCTTGTTCAAGTTTTTTTGATTGTTCTGGATTCAAATCTACATTAATTAGATTTACAATCAAGTCATTTATTTGTTTTAAAGCATCATCAGATTGTACCTTTACTCCATCCGTCTGAGTTTCCTTTTGCTCTACAGAATCAACTTTACTAGTTTCTAAGCTTTCTTTTTTAGTTGGATTCTCATTAGTTTTAATATTTTCAGTTTCTAATCCTTTATCGACTTTACCCTCAGTACCTGATTCTTCTCTTGTAACTTTAGATTTAGAATCTTTAGATTCAGTAACACTTTCTGCTTTTGAATACTTTACTTTTGACTTATCAGTATAGGATTCATCTTCCTTTACTTTGCTTTTGTATACATCATTAGTAGTCTGTTTGTTTTTATTATTAGAATTGTTCATAGAGAAAATATCTTTAAAAGCTGATTCCCCCCATGAAGTTTTTGAAACATCTGGCTTTGGTAAAATCATATTTACTAAAGATACCGTATCAACTTTATTCATTAAGTGACCTCCTTTTTTTTATGGATTTGGAATTCCAAGTTCCCTACTTAATAATGCCGCTTTACTTATTCTGTCAGTGTTTTTCAATTCTGCGAGTAAATCAGATACAACTTTGGGTTTAGTTTGCTTTAACACTTCAACTAACATATCTTGCTCAGTTATCCTAAATTTTCTCACGTCATCAATTACATACTCTTTATAGGAAGGATTTTGGTTAGTCATTGTATCGACAATATCTGCTAAATCTACAGCTTGCATTTTTTCATATGCCTTTCTAAGATTTGTAACATCTCTTTCATATTCTTCCAAAACTCTTACGGCATCAGCTACAACAATTGATAAACTCCCCTCAAAATCCGATTCCATATCTTCGTAATTTTTTATACTTTCTAATACTTGAGCAACATAAGCATCATCATCAAATTCATTAAGTATTTCAGCACTTTTTAAATAATCGAGTTTTGAAAAAATCAATCCTAAATCATCCAAATTAAACTCAGCTGAATCTTGAAGTTTGTCAGCTGCTAAAACAGTGTCCATTTTGTTGTATACTTGGGATTTAGATGTATTACTTCTTATAAATTCACTATACTTTTCTTTTTCTTTTCTCACTGTTTCATAAAACTCATTGCTAAAGGAAAGTTCAAGTTCTGATGAGTAACTTGGATTCATATAATAAAGCAGCTTGGCAATAAAGTTTGGCTGCATAGTTTCCAATGTCTTTGCAATAGAGCCAAAATCCATACTATAGGTAAGTGAATCTTCTATTGCATTTATAGCTCCTCTTATACCCAATGATGTATAGTGCGTAGAATCAGCACCTCTTTGCGTGTCAATTTCAGTTTGCATTAATTCATATTCCCTTTGCAGGGTATTATCCTTTGCTTCTTTTAATTTTATTTCATCTCTGATTTTTGTAGCTTTTATAGAATTTTCTCCTATCATATAGGAAAATAATTCCTCATATAATTTTTTATCTTCTTGTTTTAGAGCAAATAATTTATCAGCAGACCTTGGTATATCAAGTGAAAGATAATAAGAAGATAATTCTTTTATTCTTGTGTCAATTTGAGTTTCATTGTCTGCATTTTTTTGAAAAAGTCCAGTTTTTTTTGCAAAACTATCAATATTACTTTTAACACCACTATTTGTAAAATACAATATAGTAGATGATACAAGCCCAATTATCAAAAGTCCTAACACCACTAGAATAGCTGTTTTTAATGCTCCAAATTTGGATTCTTTAGTTGTAAAATCATCTTGCACTATTGCTTCTTCACTCACAAAGTCAGCCTCCTATTTAGTGTTATTTTTGTTAAATGTTACAATCTGATCTATCATTTTTTCTTCTTCTTTTTTTTCATTATAAAGATATTTTTCGTAATCTTTTTCTTTTAATTTCTCAAATGTTTTTCTATCTTTTTGCAGTTCTAAGTACTCTTGTCTCTTTTGTTTTAAATTAGATTCTAATGAACTAATCTCAAAATTAATTGTATTAATTTTTTTATCAAGAAAAAGTAAGTATTGATTAATATTTCTTATTTCTAGTATTGAAATGCCCTTCTTACTATCCATATTAAGACTTACTTCTTTTTCTTTTTTTTCACTTAAAACTTTTTCGAGTTCCTCTTCTTTATCTTTTATTGAGTTAATCAAAACTGCAATTTGATTCTTTTTTTCATCTTCTTGTTTGATTTTTAAATCTAGAATTCTTTGAAGCTTAAACTTAAAAGCCATATAAAATCACCTGCTATTCCAAAATATCATTTAATAGTAGAAGGATTTCATCAAATGATAATCTGTCATGCACTCCTTGCTTTAGAAAATCATTTATTTGATCTATTTTTTCTATTGCCATATCTACTTTTTTGTTTGTGCCTTTTATATAAGCTCCTATATTAATCAAGTCTTCAGAGTCTCTATAAGTTGCCATTAAATCTTTTATTTGTCCTACTAGATTCAAATGTTCTTTGTCTACTATATTAGGCATTACCCTACTTACACTTGCTAGTACATCAATAGCAGGATAATGGTTTTTGTTTGCTAAGTTTCTAGATAAAACAATATGTCCGTCTAGTATCCCCCTAACAGCATCTGCTATTGGTTCATTCATATCATCTCCATCAACCAAAACAGTATATAAGCCTGTTATGGAACCTTTACTTGAGTTTCCTGCCCTTTCAAGAAGTTTTGGTAGTACTGCGAATACTGATGGCGTGTAACCCTTGGTAACTGGTGGTTCTCCTATAGCAAGTCCTACTTCTCTTTGAGCCATCGAAAATCTAGTTAACGAATCCATCATCAATACTACATTTTTGCCACAATCTCTAAAATACTCTGCAATAGATGTAGCAAGTAGTGCTCCCTTCATTCTTACCAGGGGAGGTTGATCTGATGTTACAACTATAACCACTGATTTTTTTAAACCTTCTTCTTCAAGATCATTATCTATAAATTCTTTAACTTCTCTACCACGCTCTCCAATTAATGCTATTACATTTATATCAGCCAGGGTATTTCTCGCTATCATGCCTAATAAAGTTGATTTACCAACTCCTGAACCAGCAAAAATACCTATTCTTTGTCCTCTACCACAAGTCAAAAATCCATCTATGGCTTTTACTCCTAATGGAAGAGGCTCCATTATCTTAGTTCTTGAAAGTGGATTAGGAGGCTGATTATTCACTGGGTAAGAATAACTAAGAGATGGAAGTTCTAAATCATCAATGGGATTACCCATTCCATCTAATATTCTTCCTAGTAGCTGCTGACCCACATTTACTTCTAAAGTATTTCCAGTAGCAACAACCATAGAACCAGGACCAATACCTTCCATTTCACCTAGCGGCATTAACAATACAGTATCTTCTTTGAAGCCCACGACCTCAGCAAGTACAGGTTCTTTAGATTTTATTGGGTAAATGTTACAAGTTTCTCCTAGTCTCACCGCAGGACCTCTTGATTCTATGGTCAGTCCTATAACCCTAGACACTTTGCCCTTGTATTGATATAGAGATATGTCATTTAACTTTTCATGGTATTTTTTTAAATTTATCATCATAGGTTATCACTACTTATTATCAATTTACTAAATTCTGCAATTATTTTTTTAATTTGATGTGAAACCGATGGATTTAGGCTACCTGAATCACTTTCAATTTCTACATCTCCTTTATTAAAATTATCTGCAGTTTTAATCTCAATTTTACTTATTCCTGGATATGTCGCTAAAATCTTATTTTTAGCAAATTCAACTATTTCAAAATCAGTTTTAGAAACCGTTATTATAAGATAGTCTCTAAAAGTCATAGTTTCAATTGCATTTTTTATAATTCCTAGTATTATATCGTCATTTTCATCTAGAATCTTTCGTGTTATTTTCTCGACTGACGCCAGTACTAACTGTATTATTTCTTGCTCTAACGATTCTATAGAACGCTTCTTATAGTTTTCTGCTTCATTTATTATCTGATTTGCTTGTTCTATTAGCGAGCTATACTTTTGTATGCTTTCTTTATATCCTTTATCATAAGAATCTTGATAAGCTTTTCTAGATTCTGTTTGTTTTAGATTCTCAACATCAATATTAGCTTTTTCTAAAATTAAAGCACTTTCTTTTTTTGCTTCACTTATCATTACTTCAACTTGAATTTTGGCATCATCTAAAATTTGCTTTGCTTTTTTTTCCATTTGATATTTATGTTTCAAAACATTTTCTAATGAATTTTCTCTTGAATTAATATCGTCTCCATATTCTTCAGATAACTTATCATTAACAATTTCATCATCCGATGAATTTGATATACATACTTCTTCATCAACATCTACACTTGTGGATTTAATCACTTTATACAATGATTTCATCTCCTCCACCTCTAGAGATTACAATTTCACCAGCTTCTTCTAATCTTCTAATAGTATTTACTATATTTTGCTGGGATTCCTCTACATCTCTTAATCTAACAGGTCCCATAAAATCCATATCTTCTCTTATCATTTCTGCCATACGCTTAGACATGTTTGAGAAAATTAATTCCGAAACTTCAGGTGTCGCTCCTTTAAGTGCCACTGTGAGTTCTTGATTTTCAATTTCTCTAATAAATCTTTGAATAGCCGTAGAATCAAGATTGATAATATCTTCAAACACAAACATTCTCTTTTTAATTTCTTCGGCAAGCTCTGGGTCTGTTAATTCTAAGTTCTCAATAATGTACTTTTCAGTTCCCCTATCAACAGAGTTAAGTATATCTACTACAGAACCCACTCCTCCAGCTTTCGTATAATCTTGAGTAACAATGTTTGAAAGCTTCTTTTCTAAGACTAATTCGACTTCTTTTATAACTTCAGGATAAGTCCTATCCATTGTAGCTATCCTTTTTGCAACTTCACTTTGTTTTTCTTGAGATAGTGATGAAAGCACTTGTCCTGATTTCGAAGGATCAAGATAAGACAATATCAAGGCTATAGTTTGAGGATGCTCGTTTTGGATAAAATTAACCAATTGAGATGCATCAGCTTTTCTAGCAAAATCAAAAGGTTTCACTTGAAGTGAAGCAGTAAGTCTATTAATCACTTCAAAAGCTTTATCTTTTCCTAATGATTTTTCAAGTATATCTTTAGCATAGCCAATTCCACCTTCAGATATATATTCTTGAGCCACACACATTTCATAAAATTCTTCTAAAATTTCCTCTTTAACAAGCGGATCAACTTTTTTTACATTTGCAATTTCTAAGGTCATTTCTTCTATTTCTTCTTCAGTAAGGTGTTGAAATATCTTAGCTGAATGCTCAGGTCCTAATGTTATAAGAAGAATAGCAGCTTTTTGTTTACCGTATAAATCTGTTTTTTTCGCTGTAGTCTTAGACATTCACTAACCTCCCTATTCTTCATCTAGCCAAGTTTTTAATAGCTGTGTAACTATCTCTGGATTTGTATCTATTAAGCTTTCGATACTTTTCTTTCTTCCTGATTCTTTAATTTCAAGTTCTATTTGTTCAACTGCTTCTTTAGATATTGTTGATTCTTGAGGTATTTCCATACTCTCTTCATTTGCTTTTTTCTTTTCTTTTCTTCTTTTCATAATCATATATATTCCAATCCCAAGTATCGGTATTAGGGCAATTACCCCAAATGCAATCCACATCCATAACGGTATTGCTTCTTGTCCAGCTGTATCTGAAAGTGCATTTTGAATATCTTGGTTAAAAGACTGAGCATAAATTTCAACTGACTTAGTTTCTAACCCAGTTGCTGCATTAATAAGTGACTCTATTTCTGTTTTTTGTTCTTCTGTAAGTTCGCCACCTTCTAAAGAATCCTTATTAAGAACCACTGCAACTGTAAGATTTTCAATTTGTCCCTTTGCTTTTTCTACAGTTTTTACAATTTCATTTAGTTCATAATTTACTATTTTTTCATTTTTATCATAGTTTGAGTTTAGCGCATTAGGGTCTAGTGTGGCATAATCAACTATTTCGTCTTCTGCGTTCGCATCTACTCCTGGATTACCTACTGCTTCTTGTGAATTTTCAACTTTTTCTATATTCTCTTGTAAGCTTCTTACAAGACCATCCGTTTCGCCTTCTATCGGAGGAGCAAAAGATTTACTTTGTGTATTGTCAGTATCAAAATTTAGTTTAACACTTGCCATTACAGAAACATTTCCGTAACCATATATTGGTGCCAAGAAATTATTAAGGCTTTTTTCTACATCTAGCTTAACTTTGTTTTGAAGTTCTATGTTTGTTTGAGATGTCAAATTGTTGTTCATATCTGTGTTGTCTTCATTTAGTACTTGACCTGTTGGCCCATGCACAGTTACATTTTCAGGTTTTAAACCTTCTACAGAATTGGCAACTAACATTGTTATTCCTTGAATACTAGTCTGATCAAGGCTAGCTTTTTCATCTAAACTCAAAAAAACACTTGCCTTAGCATCCACTTTGTTTTCTTGAAGTATAAAATCTTGAGTCTTAGGAATGCTCAAATTTACAAAAGCCTTTTTTACACCTGGTATACTTTGTATTACTTTTGATATCTCATTTTGAAGTGCATAATTCCTAGCTTGATTTTTTTCATCATCACTCATAAACATTGAATTTTGATTAATTAAATCATTATAATCAAAAGTAGCTTCTGGTAAACCTGCTCCAGCTAAATCAATCTTTGCTTTATTTATGTATGTATCTGGAACGCTAATAGAATTATCTTGATTTAACCTGTAGGGTATATTCAGCTCTTCTAATTGACCAGTAACATCGGAAGCAGTTTTTAAGTCAATATCTCTGTATAAGGTTACATAATTTGGCCTTGTAAAATAAATTATCAAGGCTGTCATAATTACAACTAAACTTACAGCTAAAGCCCCTACTACTATTTTTTGTTTTTTCGTATATTTTTCTGAAAGTTTTTCTGACTTGTCTTTTAAATTATTAAAAAATTCCAATATAGTGCACCTCTTTCAGCCTCTATACTTGTATTCTCATTATCTCTTTATAAGCATCAATTACTCTATTTTTTACTTCTACTAAGGCTTGAAAGTTCACACTTGATACTTCTGCAGCAATCGTCAAATCATGCAGATTGTCAAGTTCTCCAGCTATGAGCATATCAGTAAGCTCTTGTGTATGTTTTTGACTATCACTTACATTATATATCGAGTTCTTTAAGAACTCAGAGAAAGGCATTTCTGACTTTTCTGTTTTTTCATTTACATTAGTTAATTTTATAGGATTACTATAGGATAATCCTCCAACTTTTATATCCATTTAATTCACTCCCTTATTTTCCTATTTCCAATGCTTTCAAAAGCATACTTTTTGTAGTATTAAGTGCTGTAACATTTGCTTCATAAGATCTTGTAGCGCTTATCATATCAACCATTTCTGTTATTGTGTCTACATTACTCATAGTAACATATCCTTTTTCATCTGCATCTGGGTGTCCCGGATTATATACTTCTTTAAAAGGAGTTTTATCTTCTACAATTCCTACTACTTCCACACCTTTATTGTTTTCTTGTGTTTTCTTACTGTCTAGAATACTTTTAAACGACTGCTTTTCATCAGCCTCTTTAAATACAACAACTTGCCTCCTATAAGGGTCTCCACTTTGAGTTCTTGTCGTATTTGCGTTTGCAAGGTTTTTCGAAACGACGTCCATCCTTGTTCTCTCAGCGGTAAGAGCTGACGCACTTATATTAATACTAGAAAAAATAGACATTAACTTCCCCCCCTAATAGCAGTTTTTAGTGTTTGGAAATTAGACGAAATTCTTTGTACTACAGCATTGTAATTAACTGTATTCTTAACTTGATTAGCAGCCTCAACATCAGCATTAACATTATTCCCATCTTCTCTGGTACTCACTGACATATCTCTTTTAATCGTGTATGGCGCGGAAGAATTATTTGATGGAATATCAATGTGTTTACTGTTAGTTTTAAAACCAGAAATATATTTATTTTTTGATTTATCTAAGTACTCCTCAAAGCTTACAACTTCTCTTTTGTAATTTGGAGTATTTACATTTGCAAGATTTTTGTTTATTGTTTCGTTTCTCAAGGTATACGCATTTAGTGCTGTATGCATATTTTTAATATTAGAAAAATCCATAAAACTTCCCTCCTTTAGATAAAAATTTAAAAATCCCTTACTTTATTATAATTAATTATTAAAATTTCCATCGTAAAAATATCTTAACCACTCTATTGTACTATTATTGTAACCATTTCGAAATAGTTATTGTCTAAAATAAGTCTTTTGGACTACTAATTTATTTTAGAGTGAGTCAAGTACTCTAAAATTTCATACTTTCTTGTTATTTACCCAAAAAGACGGCATAATCACTTATGCCGTCTTAGCTTTATTAATAAGATTTGATTTCCGTCCAAACTCTATCATATTCTGTTGTAAACTCGCCTAAATCTGTAAATACTTCTCCTAATTTATTAAGGTCTCCTTTAGGGTACAGATATTCATTATTTACTTCTTCTTCCGGAAGAAGTTCTAATGCTGCTTCATTAGGAGTTGAATATTTAATATACTCAGAGTTTCTAGCTGCTATATCTGGTCTCATCATAAAGTTAATAAATATTTCAGCTTCTTCTTTGTGGGCTGCTGTAGTTGGTATTGCCATACAGTCAAACCAAAGATTAGTCCCTTCTTTTGGTATAGCGTATGCCAAATCTTCATTTTCAGACATAAGAAGCATAGCATCTCCTGACCAAGCAAGTGACATAGCTGCTTCTCCAGCAATCATTTGCCCTTTGTATGTGTCAACTTCATATGAGCGAACTAATTTCTTTTGCTCTATTAATGCTTGTTTAGCTTCTTCTAGCTCAGCTGGATTTTTAGTGTTTAAAGAATAACCTAGTTTTTTTAGTGTTATCCCTATTGTATCTCTAGGAGAATCAAGCATTATAATTTGGCCTTCATATTTAGGATTCCATAGTATATCCCAGCTGTCCACAGAGTCAGAAACTTTTGTTTTGTTGTATACTATTCCCATTGTCCCCCAAAGATAAGGAACTGAATATTTTTGATCCTTATCATACTCAAGATTCTGATATTGACTCCCAATATTTTTCATATTATCTAGCTTACTAAAATCTAATTCATGTAGTAGTCCTCTTTGAATCATACTTTCAATCATATATTCAGATGGAAAAATTACATCATACGAAGTTCCTCCAGCTTGAATTTTAGCAAGCATTTCTTCATTCGTTGCAAATTCTTCATAATTTATCTTTATGTCAAATTCATTTTCAAAATCTTTGATAACCTCTGGATCAATGTAATCTCCCCAGTTGTATACATTTAAAGTAGTAGTTTTTGAATCTGTAGAACACCCCGTAATTGTAAATAGCATTGCTACCATAAGTAAAGCCATAAATATTTTTTTCAAATTATCAACACTCCTTTTTTAGTAAAATTCAGTTAAAAAATTAAACATTATTATTTTGAGAATTATTTTTTGTATCTCTTAGCTGAAGAATCAACATAAGAGCTAGTACAGCTATAAACATAAGTGAGGATAAGGCATTTATTTTAGGACTTATTCCTCTTTTAGTCATCGAATAGACTTTTATAGATAATGTGCTTACTCCCGAGCCCGTTGTAAAAAAACTAACTATAAAATCATCGAGTGATAATGTAAATGCAAGTAAGGAACCTGTTACAATCCCAGGCATAATTTCTGGAAGTATTACCTTAAAAAATGCTTGCAAAGGCGTAGCTCCTAAATCTAAAGCTGCTTCTTCTATATTAGGATTAAGTTGTTGTAATTTAGGTAATACAGCAAATATTACATATGGGATATTAAATGTTATATGAGCTAATATTAATGTTACATACCCTAGTTTAAAATTTAGTATCGAAAAAAAAGAAAGTAGTGATATTCCTATTACTATATCTGGATTCACCATAGGAATATAGCTAAGGTTGGTTAGAATTGCTTTCTTTTTTGGTGTCATATTGTTAATTGCTATGGCAGATACTGTCCCAATTATAGTAGAAACTATAGACGCAACCACCGCTACTATAATCGTAGTATAAAGAGACTCCATTATACTCCCATCAGAAAAAAGTTCAGTATACCATTTAAATGTAAAACCCTGCCATCTACCTCCATATCTAGAATCATTAAAAGAAAATAGGATAAGTAGAAATATGGGCATATATAAAAATAGATAAACTAAAAATGCATAAAATCGGGATAGGTATTTTTTTACCATAGACCTGTCCCTCCTTCTTTTGAGCTATGTTTAGTTAAGTAACCCATAGATATAACTATCATAACCATCATAATCATAGATATAGCAGAACCAAATTGCCAATTTCTAGCCATCATAAATTGATTTTGAATTAGGTTTCCAAGCAAAATCGTTTGACCTCCACCTAGTAAGTCAGAGATTACAAAAGTAGAAATAGCTGGCATAAATACCATTAATATTCCTGATGCAACTCCTGGAAAGCTAAGTGGAAATATAACTTTAATAAATGTACTAAAAGAATTAGCCCCTAAATCTTGAGCAGCCTCCAGCAAGCTCTTATCTATTTTTGATAATACAGAATATATTGGCAACACCATAAATGGAAGAAAATTATATACCATCCCCATTATTACTGCTCCATTTGTGTATAGCATCTGAAGTGGCTCATCTATAATTCCTAAAAATAACAAAATTTCATTTAAAGCACCTTGTTCTCTTAGAACTACCATCCATGCATAAGTTCTCAATAAAAAATTTGTCCAAAGAGGTAGAACAAAAAGCATAATCATCAAACTTTGTTTTTTTATGTCAGATTTAGAAATTATGTAAGCCATAGGATATCCTATAACAAAACAAGCAATCGTACTATATAAAGATAGTCTTAGAGATCTCCAAAGTACATTTAAATATATTGGTTCAAAAAACATTTTGTAATTGTCAAATGTAAATGAAAAAATCATACCACCAAAAGAATCTCTTTTTGTAAAAGAATATAGTAATACTATAAATAAGGGAACTATAGTAAATAAAATCGCCCACAAAACATAAGGCACTGCTAAAATATTTTTTTTATTCACCTATGACCTCCCCCATTCTCATAACATGGATTGCTTCAGATTCGAAATCAAGACCCACCTCAATCCCAGCTTGAGTATGATGAATAGTGTGTATTATCCACTCTTTATTGTTTTGCTTGTCAACTACTATAATTTCATAATGGACGCCTTTAAATACTACGTCGGTAACCCATCCTGTGATTTTGCCTTTTTCTTTTGGAACTATATTTATATCTTCAGGTCTAATAACAACGTCTACTTCTTCATTTGAATTAAAACCTTTATCTACACATTCAAAAACTTTATTATTAAACATTACTTTATAGTCTTGTATCATAGTAGCAGTTACCATATTAATTTCCCCTATAAAATCTGCTACAAACCTATTTATAGGTTCATTGTATATGTCTTCCGGAGTACCAATTTGTTGGATTTTACCATCACTCATAACTACTATCCTATCTGACATAGTAAGAGCTTCTTCTTGATCGTGAGTAACATATACAAAAGTTATTCCTAACTCTTGCTGCATTGTCTTAAGTTCATACTGCATATCTTGCCTTAACTTAAGATCTAAAGCTCCTAATGGTTCGTCTAGAAGCAAGACTTTAGGCTCATTTACTAGAGCTCTTGCTATAGCAATTCTCTGTTGTTGCCCTCCAGAAAGAGAATTTATGTCTCTTTTCTCAAATCCTTCTAAATTAACTAGAGATAACATTTTTTTTACTTTTTTATCTATTGTATCCTTATCTACTTTTTTAATTTTTAAACCAAAAGCTATATTTTCATAGATATTTAAATGAGGAAAAAGTGCATATTTTTGAAAAACTGTATTTATTTGTCTTTTATAAGGAGGTATAGAGCTTATATTAATCCCATCGAAAAAAACTTCTCCACTGGAAGCTGTCTCAAATCCTCCAATAATTCTAAGTGTAGTTGTTTTTCCGCACCCACTTGGTCCAAGTAGCGTTACAAATTCTTTTTCTTTTATATCTAGATTAATACTTTTTAACGCTTCTTTTTCATTAAAAATTTTTGAGACATTTTTTAGTTCGATTATCGATGGCGTCATGGCTACCTCCTCTTTATATTTATAATAATTTTTATTAAAATTTATAAACCCAATTTAATATTCTAGTTTCCACAATTACGTTTGTCAAGGAAATAAACATTAACCAAATAATCTTAGGTTCTATCATACTAATTAATATTGTAATTGTTGCTTGCACTCCAAAGAAGATATTGATTTATTCCAGCATCATTCAAGGCTTTAATTTGGGCTTTGATTTGCTCAGGACCGTACTTTATATAGCCTTTTACCCAAGAAGCAGTAAAGCTTTGAATCCATGGTCTAATCTGTGCAGGTGTTTCCAGATTCTCATTTCTAAGAACAGCATCTTTAGAGCCTTGTAGCAAAGTGTTGTATGGGTCTGCATCAGGTATAGCTACTCCGTAAGTACCATTAGCATAATGACTAGGATACATCATCGGAGAAATATAATCAGTG
>Ga0334892_1001539_pt1 | contig 19236 bp, 10 predicted proteins | sample GraSluR3_MG_4_FD_207213 | JGI IMG/M metagenome (GOLD analysis project Ga0334892, IMG submission 207213) | Sludge microbial communities from methane-producing bioreactor in Wageningen University, Netherlands - Granular Sludge_15_04-R3 | ecosystem: Engineered > Bioreactor > Anaerobic >...
CCTTAAATTTGATACAAATGTCGATTCAGATAAGTCCAAGAGTTCAAGTCATTCTTGCATTAAATTAATCGAACTTACAATTTAATGTATCGCCGCATTTTTGCACATGTTCGAGGGTAAGAGCGTAATTTTTTATTGGTTTTCAACACTCTTTTATTAATCATGTTATTCTAACATGCTACCAAAAATATAGTCATTATTAATATGGGAAGTATATTTCACTTCTTAAAGTAAACACTACCTTGTCTATAAGTATAGCAATTTTGGAAAAGTATTTAAATAATAATATGCATACCTTGATATATTGAATTGAGGTGTGTGTATGGTTGGTAAGGTTCAGAAACAAGTTGTAAAGCATTTGAAACCTAGTGTTTTAAATAAATACATTAAAAAGAAGGAGAAGGATGCTGATGTTCTTAGAAAGCTTTATTTTATTAAAAAATTATATAATGGCGAGGAAATAGCTGATGCTTGTAAATTGATGGAGATAAGTTTACCCACAGGGCATAGTTGGTTAGATAGGTGGAATGAAGAAGGTTACAGTGGTTTATTTCCTAAATATTTTAATTGTGGTCGTCCATCAAAGTTGTCTGATGCAGATAAAGAGAAGTTAGACAAAATATTGGAAAAAGAGGAGTATTTGACTTCAAAGATGGCTTTGAAGATTATTAAGGATGAGTTTGATGTAGATTATTCTGCAAGCTCATTATCGGTGCTTTTAAGAAGCTTAGGGTATCATTATACGAAGCCTTATCAGTTTTATTCTAAAAGACCATTAGATGCTGATGAACAGCTTAAAAAAAAACGTTTAATTTGAGTTATGATGATCAAATATTTATATTTTTAGATCCAGACTGGTTTTCAAAATAAATGTAATTCTGGGAAGTTATGGTTTAAACCAGAGTTAAAAAAGAATATAATTGTCAGAAACCCTGATAGATTTAAAATTAATGCATTTGGAAGTTATTCTCCCAATGGAAATAGCATATTACAATTTCGCCAGACTTCTAAAACATTTGATATGATGACATTTCTCGGTGAAACACGAAAAGTAAACACTATTCATCAAAATAGTGCAAATGAACTTGAAATACTCTTAAATAAATATTATCACCAACAAAATCGAATTATTTGAAGTATCAGAAAATGCTAAATTCACTAAAAAAGAAATTAGAAAAGAATTAACAGAGAGAAAATTTGATGATCTTAAAAGTAGAATCAGTATATTAGGAACAGAACACACATCTTTATTAGACAAATACCGTGATAAAATATATCCTTTTGTAGTTTTAAACATAACTGACAAAGAAATAGCTAACGAAAAAATTTTAAAAAAAGAAAATTTAAAAAAAATGGAAAATACAATCAGAAATTAAACTGGCCCAAGACTTAGAAAAAGTTACTGGAAATGATTATTGGGTTGATAAATTTAAAAAAGAGAAAGAAATAACACTATTTTTTAGATAATGCACCAATTCATAAAGCAACTTTAACAAAAAAGATAGCTAAATCACTTAACATAAACCTCATATACCTGCCAAAATATGCATCAGATCTCAACCCCATAGAAAGACTTTGGTACACAATTAAAAACAAACTATCAACAAAATTCATCGAAAATATCGAATATTTAAAAGACAATTTCCTAACCTATTTCAATAAATACACCCAAACAGACAGCCTAGCCAAACAATTCCTACAAAAACTCATTATCTAAAAACTTTTCAAAAAAGACTATAATATAATTTTTTGTTCAAATATTTAGAAAACATTATAAAAACCAACAAGTTATAAATTTAATAGTTTCTTTAGAATCTAAAAATTTAGGAGACCTTCCATGAACAGATCAAAAGAAGGACCACAGTACAGGTTGAAATTTAATGATAGTATAATATTGGTTAATAAAAAAAAATTCACACTATTAAATTACATAGATGAATGTGGTTCCATAATGAATGCATCCAAAAGAGCATCTATTCCCTATCGTAGTGCTTTAAAGTATATTGAAGAAATTGAAAATGAACTTAACAGAAGAATTGTATCCACCCAAAGGGGAGGAAAAGGTGGGGGTGGAGAAAGCAAACTTACGAGCGACGGGAAAGCTATCCTTAAAGAATACAGGAAAGTGGAAAGTATACTAAAAATGCATGCGGATGTCAATGAAATTGAAAGCAATATCCAGGAAATAGATTATGAAAATAAAATTGCCATAGTATATTTTGGTGAGAAGAGAGTTTTACTCCCAATTAGGGGGAATTTTAAAATCGGTGATCGGGTTTTGGTGCTGATAAGTCCTGATGATATTTTTGTAACGTTGAAACCTCAAGAATCTAGTGTGAGAAATATTTTTGAGGGAAAAATTATTAGCATGGAACTGAAAAACTATATGGTCCGATTAAACATAGATATTGATGATGTTACGCTTTTCGTGGACATTACAGAATATTCAAGAGAACAGCTGGATTTACATTTAGGCAAAAGGATTTTCATTGGCTTTAAAGCCGCTGCTACTGCTATGGTGAAAATATAAATTTCATTTTTTCATCTCTAAAGAAACGCATTAGTTCGACTCTTTACAAACCGAAAATTACTTTAATTTCCGGACACTATATAATAAAATATCAAGTTTATTTTTAGGTGATCTAAATGAAAGAAGAAAAAAAAATATGTACTTGCGATGAAATCTGTGAGTACATTGAAAATGAGATTAAACCCGGAGATATTATAAGATTATCCCTTGGAAGATGCTACATCCCAGGAGAAGTTGTAACTAACAATGAAGGGGTAATCCAGATTAATGTAAATAGCGAAACAATTAAAGGATTAAGTTGTATAGACGTTGAAAAGCTAAAAGATTTTTTGGTAGAAGTGGAACATGAATGCAAAGATGGCGTTTGTACTCTAGAAGCTAAAGATTAAGTTTTTTTTTAAACTATTTTGAGGTTGTCTCATGAAATTATTTTTTTTGGCTCTGTAAAATATTGGTGGGTTTTTTATTTTTGTATTTTTTCATCTTGATTCGGGGTCGGTTAAACTAACAGTTTTTTGTGGAGTCTTTTTTTAATTCTTCTTCAGCACGATCCAGTTTTTCTAAAACTCGCTCTTTTTCTTTCAAAACGCCGCAAGCTTGTTTCACAAGCTTAAATGATGATTTTCGGAGTTTGTTTTCGTTTGCAATGTTTGTATTTTCCTTTCATTCGTTTTCAATTATTTCATGGACTTTTTTTATGGCTGATAAGTTCTTTCGGTACTTCATCACCTCTTTTATCGCCATGAATCTTGTCTTCTTCCTCGTCGGTTTCTATTCCATTTTTTAATATTCTACGGATGGTTTCTATTTCCTCCTGATTAATTAAATTATTCTGGGAAGCGTTGGCTTTAATTTTAGTACCATATATAGCTATATGATTTAATTGAACTAGTTTTCATTCCTGTGCAATCTTAACGATCATTTTAAACGCTTCTTCGATTTGCTTGACACATTCGATTTTAAACCGGCAGATAGTGCGGAAATCGGGCTTATCCCTCCCTGAAAGATACATATAAACCAAATTTTCTTCCGTAAGCCGTGCAATCTTTCTAGATGAAAATATCACATCAATTGAAGCCATGATAACTATTCGTAATAACATTCAACGTGAATACGCTGCTTCACCACGCGTGTGCCGATATTTTGGTCTATTTCTCGGAAATCTAATTCTTCAACCAGGTTGGCTATAAAATAACAAATGTGGTTTCCCGGAATAAAATCTGTAACACGCCTAGGCACCAACCAAGTCTGACCAATCCGATCCTCTTTCAAAGCCATAAAATACACCACTAAAAAACTACAAATCACTAAAATATAGTATATAAGTACTAGAATATAAATTTAGCCCCTATAAATAAATTAAAATAATATAAATCAAAAAAAGTTAATCATGAGACAACCTCATTTTTACTTATTTTTAAAATTTAATATTTTTTAAATTTTGAAGACAAGATCTCTAATGATTATATCGATATGTTTATATATACAAATCGTATAGTTATACTATCGAATTAATCATGGTGATTCAATGTCTGTTATTATAGATATGGAAAAATGTGGAAAAATAAAAGACTGTCCTGGTGAAGGATTATGCATCAAACTCTGCGAACAGGGTGCATTAGAAGAAGTTGAAGGTGAAATTGTTCTACATCCTGAAAAATGTGATGACTGTGATTTATGATTCAAAATTGCCCGAATCAGGCTATAAGCAAGGAAGGATAAAAAAAATGGTTACTGTAGCCAGAGAAACCAAAGAAGGGAAACAGAGTCGTTCTTTAACCCATAAGGACGAAAAGTGTGTGGGGTGCGGCATATGTACAGATCTATGTCCCACCAGTTCTATAAAACTCGGCCCCATTCTCCCCATAGCCAGAGGACTTTTGAAAGTGGACAAAATAAACATAAACAAGGAAAACTGTGTTTTATGCGGATTATGTGCATCTGCCTGTCCATTTGAGGCTCTTGAATTTGATATTGACGGAGTAGATATTAAGGAACGCCCTGAATATCCTAAATGGACCGATGATGCTGAGATCGATGAAGAAAAATGCATATACTGCGGTCGCTGCGAGAAAGCCTGTCCCACAGAAGCTATATACCTAAGCAGATCTCTTCCTAATGTAGAAGAACTAGTGAGGGGAGAGACAGAATTGGACCAAGAAAAATGCATTCAGTGCGGTATCTGCGAGGAACTGTGTCCGGCAGAAGCCATAACCATGCACCGTAATGATATAGATCCCAGTGAACCCAATGTTGCCAGTTCTGTGGAGTTAGATAAATCAAAATGTGTTTACTGTGGTGTCTGTAAAAGGGCCTGTCCAGTAGATGCCATTAAGATAGTGTGTACCACTTGTATGGAACAAGAAGATATCGTTACCCCTGAAATTGAAGGATGCATCGTTTTAAATGAAGATGAATGCATAAATTGTGGCTGGTGCCAGGAAATTTGCCCGGTAGATGCTGCCAAAGTTACCAAGCCTTTTGAAGGTGAAATAGAATACACTGAAGATTTCGTCTGTAAAGGTGAAACTTGCCATGCTTGTGAGGACGTATGTCCCTGTAATGCCATTAGCATAGTAGACGGTAAATCGGTTGTTAATCCTCTATTCTGTACTCTGTGTGGAGCTTGTGCCAAAGCCTGTCCTCAGAAAGGTATTATTATAAAAAGAGAGAAGATGAATCTGGAGAACATCCGCTCCAAATCATGGAAAAGAAGATTGTCTGGGCTAACTGAAGAAAATTCCTAAACCTTTACTTTCATTTTTTAAAAATAGGGAAATCCTCCTTTTTTCTCTATTTTTTTCTTTTTTTTGAAATGTAAATTCTAACATATCAATAAATATTCACATTCTAAAGTAATTTTTTGATATCTTATGGTTTAAGTATTGATTATCCAAGAATTTGGAAGTATCGATTTGTCCAATAAAAATGATCTTATTCTTGATTTTAGCATTGTAACTGGACTTAGACTGTTACTCATGAAATGATTAATCTCCCTTTACTCATGAAAGATTAAAGCTCTCATGATAATATCCAATGAAAATACTCTCAACAAGTAAATTGGAAACTGTAATTCACGTCTAGTTTATTGCCGCTTGTATCTCTAACTGCATCGGGGGGTATATAAACCATGTATTTATTGTTTTTCACCCAATTTATGCTTGATTTAATGGTTAAAATGTTGTTGGATATGGCTCTGGTGATAATTACTAATTTACCCGTGTTTAAATTTTTAACGTGTATTTTAGAGTAGTTAGCTCCTGCAGCAATATTTTCACCGAATTTAACTGTTATCTGTGCGTTAGCCTGTACATTAGTTGCAAGGTTACCCGGGCTGGTGGAAACTATATTTGGCGGAGTTTTATCAGCGGTTTTAAACTTGCTAGAATAACCCATACCCAGCTTATTGCCGGCTAAGTCACTTACTGCACCAGCAGGTATGGATAATTGATACCAGGTATTAGACGCCCTTGTATCTTTGGTTCTAATGTAGAGCAGGTTTCCTGATATGGATTTGGTTATGGAAGTGTAACTGCCAGTTGTAAGATTTTTAAGGGTTATTTTACTGAAATTGGTTCCGGTCTTGATCTTCTCATTGAATTTGATTATTATATCTGCTGTTGTTGAAAATCCGGTGGCTAAATTGGAGGGTGTGGTTGAAGACACCTTCGGAGCTGTTTTGTCGATTACATACTTCTGGGTGTATATTGGCGACTTGTTCCCCACCAGGTCCCGGGCAAAGAACTTCAACGTCTTAGAAGAGGATATAACCAATGCCTTGGCGTATTTTGAACTACTGGTGGTGGGATTACTCCCATTTAAGGTGTAGTAGATGGTTCCTGGTTCGTTTATCTTCAAAACAACCGTTTTAGTGGCGTTATAATATCCGCCAATCAGATTAACCGATGCTCTAGGACTGATGACATCTTTCACCCTGTAAGTCTGTGTATATATCGGGGACTTATTACCGGCCATATCCACTGCAAAAAATTTAATCAATTTATTAGTAGCTACAGCTATTGGTGATTTATATCTGACACTTTTTGTGGTAGGTGTTGTTCCATTCAGGGTGTAGTAGATGATTCCAGTTTCGTTCATCTTTAAAGTTACCCATTTCGAGTTGTTGTAACTACCACCTTTAGGATCGGCGCTGGCAGTGGGTGCTATTCTATCTATGACGTATCTCAGGAGGTATATCCTTGAGATATTACCTGCCGGATCAAAGGCCACGTATTTAAGTGTGGTGGTATTGCTTATCAGGAGGGGTTTAGTGTAAACTTTTTTAGTTGAGCTTGTCCGGGGGTCACTGTCATCAATGGTGTAATATATCTCTGCCGTGCTGTTAGGGTCGTAAACTCTCAATGTAACAGTTCTTGAAGTTCTATAGGATCCAGTCGGCAGATTGGCAGAGACCGTGGGTGCTATTAGATCTATTTCGTACTTTTCAACCTGTATTGGTGAAATATTGCCTGCAACGTCAACAGCAATAAATTTAAGTGTTGTTCCTGCAAGCAAGTTTATTGGTGCAGTGTAGAGGGTGCTGGATGTGGTGGGGTTTGTCCCGTTGGTTGTGTAATATATTCTGGGTTTAGAATCCATGTTATCCACCGCACTGAGAATCACCTTTTGGGTTTTGTTGTATAAGCCTCCTTTAGGATTAGCAGTGACGGTAGGCTTTAAAGTGTCCATGATAGTATAGGTTTCACTGTAAATCAGACCGTAATTACCTGCCTGGTCAAGAGCGGCAAAAAGAAGGGTCATTGTATCATTGAACGAGATGGGGGTGTTATAAACTTTCCTGGTGCTGCTTGTCTGCGGATCGCTTCCGTCTGTAGTGTAATAAATAGTCACTGAGCTATGGAGATCATGGCCAGTTAAAGTCACTTTCTGAGGAACGTTAAAAGTACCTCCTGGCGGGCTGGCAACAGCGGTAGGTATGCTGCCGTCAACGGTGATCTGGGTCAATAATGTGTATCCGTCTATGATTGCGCTTAAATTAGCTATCCCCGAATTGTTACCAGCGGTTAGTTGAATGTTCACTGTGTTATTTGTTAATTGGGTGTTTGCAGGAATTATGGTTCCCAGGACATAGTCGAATATTATCGCTGCTCCGTCAGGCAGTGCACCGCCGGTCACCAGATTTCCATTACTATCATGAGTTAAATCTGCCGTTACTGTAACATTAGTCCCTGGTTTAAGTACCTTTTTTGGCGAGGTTACGGTAAGCACAATCCAGGGGTTGTAAGTCACATGCATCTGACCATTGTGTTTATCGTATATGGTTGTTCCGTTAGCCGGTGGATTGTCGTTGTTAATCACGTATACAGGATTATTGGTTCCCCACCAGTTATTTATAGCATTGACCACCGTCGATCCTCCGCTTACCATATATAAACCGTATCTCACATTATCAATTATTGGTTAAAATTTACCACACCAGATCCAGTATAGAAACCAATTCCATCCCGGCCATTACCAACGATAGAGTTGCTGATTATCCTGGGATTGCCCGCCTGGACATTGATGCCGTCCAATCCATTCTCAGTGATGGTACAATTAGTGATTGTAGAAAATCCATTTATGGAAATACCATGGGAATTGGTAGCTCCCTTTATAATGAAACCATCGATCACAGATCCGGCGGAAGAAAGGAGTATGGTGAATACGGGGCTATTTACATCTAGTGGCATGATGGTTACAGATCCAATGGCTTTCAGAATCATTTGCTTACTTAGAACCACGTTCTCGGTGTAGTTACCACTTAAGACCGTTATGGTATCACCAGCAACGGTTGTAACATCATCTATAGCCTCCTGAATACTATTATAACTTTTACCATTGCGAAGATTAGTTATAGATGATGCTTGTATGGCCTCGACAGTTATATAATCTGGTTTTAACATCTCACTGCTACCTGCCAGGTTTGATGCAACCAGTTTAACTGTGTAAGTTCCAGAACTAGTGTATGTCCAACTTGGATTCTGCTCTGTACTATCCATTACTCCGTCGTTGTCGAAATCCCAAGCCCAGCTAGTAGGGTCGTTAAGTGATGTGTCTGTAAAGTGAACGGTTAAAGATCCAGCACCAGTAACAACATCAGCGACGAAGTCTGAAACAGGTGTTACTGGATTGTAGTTAATAGAATAACCACTCGCACTAGCACTTTCTAACTGATTAGACCAGTTAATACCCTGGTCCTGATTTGCAGCACTACACCAACCGTAACCATTGAAAGCAACCATGTTTGTCAGATGAGTGAAAGCATACTCCACCTTAACCGCACCGTTATCCTTCAGATCAGGGAAGACCGATGATTTAATATTACCAGCACATAGGTCGATAAACATCAGATACATCGCAGTTGAAGGATCGTTAATATCCTGACCATAGTAAAGCGGCAAAGACCAAACATCCAACGTTCCCGGACCAGGTTTAGAGGTCTGCGGACCGTAAATTAAATCAGCCTTAGTGAAGGTTTCATCAATACCCTGAACATATCGATAATCAGTCGGTGGCGATGGATTATATTGCCCTGAAGTGGCATGCGTCCAATAATAACCACCAGATTTGATGTGAAGTGAGAATTTATCGGGGATCGGACCCTTCACCGCCACCAGAAGAATTATATCATTATCAAAACCACGACCACCCGTATTTGTAATATAAAATACGCCAGACGGGTTAGTTTTATTAGAGTTTATAACTGTAACCTGACCATAGGTAGTTTCATTGCTATTAGAAATGTGGAGCTCATTAAGCCCACCACCATCCGCCTTAATGTAATATGTACCATTTGGACCTCCATACCGGGTACCATCCATATTGAACAGCACCCCATCATCGTTGGAAACGTTGATGAAAATATGCCTGTTGCTCGGCAATTGAGTCGTGTTCATATCCGCAGCAGCCGTACTACCACATAAACTCAGGACCAAGGCACAAATAAGTGCTAAAAATATAACATACCTGTTCATCTTTATACTCCTCTCTTATTAGCTAAATGAATTGAATAAGCATTGATACTTAATACTATTCGATGTGGGAATATAAACGTATCGTATTTTGGTATGAAATAATAATTATTGTTAATTATATAACGAAGAGAATTTGATTGCATATCTAATAATTCATTCAAAATTAGTAATTCATCAAAAAAAAGAAAAAAGGTGGAAATTTTAAGTATTGCCTGTGGTGAAGGTGAATGACCTTACTGCCACGGGATTTCCTGCCAGATCAGTAACTGCACCGGTATGGATAATTAAGCTGTATCTGGTGTTTGCTCTTAGTTTTGCTGTGTGGGCTATGGTTAACACTTTCCCACTGGTGCTGGTGGTCACAGCTATCTTGGTTCCGTTACTGGCTTTCAATTCGACCCAACAGTTACTTCCTTTTTTAATGGACTCATTAAAAGTCACTGCCATGTTCTTATTCCTGGCAACTCTAGTCGCACCGTTGGCTGGATCCACTTTAGACATCACAGGTGAAGTTCCCACACTGAATTTACTGGATTTCAAAGCCACCGGGTTGCCTGCCAAGTCTGTAACTGCGCCAGTGTGAATACATAGCGTGTAGAGAGATTCGGCCAGGTTACTCTTAGGATCAACCGTTAAAATATTACCATTAATGGTGATATTAACTGGTACGGCCTTTTTGGCACTGTTTAACAACTCAATCCAAAGTGAGCCAGCTTTGATATTCTCACTAAAGGTCACCTTAATAACCTTACCAGCAGAGACATTCGTAACTTTATTAGCCGGATCAAAATTAGCTACTTTAGGTGCCACAGCATCCACACTGAAACTGGTAGAATACAATGCTAAAGCATTACCAACTAAATCAGCCACACAACCAGTATGCAAAGCCAAACTATACTTCCCATTTACTAAAAGATTTTTTGGAGTAATAGTCAAAGTATTGCCGTTGATACTTGTTGTCACTGGAACTAAAGTCCCATTACTGTTTTTAAGGTCAATCCACAAGCTACCGGCCTTAATTGCTTCATTAAAGGTAACCTTAATCACCTTATCAGCCCTAACCACAGCATTTTTAGCAGGATCAACATTAGTCACTCTCGGAGTAACAGCATCTATAACATAATTTTTCGAGTACCTCTGACTCCAAACCCCTCCAGTATTCACCGCAGCAAACTGCAAGTTAGTTGTACTGGTTATAGGAATTGGACCTGAATAAGGAACCCTATTATTGTTACTGTCATCTGTCGGATCACTACCATCAGTAGTATAATAAATTGTAGCATCAGACTGATCACTAATCAAGGTCACATTCTGACTGCCCTTATACTTACCAGAATCCGGAGTCGCAGTCACATTGGGCTGAGTGTCATTAAAGACATTAATATATCCGGTTTTAGTCATGGTATCGTTACCAGCAGCATTACTCACAGTTAAAACTACAGAATAAGTTCCAGGACTAAGGTAAGTCCAACTAGGATCCTGATCAGTGCTGTCTATTACACCATCATTATCGAAATCCCAAGCCCATGAAGTGGGGTAGTTAAGGGATGCGTCTGTAAAGTGAACAGTTAAAGATCCAACACCGCTAACAACATCCGCAGCGAAGTCTGCAACCGGTGTTACTGGATCGTAGCTGACAGAATAACCGCTTGAACCAGCTAGATTTCCGTTGTCGACGCGGTTGGTCCAGCTTATCCCTTGACCCTGGGCTGCGCTGTAGGTCCAGCCGTATACATTAAATGCTGCATTGGTAGTTAAGTTGGTAAACCTGTACTCAATTTTTATGGCTCCATTGTCTATCAGATCAGGGGTTGTGTATTTCAAAACCCCATTGTAGAGATCTATAAACATTAGGTATTGTGCTGTTGAATTATCGTTTATATCTTGGCCATAGTACAGAGGTATGGTCCACACGTCTAAGGGTCCAGGACCCGGTTTTGCGGTCTGTGGCCCGTACAAGAAGTCAGCTATGGTGAAAGTCTCGTTTAGATGCACTCCGTGCTCATATTCCAGGGGGAAGGCTCCAGTGGGTGTCCAAGTGTATCCCGTTGCCGTGATATGCAAAGTAAAATCGTCTGGTATCGGTCCTTTCACGGATAACAAGAGAATATTCTCATCGTGCCATCCCCGACCACCAGTATAAGTGATATAAAATACTCCGGATGAATTTGTAGATTTAGAATCTATGGCGGTCACTTGACCAAACGTCTCGCTTGTATCGCTAGAGTTGGAGATGTGTAGTTCGTTGAGCCCACCACTATCTGCCTTAATGTAATATGTGCCATTTGGACCGCCGTACACTGCAGCATCATAGTTGTACTTTATTCCATCATCATTGGCCACATCAATGAATATGTGCCGATTGCTCGGCAATTGAGTCGTGTTCATGTCGACTGCAGTCACATTACCACAAAAACTCAGGACCATAGCACAAATTAGCACTAATAATATTGCATATTTTTTCATTTTAACCTCCCTCTATTTCAATAATTTTTTAAATACTCGTGAAAATTCAGTAAAAATATGTCAAAAACTATTAAATCTCTTTATATCAATAAACAAACATTAATACCTCTACCTCCTATTCTGTTAATATTTTAGATCGAATTAAGATCCATGCATAACAATACTCCGAGACATTTATTTATACATATCGATTATACTTATCGGTATCATATTTCCAAAATAGGAGAAATTTATCTTAATCTGAGATGTTTATTAAGTAGAACGAGTACAGCTCATTTAATCTTCAAAGGAACACAAGCCACCCTATCTCCAATATCTACAATTTTTACATGTATGCCGTAGGTTTTCGCCATATTTTGCTCTGTGATAACCTCTTCGGGGGTGCCCATGTCAATAAAATTTTTATCCCTCATTATCGCCACCTTATTAGCGGATATAAAGGCCTGATCAGGGAAATGGGATGACATCACAACGGAAAGTCCTTTTTTAGATAATTTTTCTATGATGTTCAGGGTGCGTATCTGGTTCCCGAAGTCCAGGTGGGAGGTGGGCTCGTCCAGTAGCAAAACGCTTGGTTCCTGAGTCAGGACAAGGGCAATAAATACTAGCTGCCGCTCACCACCACTGATTTCGGTGTAAGGTTTATCTTTCAGGTAGGATATGTTAAGTGATTCAAGAGACTTTTCTGCTATTTTGAAATCTTTTTCTCCGGGGGATTCAAATAGGTCCAGGTGGGGTGCTCTTCCCATTAAAACTACGTCAAACACACTGAATGGGAATGTAGAATTATGGATCTGGGGAATGTACCCTATATTCTTGGCAATTTCTGAATGAGATAGGGAATAGATATCTTGGTTGTTCAACAAGACCTTACCACTGTCCAGTTCCATAAGTCTGTTCAAGCATTTAATCAATGTAGTTTTTCCGGTACCGTTAGCTCCAAGTATACAGAAAATATCGCCCTTTTCAACCGAAAAATTGATGCCTTCAAAGATTTTATTATAGCCATCGTATGAAAAACTGGCATCGATTATCTCTATTATAGAACTCATGCCCACACCTCTTTACTCTTAGATAAGAGGTATAAAAAGAAGGGAGCACCTATAATTGCGGTTAATATTCCCAGAGGAATCTCCACAGAAATCATTGTCCTCGATACATCGTCTATCAGTAAAAGGAAAAATGCACCCAGAATAATACTGGCCGGTAAAAGCACCTTATGATCAGGACCTACAATCATCCTTGCTACATGGGGTATTACAAGTCCAATCCATCCAATAATACCACATATACCCACAGCAGACGCGGTTATCACCGTGCAACTTACAATTATAATGGCCTGTAAGGATTTTATATTCACACCCATGCTTTGAGCTTCTTCCTCCCCCATGGAAAGAACATTTATCCTCCACCTTATCAATAAAAGAATTATAATCCCTATTATTATGGGAGGACCCATCAAAAGCAGATCTTGGTTGGTTACCGCGGCTAAACTCCCCATAAGCCAAAAAACAATGGTTGGTAATTGTTGGAAGGGATCGGCAACATATTTGGAAAGTGCAATAAGTGCTGCAAAGAAAGATTCGACAGCTATACCACAAAGCACCAAAGTGAGCATAGATGTGCCTTTGAAAGTTTTGCTGAAAAGGTAAGTTAAGGTAACCGCTACTAAACCACCGATGAATGCAGAAATCTGTATCATCAATCCGCCTAATGATAATAAAATAGCCAGGGCAGCTCCAAACCCTGCACCGGCTGTGACACCCAGTTTATCAGGAGCTACCAGCGGATTTCTAAACAACCCCTGAAAAGAAGCTCCCGCTACAGATAAGGCTGCACCCACCATCATGGCAGCTATTATCCGGGGTAATCTTATTTGGAAAATTATGGTATCCAATGAAGGTGATATCGAATAGTTCGCTGGTAAAAACTTAGCGTATAACGCCGTGATTACATCAAGTGGGGATACAGGATATCTCCCTATAAGAAAGGAGAATAAAAATAGTAACACTAGAGGAATTATTAGTAAAATTGTTACTGATATGTTATGGGCGGTGAATTTATTACTAATATTTCCCAGTACATCGGTGATTTTCAATTTTATAGTTTTAATCAATGTAAAACAACCTTTCAATAAAATATATTAAATTTAGAATTCTTTCAGTCCGGAAGAGCTCAGCATATCGGAGACTTCTTGGTCTGATAGGTCATAGTGGTAGAAGTTGGAGTAGAAGTATTTGGTTAGATTTTTTATATCCATATCTTTAAATCGATCTGGATACAACACCTTAGCAGTCCAAGGTATTCCTATGATACTGTTAACTCCTGGTGGGCCTTCAAACCAGTTGAAGGGGGAGTTAGGTGCTAAATATACTTGTTTATCTTTAACTGCCTTAACGTTCTGCCATACGGGATCGGAGAACACTTTCTGGTAAAAGGTTGGATCGCTGGCTATGATGACATCAGGGTTCCATTCTAAAACCTGTTCCATGGAAACCTGTGCACTTCCCTTGGTCAGAGGCACATTAACCACGTTCACTCCTCCACACATCTGAATTAGTTTGGTATGACTGCCTCCATCTGGATCCGTTTGTAAACCCGTTGGGTCACGGGCATAGTAGACTCTCTTTTTTTCGTTTTCAGGTATCTTAGATACAGTGGTATTAACTTGGCTGGATACATTATTGTAGAATGTTATCAGTTCATCTGCTTTCTTTTGTTCTCCCAGAACATCTCCCGTGAACTTAATGGAGGGTATGATGTTGTTGATGTTGTTGTCGTCTTCTACATCTACCACAGGGACTTCGCCAAATTTCTGCTGGATTTTATCAATGGAACCATCGGATTCTGCATGACCGGTGAATATCACGTCTGGATTGAGGGTCAGGAACGATTCGTAATTGGCATCCTGTTTTCCACCTCCGACTACTGGGAGATTCTGATATTTGGCAGGAATGTAACGTTTTTGTTCAGGGGCGAGTTCAGAATTCCAGCCCAACAATTTGTCCGGTGCCAGCATGTAGATCTGTAAGGTGGCGGAGAAAGTGATTGATGCCACGCTGCCCGGATTAGTAGATACAGAAACGTTTCGGCCAGCCATGTCTATGATCTGGGTTTTGGGGCTAAATTCTGAACCGTTGTAGTTTGTGTACGTTCCAATCACGATTAGAATGGCTATTACTGTGAATGTTATCAAGATAGTTGTTCTTTGTCTTTGTTTCATTCAATTTCACCTACATGAAATAATGGATGATTCAATATGAGTTTCCTAACTTTTAGAGACTATATGAATAATATCATGACTTGCTTTAATAAACATATTGAATCGATTTTGAAATTACATATGAGATTTTAAAAAAGAATTAAAAGAATTTATATTAAATATAATTCCTAAAAATATTCTTGAACGTTTACAAATCCGATTTTATATATTTAAAATTAAATCAGAACAATTTAATCGGGAATTAACGGAAACAGATTGTCCCAACGTGTATTTATTGTTAATTCATTGCTTGAACAATTTATATATGACATGAAGTAAACAACATATTGTCTAAAAAATTATCATATTATATTAGCTATAAGATATTAGCCAGAAATTATAAGCATTAATGTAAAAAAAATTTGGTGAATTCCTATGAACATCAAATACGTTGCTTTGATAGCCATCATTCTTATTATCTCGGCCGCCCCCATCTATGCCTATGCCCCAGGAGGTCCTGGAACTGGAGGCGGACAAGGAATTGGAGGCGGAAGTGGAGGCCATCAAGGACAGGGAACTGGAAGCCAAAGTGGTAGCAGTTCTGGAAGTGGAAGTAGCACCGGATCTAGTAGCACTGGAAGTAGTGGAGATGGAAGCAGCACCGGAAGTGGAAGTACACAAGCAACAGGAGATGAAACAGGAAGCCAAGGTGCAGGTCAGTCCAACAACAGCACTAACAATACAACCGCTAATAATACTACAAACAGCACTGGTTTTACTGAAGGTAATGGGCTATTTTGGTTACTTGGAGTTGTAATTCTCGTCATAGGGGCTGCAGCTGTCAATTTGGTTTTCTTCAAGAGATAGTTTTATTTCTAATCCTAATTTCTTCCATAAGATCTTGATTATATTATCTTTTTCATAAGTTTTTTTATCAGGCAAAATTGAAGTCGATATGTATATATATACCTATTGTAAAAATCTACTTTTATTGATCTTGTAACGATAGATGCTGTAAAAATTGATTCTGTAATCTTCCATTTAAGAAGCTCACTGCATATAGGATATACAACCGATTTTGGTTACTTATCTAATAAAAAGTATCATTATAACTACAATAAATTTCAAAATTTAAATAGGTTGTTTATGCTGGAGCTGGTTAAGACGTGGTTATCGGTTAAAAACGGAGGTTAATAATTTGACAAAGAATTTAGTATCCAAGAGGAATTTGTTATTAATACTGTTCTCAATCATATTTATTTCCTCATTAGCCCTTTGCAATACGGCAGCAGCAGCAGACTCCACTTCAAATGCCACTAAAACTAATAATACACATATTTTATCGGTAAACGGTACATGGAATACCACTCCTATAGATGTAAATAACACGTATAACTCTATCGCTCTGGATTCATCGGGTTACCCCCATATAGCCTATTTAAAGTTTAATTCACCTACTTCAACTGCGCAAAATACCCATCTGTTCTACGCTTACCAGGATCGCCTGGGCTGGCATTATGAATTGGTAGATGGAAGCCGGGTGGAAACAGGGAGATTCCCTTCTATTGCTCTTGACTCGGCAGGCTACCCACATATCACTTACGAATCCCTCACCGAAAACCAGGTAAAGTATGCTTATAAAGATGATTCTGGTTGGCATATTCAGAATGTGATGAGTAACACTTATGGTGGTGGAGACTCTTACGGCACTAATCTGGTTCTTGTTAACGACCAGCCCCATATGAGCTTCTATAATTACGTTTTGGACAAGTTTATTTACGCATACTGGAACGGTGCCGGTTGGACGGTAGAGCCTATTGGCAGTACCGCCACCGATGAAGGTAAGTGGAGTTCCCTGGTTGTTGATTCTCACGGTGTTCCACATATAAGTTACTACGACGTCCACCTGGGTGCTCTGTTTTACGCCGTAAGATTGGGCCCCAACAACTGGCAGACTTCAATCATTGATGGTAATCGCAGCAACTCCGCCGGTTTGTGGAACTCACTCAAACTGGATTCATCCGGAAACCCCAGTATAATTTACGGTGTTTATGATACCGGTATTTTAAGGTACGCCCATTGGAATGGGGTATCATGGATTATCGAACAGGTGGTCAACACCGGACCGGTAACAGCCACCCAAGTGGTATCCGGTAAATTACAGTTCGACAAATCAGGCCATCCCATGGTGGTATATCTGGACCCCACTGATAATTACCTTAAATTTGCCTACAAAGAAGGCTCAAAATGGTACACTCAAATAATAAATGCAGCCGAAAAATCACTGGTTTACTTTTCTTTTTGCCTGGACAAGTATGGACTTCCACACACCAGTTACCTGAATGGAAACAGACGGCTAAAATATGCCAACTTCGTGCCTAAAATACCCACAGTTACTGCTGGACCGTCCGGCACATATCATAATAGCCCTGTCAATGTGACTCTATCAAAGGATAAGTACGGAAATACAATCTACTATACTCTGGACGGTAGTGACCCTCGAAGCAGTCCCACCAGAATTACATATAATTCACCGATTCACATCAGCAAAGAGGGAACTACCACCATAAAATTTGCAGCATCTGGTGACTACAGCGACTGGTCTGATGTGGTAACCAAGAAGTATATTTTAGACTTCAACGCACCATTTGTAAATTCATCACCAGTAGCCGGTAATTACAACACCATTGTTAAAGTGGTTCTATCGGCAAATGAAATTGCATCTATTTATTACACCCTCGATGGGAGTAATCCATTAAACAGCTCCACCAAGAAAAAGTATACCAGCCCTCTGCTTATAAAAAAGGAAGGAATTGTTAATCTCACTTATGCTGCCGTTGATCAGTCAGGTAACTGGTCTGGAGTTTATAGTAAAACATACAAACTATCATTCCCCAGTAATTCTATTAAAGTTTCCAACAACGGGACCGGGTCTGTAAACGTGGTTTACTATCTTACTGCAACCCTGCCCGATGGTCAGATGATTTACAAAAAGTTCAGCACTACTTTAAATTTACTGCAATCTTTGTCGTTGAATCTGGGTAAGTATCCGGTGGGAACGAAGTTCAACTGGATCGAAAATATTTACAACACCGCCGTGACTAAAAGTGCCTTAAACATCTCTAACCAGTTTTCATCATCTAATGGTGGTTTATACACCCAGAAAGTTTATATGACCAATGTTCCCGTGTATAACCTGGTATATTCAATAGAAGAAATTGAACTAACCGCTAACGGAATAAAAGCAAGGTTAATCACTCCACCTACCAAGGAACCGAATACCCAAGCACCCACTGTATCTATTAATCCCGTTGGAGGGAACTATAACACAACTAAAACGGTGATATTAACTGTTAACGACCCGGATAGTATTGCATACGCTTATTACACCATGGATGGTTCAGATCCAAAAGAAAAAGGAATCAGATATAGTAGTCCCATCTCGATAAACAAGAACACGATTCTAAGGTATATCGCTGTTGATCCTGAAGGCAACTGGAGCAGACAATACACGCAAACCTACACTCTTTATATCACAGCGCCCATTGTACACACTACCCCTTCTGGAGGAATCTACAATTCAGCTAAAACCGTTGCCCTAACTGCCAGTAACAATGCGAATATTTACTACACTATCGATGGTTCTGACCCGGTGAATGGAACATTGTACAAAAATCCCATAACCATAAACAAGTACACTACTCTCAAATATGCTGCAGTAGACCCTACAGGTAACTGGAGTCAAAAATACATTCAAACTTACACCTTCGACACCACCCCGCCCACGGTAACTGCTAATCCAGTAGGGGGAACCTATACAGCCGCCCAGATTGTTACATTGACCTCTGGTGATCCTACTGCAATAATTTACTGTACCGTTGATGGTTCTAATCCCCGAGTAAACGGCATAGTTTATGCAAGTCCAATAACCATTACCAATAACATCAGTACACTTAAATACTCTGCTTTAGACCCTGCAGGTAACTGGAGCCCGATATATACACAAATCTATGACGCAGGGGATTACGTCATAGGAGGACAAAATCCAGGGCCCTCATCAGGCT
>Ga0334892_1001542_pt1 | contig 19217 bp, 10 predicted proteins | sample GraSluR3_MG_4_FD_207213 | JGI IMG/M metagenome (GOLD analysis project Ga0334892, IMG submission 207213) | Sludge microbial communities from methane-producing bioreactor in Wageningen University, Netherlands - Granular Sludge_15_04-R3 | ecosystem: Engineered > Bioreactor > Anaerobic >...
TGACTGAAGCTCAGAAGGTTGGAAACACACTTGTAGGAGCCGCAAGGGATGCAGGAAGACAGGTAGTGAGATTTGACTTTGACCTTGCTATGGAGGACGATGTATGGACTATTGCTGACAGCAGAGTTCAGGTAATAGATGTTGCCGAGTATACCGCAAGTGAAGAGCTGAGGGAATACGCAGCTGAGTACCACCAGAACACACTTGATTTCCTTGTGGATGTAATAGGCCAGGTAGAGGAGGATTTTGCACCGCCATCTGAAATTCCTGGAATTCCAGAGGCGCAGGTAAGGGATACAGGTGTAATGGACCTGATAAATATCGTACAGCTTGAAGCCACAGGTGCGGATGTTGCAGGAGCAGCACTTTTCAGCCAGAATTCAAATCTGAGGGAGGGGGATGTAACCTACGCCGACATATTTGAGATCTACAAGTATCCCAATACTCTTATCGGTATTGAGGTAACAGGAGCAGAACTTAAGGGTTACATGGAGTGGTCAGCAAGCTACTACAACACCTATGCACCTGGCGACATCAACATAAGCTTCAACCCCAACATAAGGGGCTACAACTACGACATGTTCCAGGGAGTGGACTACAAGGTGGATATAACAAAGCCCGCTGGCGAGAGGATAGTTGACCTGATGTTTGAAGGTGAGCCAGTAATGCCAGAGGATACACTGAAGCTTGCCATAAACAACTACAGATACGGTGGACTAAAGAGTATGGGAATCATCAGTGGAGAGCCATATTTTGAATCTGATCCAAAATCACTTAGAAGCTATATTGCAGATTATATAGCTGAAAACACTCCTATTGCACCAGTGGTTGACAACAACTGGGAGGTTGTAGGTGCTGATTTTGATCATCCTCTAAGACCATATCTGATTGAAGAGATCATAGCAGGGAATCTTGAGGTTCCGGTATCAGAGGATGGAAGAAGCTACAATGCCAGGGCAATAAATGCCAATGATATGATAATGCAGGGCTTGATTCCAGATGAGGTTCTAGCCAAGTATGGAATTGAAGTTGCCCCAATGGAGCCTGCACCTGAACCGGTTCCAGAGCCTACACCTGAACCACCAAGGGATGAAATTGAGTATATCGTCAAGCCTGGGGACTGGCTGTCCAAGATTGGAATGGCATATGGTGTTGACTGGAAGGTATTGGCTGAGTACAATGAGCTTTCAAACCCAAATCTGATCTTCCCGGGACAGAAGATTATGATACCTAGAAACTAATAATTACAATAAAAGGAGCGCTTCCAAGTGAAGCGCTCCAATCATTTATTCAGCTTTATTTTCCATGTCACGTTCAATGGTCTTCTTATTCAGTAGGAATCCAATCCCAAGGAGGGTCCAGAATACAGGTGCAACGGAAACAATGCTGTCATTTGAAATTCCTGTAAAGAGATAGGTCATAACAGCCATGAATATGGCCAAACCTCCAGTATCAATGAAATCATGATAGTCCCGTTTGAAGAAGTATGCCTTGAAGCTTTGGACAAGGTACATACCAAACAGCACAAGAAGTGCCAGCACTGAAAGTACACCAGTGTTTACAGCGCTTTGCAGGTACATGCTGTGTGGCTTGTCCACAATGGTATTTGTGCTGGTAAATCCAAGAAATTTACCTACATAGTCATTGTTGGGGAAATGTAGTGCATAGGTATCAGCACCATGGCCAATAAGGATTGTCTCCTTAAGCATCGGTATTGTCCTGGACCAGATATAACCCCTGCTTGAGGCAAGTCTTTCCCTGCCTTCAAAACCAACATAGGGAGCACTGATGTCTGTAATGTATTCTCCCCCATAGCCGATTACCTTCATTTCCCCATCTTCCACAACAAACATCAGGTTACGTCGTCCTCTATTTGTTGATAGTGTCGTATCAACAACAGGGTTTCTTTCGTGTACCTTGAACTCAAATGAGTGTGCACTGAAGGGTTCTATCAGAGGTATTAACTTATTTTCTTCGATTGTAGCATCAACTGGGTTCCCATCCCCATCCATGAGGGCTACTGTGTCCTCGGAAATCCGAAGCTTCATGGTATAGTCATTAAAAACAATTTCTGCTGTATCACCCTCCAGAACAATATCCTGCAAGTCAGCTTCATGTACGGTCTTAAGGGATTCAAATCCAGCCTTTATCCTATCTATGATCAGTCCATCCCTGGACTGGTTAACTCCTATGAAAACAGCTCCTATGGCCAAGGCAATGACTGCAAAGGATTTCCAGTTTCTAAGGAGAAGTCTTCTGAAGAATATTATCAGAAGAACTCCAAACAGTGCCATTGAGAACATTCCGGCTCTTGATCTTGATCCAAGCAGGGCAAGGAAGGAGGTGACACTTACAAGTCCAAAAAAAATCTTATACCTGTATTCCCTCAGTAGCAGGAACAAAGTGGTTGCTAGAACAAAGATCATGCTCATATACACACCCACATAGTTTATGTTATACAGTGTCCCATATATTGCCTGGCTTGAAGCGAAGGTGAATCTTAAGCTGTCTGCAATATGTTCGTACTGGGCTGGAAGGATCAATTTCTTTCCAAAGTCTGTCATAAGAAAATCGTTACCTCTGAATTGGGTAAAGCCAAGGGCGAACATCACCAGGGATGAACCTCCAAGGGCTACAAGGACAAACTTGACTTGCTTTTCATTGTCAATAAGGTTATATCCCAGAAAGACCAGGCCCATGTACGCAAGCAGCACATACATGTTCTCATATCTGTCAACAAAGCCTTGAAGTGAGACCTGTCTGTAGGTTGCAAAAAGTGTAGATAACACGACCAGGGCACCGTATGTTATCAATGGGTAGTAGATTTTGCTTTTTCTAAGTTCAACATCCTGCTGAAGGAATCTTCTGTATAGGAACATCAAAACTCCAAATCCTGTAAAGATAAGCAGCCAATACATCTTGTAGTATGAAAAGAAATCAAAATTCTCGCTATAGTTTGTAAAAAGCAGAGTTGCACCATTGGGAGGTATAATCTTCAGAAAGACTATTAGTGGGACGACTGCTACAACAAGTGCCAAAGGCAATGCCGTTAATATATTGTAATTGTTATGCTTTCTATTTGACTGCTTCCTTTTGTTCTTCAATATGTATCCTCCATTCATTGTATATTTGCTTTAAACATTATACCATATATATGGAATGAAGGACAAAGGATAAAGACCATTTGGAATAATTACATCTGAACACTCGAAATTATAGGATTGTGATTGAATTTAGTTTAAAATAAAATTCGATTTATTACCACCACAGGTTGATTTTTCCAGGTGCCTGGGTTAAGATTAATATGGAAGGTTATGAAGAGGAGGAAATGATTTGGAACAGCAGTATTATTGGCGGGAATTTACAGCTTTATCATATTGGATCCTACATATGAGTCCAAAATGATGCTTATGGCATCAAATGTGAATTCACAGAATACTGAAATGGCAGTTAATGGAGATGTTGATAAGCTCTTGGATGCAATGACAAACATACCCACAATGAATGTGGAATCCTACAGACAGCAGATAACCACACCTGAGGTATTGAGAAAGACAATTGACGATCTGGACCTTTGGGACACGTATACAATTGGTGGCCTGGCAAGGAAGATACAGCTTGAGACGGTGAAGGACACCCAGCTTATTACAATCAAGGTTCAGGATACAGACCCTGAAATGGCAGCTGCTATAGTTAATTCAGTTGGAGAAAACTTCATTGAGTATGTAACGGAAAGCACAAAGAGTAGAGCCAATGCGTCGTCTAAATATGTTGCAAACCAGATGGAGATAGAAAAGAGGAATTACGATGATGCACTCCTTGAGCAGAAGGACCTACTTTCACAGCCCAGAAGCAGCCAGGAAGTTTCTATGGAGATGGAGGCAATTCTAACTCAGCTTACAGAGTTTAAGACCGAAAGAAACGCTTTGGGAATAAGAAGAGATTCACTTAATGCATCTATCGGGATTGCAGAAGGAGCACCAGGAAATGGTAGTTCACTTACCCTAAACCAGAACACAGGCCGGGTTCTTCTGGACTCCAGTGAAACAACGTTAAGGATGGAGCTTGCAGAGGTGGAGAGTCAGTTGGAAAGTATCGATATGATGATACCTGAGCTTGAGAAAAGTGTTGAAGAGCTGCGAGTTGAATACCAGGATAAGTACCATAGAGAAAGTATCATAACCCAAAGAGTGGATAGAGCCAAGGGAATTTACGAGTCCTTTCTAAAAAAGTATGAGGAGCTAAGGGTGACCGAGTCTGCACAGATTGGCGATGCAAGTGTGGTGGTGGTTTCCAGAGCGTATGCACCGGCAAATCCGGTTGGACCTCGAAAAGCCCTGAACATGGCAATTGGCCTGGTACTTGGTCTAATGATAGGTGTCTTTGCAGCATTCTTCATAGAATACTGGAAGCAATCGGGTACGGACAACAATAAAGCATCAGCCTAGTATAAAGGTCAGACTGAGAGGTCTGACTTTGTTATCTTGAGGAGAGGGTAATATGTTGAGATACAGGAATAGATTGATATTGCTTGGAATAGATATAATACTAGTAAATCTGTCAATTGTTCTGTCTCTGTTTGTGAGATTCGAAGGTCAGATCAACAGTCAGTTTTTGCAGTATTTCGAAGTATATAAGGAAAATTTCATATTGATCACTGCTGTTAAAATTCTGGTATTCTATTATTTCAAGTTATATTCAAGCATATGGAGATATGCCAGTATCAATGAAATGATAAAGATTGTATCTGCAAGTATTGCAGCAAGCGCTTTGATGATAAGCGTCCTGTTCCTTAAGCAGACTGTTTTGCCAAGATCTGTTTATGTTATAGCAACAATGTTTGACATGATGTTTATCGGCGGCTTCAGATTCAGTGTCAGAAGTATCAGCACAATTTACTTTGGCAAAAGGAGAAAAGGACAGGATAGAAAGAGAATCATGGTAGTTGGTGCTGGTGATGCAGGTGCCATGATTATCAGGGAGTTCAAGAATCATTTCAGTGCAACCAGCATACCAGTAGTTGTAGTTGATGATGACAGGGCCAAGCAGGGACAGAGGATAAGTGGCGTCCCCGTGGAAGGTGGAAGGGAATATATCCCAGAGCTTGTCAAGAAATACAGTATTAATGAGATTGTCATAGCTATCCCATCTGCTTCAAAGAAGGAGATTTCTGATATCGTAAGGATCTGTAAAAAAACCGGAGCGAAGCTAAAGATCCTTCCTGGAATCTATGAACTGATTGATGGAGTTGTAAGCGTAAACTCCATTCGTGAGGTGCAGATAGAGGACCTTTTGGGAAGAGAGGAAATTAGGATAGATATTGATGAAGTAAAGAACTACCTGAGAGGAAAGACCATTATGGTGACAGGTGGAGGTGGCTCAATAGGATCTGAACTTTGCAGACAGATTGCAATTCAAAGACCCTCAAAGCTTGTTATGGTAGACATATATGAAAACACTACATATGACGTTCAAAATGAATTAAGGAACACATTCAAGGACTTGAACCTTAAGGTATACATTGCTTCTGTGAGGGATAGACAGAGGATAGGCGAACTTATTAGAAGTGAGATGCCTGACATCATATTCCATGCTGCAGCCCATAAGCATGTTCCGCTTATGGAGGACAGTCCCAAGGAGGCTATAAAGAACAATGTCTTTGGAACCTGGAATTTGGCAAGGGCTGCCATAGAATCAGGGGTGGATAAGTTTGTAATGGTTTCAACAGATAAGGCAGTGAATCCAACCAATGTCATGGGTGCCAGCAAGAGACTGTGTGAGATACTTGTACAGTCCATGAATCCACTGTCTAAGACAGAATTTGTTGCTGTTAGATTTGGAAACGTACTTGGGAGTAATGGAAGTGTGATTCCGCTTTTCAAGAAGCAGATTGCTTCAGGAGGACCTGTTACTGTGACCCATCCAGAGGTTATTAGGTATTTCATGACCATCCCTGAGGCTGTCCAACTTGTTCTTCAGGCTGGAGCCATGGCCCATGGAGGAGAGATATTTGTTCTGGATATGGGGGAGCCTGTTAGGATAATGGATCTTGCAGAGGACCTGATCAGGTTGTCTGGCTTTGAGCCACATACTGATATCCCTATTGAAATTGTGGGTTTGAGACCTGGAGAAAAGCTGTTCGAGGAGCTATTGCTCGATGAAGAGGGTATCCTGGATACAAAGAATGAAAAGATATTTGTCGCAAAGCAATCCGAGGTTGATTATAAAAAGCTAAGTAAAGAACTACATCTGCTATATGATGTAATAATTGAGAAATCTGATCAGAAAACAAAGGAATATGTAAAGAAACTTGTACCGACCTATAAGGAAACAGATAAAAATAGCACTAATCCCAGCTAGAGGGACCAGTGCTATTTTTTCAGTTACTAAAATCTTTTCTTTTTAAGAAACAACCCTAGTGCCATGAACGCTGCTCCAAATCCTGCAAATACTGCTGGATCGGAAGCTCCAGTTCTTGGAAGTGTTGCAAGTGGTGTTACTTCTTCAACAACCTCAACTTCTGGTTCTTCCACAATAACTGGTGGTGCTTCTGGAACTGGTTCAGGTATTACAACTTCTGATTCCACCTCTGGTTCAGGCTCTTCTTCAGGCTCTGGTCTAGGTCTAGGTGGTCTGTCATCATCCTCGTCATCCTGTGGAGGACGAAGTCTGTTGATAAATTCAACTTCCTCGGAGGAAGCATCTTCAACTTCCACCTCAAGATTATTGTCTGAGAAAAGTCTGAAGTCACTGTTGATTCTGACCTCCCTAACTCTGTAGAGACCATCCTCAAGATCATCAAAGGTAACGGTTCCATTGCCAAGGATTGATTTTTCTTCCTTTACCTCCCACTCTTCATCATCATTGAACATTTGAAGTTCGAAGTAGAATCTTGTGCTGCTGCTAATCCCGTTTCCAAATCTGTTCTGAACGACTTTGGTTACTTCGATTTCTCCTAGCTCAGGAGGTGGAGGAGTATCGTCCTCTCTTACATTTGTGAACATTACTTCATCCACATCCCCATCAGTTTCAAGAGTGGTAGTTTGTGGATTGTCAGTATCCTCATGAAGCATATATCCATCTGGAATATTTATTTCTGTAATCCTATATTCACCTAGTGGTAAATCTGTTAGTTTTTCAAATTCTCCACCTTTTAGGCTAATAGGACTTTCATCGATAACAACCCAATCAAATCCTTCATCATCATTTGCAACCTTTATTTCAATCTTGAATGTGAAATTGGTGTTGTCATCAGTTATTTCTTCGCCTTCCTCGTCAACCAATGCTTTGGAGATCTCTATTTCTCCAAGTACAGGAGGAAATTCATCCATCATATTGGTGAAGGAAGCCTTTTTACTATCTCCATCATTATCGAGGGATCGAATCAAGCCGTTACTGCTAACTAGATTATAACCGCTTGGTGGATCTTTTTCAGTAATTCTGTATTCACCGAGTGGCAAACCAGTTATAGTTTCAGACTCTCCTCCTTTAAGGAATACAGGGCTGTCATCAATTTCCTCCCATATAAATCCTTCACCTTCTGCAACCTTCATTTCAACTTTGAACTCGAATAGGGTATCATTATCTGTTACTTCCTGCTCCATATGATCCAGTAGAGTTTTTGATATTTCAATTTCACCCAATTGTGGATTATCATCCAGTACATTTATAACCCAGTACTGTATTTGACCTTTTGAGTCTATTTTTATCTCAACTGAGCCATAGGAAACATCTGCAGGGTTCTGGTTTCCATATATTTGGAATCGAGGCATTCCATCATAACTATATCCCTCATGGTCAATATCGGTCTCTTCCAATAGATATGTTCCAAATGGGAGATTATTAAAGACTGCATGTTCCCCATTTCCATCTATTGTCTCTATTCTTTCTTTACTATCGTCCTCTCCCAATGGTCCTGTTAAAGTAAGTTCAAACTTGCCATCTTTGATATTTGCTGCTACCCTACCATCAGGATAATCAATTCTCTTGTGAACCTTAAGGCTACCCATGTCTGGTGGAGGTGGTGTATCGTCTTCCCTAACATTTGTGAATATTACGGACTCTTCATCACCATCTGAATCAAGTGTTGCAAATTGAGGATTTTCTGTGTCATCATCAAGGAAATATCCCTCATTCGGTTCTTCTTCAGTAATTCTATATTCACCTAATGGAAGACCAGTCAATTTTTTTGAATCATTACCAGTCAAGGTAACAGTACTCTCATCAATCTCTACCCACTTGCCATCAACCTTCATCTCAATCTTGAAGGTGAAATCAGTGTCATCTTTCGCAATGATTGCCCCTTCCTCGTCAACTACAATCTTCTTGATTTCAATTTCACCAAGCTCAGGAGGTGGTTCAATCCCCATTGTATAGAATGATATGTTGGATATCTCTGGTGTCTGATCACCAGGATTCTTCAGACCACTGTTGTCAAAGCTTCCTGAGTAAACGCCATCAAAATATTCTGTAACACTTGTGTTGGAACCTTTTATTACTACTGCAAAAATAGGCTCTTCGCTTTCAAAATGAACTTCAATAGCACTTCCGGTAACAGTTACACCGTTACTTGAACCTTCAGATTTCCATGAATTACCTTTCAATTCAAACTTCGCCAGGAATTCGTATGGTTCATCCAGATCTTCATTTCCACCGCCTTGAACGGCAAATGAGACATGCATGCTCAGGATCATAGAGAAAGCCAAAAGGAAGGTTAATAATTTCCGATAGTTTCTCTTCATAATTTTTCACTCCTTCACTGTTATTTAGACCCAATGGTATTGTGTCTATGTATTAATTATTTTGTGAGCAATGAATGTCTATGATATTGTTTTAATTTTGGTTTATTTCTTCCTACTCATCCATACCACCAACCCCTTTACCAAAAAACAGAAAACTGCCATGCTTTCACATAGCAGCTGAACGGCCATACCCGATGTGGGCTGTAGACTTCAAGCTTTGCGCCCCTGACTTTCGACAGGTTTGCCTTTGTATGCTGTAGGCTTAATATTGATTTGGCAAATACATCCCAACACTTACAATTATTTCCTGATTGAATACGAAAAGCTGCCATGCTTTCACATAGCAGCTGAACTATCATAGCCAGATGGCTGTAGACTTCGAGCTTTGCGCCCCCTGCTTTCACAAGGTTTGCCTTTTTATGTTTCTCTCTTTACCTATTTATACCACCTATTTAAATGGCTAAACAAACATATTATTAAAACATATATTTAAAAAGGTTGGTAAAACGTTGTCATCAGGGGTATATAGTTATTGCGCATTAAAAAGATAAATTAAAGGAGGAGAGACAATGTTGAGAAACAAAAGAATCATCGGTATGGTAATGTCATTTGTACTGGTTCTTGGTCTGATGATAATGCCAGCCACGGCTTCATTCGCTGACGGACATGAGACCCTGACGATTGTCCATGTTAATGATGTACATGGAAGACTTGAAGAGAATGATTTTGACGGCACATTGGGTTATCCAAAGATGAAGACCTTCCTGGATGGATTGAAGGAAGAGAATCCAAACCTTCTGTTGCTTCATGCAGGAGACTCATTCCACGGTACAATCCCTGCCAACCTGACTGAGGGGGAGGCGGTTGTAGAGGTAATGAATGCCATGGAATTCGATGCAATGGTACCAGGTAACCATGATTTCAACTTTGGCTATGAAAGACTGCTTGAACTTAAGGCAATGGCCGAGTTCGACATTCTCGGGGCCAATGTGGTCAAGGAAGACGGAACCTCAGACTTTGACCCATACATGGTATATGAGATGGAGAATGGAATGAGAGTTGGAGTGTTCGGTATAGCCACCGAGGAGACCAAGACAAAGTCACATCCCAACAATACAATAGGAATAGAGTTCGCTGATGTTATCGAGACGGGAAATGCAGCTGTTGAGGCTCTTACCGAGATGGAGGTTGACCTTATAGTCGCACTTATACACCTTGGGATTGACGGATCATCAGTTGACACAGCCTACACCCTGGCAGACAATGTTGAAGGCATAGACCTTATAGTGGATGGTCACAGCCATCATGTTACAGGCGAGGAGAGAAATGGTGCATATATTGTACAGGCAGGAAACTACCTGAGCCACATTGGAGTTGTAAAGGTATCCATGGTTGATGGAGTACCGGTATTCGAATCGACCCAACATCCTTATGAGGAGCTTAAGGAGCTTGTGGCAGATGAGTATATAGCTGGATTGATTGAGGAAACCACTGCACCAATCGAGGAGATGCAGGAGGAGGTAGTAGGAAGCACTACTGTAGCCCTTGACGGTCTGAGAGACAATGTTAGATCAGGTGAAACAAACCTGGGTAATCTTATCACCGATGCAATGATAGCTGCATCAGGAGCGGATGTTGCCCTTACAAATGGTGGTGGAATCAGGGCAAGCATTGAAGCGGGAGATATTACCCTAGGTGATGTTTTGACTGCATTCCCATTCACAAATGTATTAACAAACATTGAAGTGACCGGAGCAGAGCTAATGGCAGCTTTGGAGCATGGAGTCAAGGACTACCCTGCTACAGCTGGACACTTCCCACATGTAAGTGGAATGAGCTATATCTTTGATCCAAACCAGGAGGTGGGATCAAGAATAACCCAGCTTATGATCGGTGAAGAGCCTGTTGACATGGAAGCAACCTATACACTGGTAACAAATGACTTCCTTGCTGCAGGTGGAGACGGCTACACAATGTTCGAAGGCAAGGAAATCCTTGCATACTCAGGTCTTCTTTCAGAGGTTCTTGAAGCTTATCTAAGAGCTAATCCTGAGGTAAGCCCGGCAATAGAAGGCAGAATAGTTGCCCTTCCTTTGGTTGAGACTCCTGAGCCTGAGCCAGCACCAGAACCTGAGCCAACACCTGTTCCCGAGCCAGTACCAGCTGACATAGCCTATACAGTTAAGTCAGGAGACTGGTTGTCCAAGATAGGAATGGCTTATGGAGTGGACTGGAGAGTTCTTGCAGAGTATAACAGCCTTGCAAATCCACATCTGATCTTCCCAGGCCAGATTATAATGATACCACAATAGAAGACAACCATAGTATATCTGAGGGGCGAGAGCCCCTCTAATTTTTTTGTCTTTTTTTGAATCTGCATAGGTACATTTTCCTCCCTTCTGCAATGTAATAGGTAGAAGGGAGGTGAGACAATGGCGATAGAAGTTATGGCGGAAAAGAGAACCTTGAAGCTTGAGCTGGATGCCGGGATGGTAGACGGCAAACAGAGGATTTCTTCAAAATCCTACAGCAATGTCAAGCTGGATGCTGCGGATGACAGCATCCATGCATCTGGAGAGGCATTGGCAGGACTGCAGGAGCTTCCACTTATGAAGGTCAAGAAGGTGGAGGAATCTGTAATCACAAATGTTTAGTAAACGTAGGCTTTTCTAACAAGGGGGTGAAAGGATGGTAAAGACAAAGCTAGAAATGGATTTTCTGGATGATCAGAACAAGAACTACAGGATCAGCATCAATGAACCAAGAGCTGACATTACGGACATGGAGGTGTTTGCAGCAATGGATACACTTCTTGGTGCAGGGATTTTTCAGTCTAGAAACGGTGATTTGGTAGAGAAAGTGGGAGCAAGGGTTGTAACCACTACAGTTGATGAGATGACAGTTTAGAAATAGGGCCTCAGGGCCCTTTTTCCATATCCAGCAAGGGGGTGAAGAGGTGGAGGATATCTATTCCAGTGTTGCCAATCTTGGGTTTCCAATTGTTATCTCAGTCTATCTTCTGGTCAGGATAGAAGGGAAGCTGGACGAGCTCACAAAGAGCATCACTGAGCTGGCTAATGTAATTGCCAAATAAACTAAAGAGTTGAAAGCTTGAATTTCAAGCTTTCAACTCTTTTGTGATAGTACCTCTTCCACAAAAACCTTGACCATTTTAGGATCAAGCTGTGTCCCTGCAGATTGGTTGAGTATCTGGATTGCTGAAGCCCTTTCCAATGGTTCCTTGTAGGGTCTTTCCCCTGTCAATGCTTCATAGGTGTCTGAAACCGCAATGATTCTTGACAGGAGTGGTATTTCCTCTCCCTTCAGACCTTCGGGATATCCTGTGCCATCCCATCGCTCATGATGATGGAGGACTATCTCCGCAAGATAAGCGTATTCGTCTGTGCTCTTTAAAATCTGATAACTGGCCTCAGGGTGCTGTTTGATAAGCTCAAATTCTGATTGATTCAAGGGCTCAGGTTTGTTTAAAAGTTCTGCAGGAAGGATTATCTTTCCAATATCGTGCAGTTCTCCCGCCTTTTGAACATCATCAGCTATCCTTCCACCATAGCCCATTGCAAGGGCTAGCTGTCTGCTGTAATCTGAGACCTTTCTCGTGTGATACATTTCCAAACCGTATTTCTTATTAATATTGTCCAATATGAGCTCAATGGTCTTTCTTCTAAAGGACTTTCCATCCTTGAGCTTGTTCCGGTACATCATTGAATCCGCTTCCCTCATAACTTCTTGTATATCCTTATCTGGATGATTTTTGATTGAGTACCCAATAGCCACTGAAACAAGTACTGAGTCAAGATCAGCTTCAGTGGCTGTTTTCTCGATTCTCTTCTTTATTTTTTCTGCATCGGAGCGATCGGTTTTTGGGAGCAAAATGATAAATTCATCTCCTCCGGTCCTTCCAATGATATCATCCTCACGACAGACCTTCTTTATAGCTTCCGATACAGACACTAGAACCTGGTCGCCAGTGTGATGCCCAAACGCATCATTTGTAAGCTTTAGACCATTAACATCCAGCGTCATTATTGTAAAGGGATAGTTTCTTTTGGTATCCAGTCTCTTGACTGAGTCTTCAATATAGCGCCTGTTGTAAAGCCCTGTCAGGTGATCATGGAAACTAAGGAAACTAATCCTCTTTGATTCTTCTTTGCTTTGGGATATGTCCCTGGCAAATCCAACAACAAGGGAATGGTCGCTGTCAAAAAGAGAGGAAACTATCTCAATGTCATAGGCGGCGCCATCCTTTTTCCTATGTACTGTTTCAAATCTGTCCTTTCCTTCTGTAAGGATCCTATTAATTCGCTTCTCTATAGCTGTTCTGTTCTCGGTAATTTCAAGATCTTCAATATTCATTTTCAAAAGCTCTTCTCTTGAATAACCACTCATTTCACAGAATGCAGAATTAAAATCATAGAAATTACCATCCTTGTCCACCACCCAAAAGGCATCAAGAGAAGTTTCCAGGATGGCTCTTAGATATCTCTTGCTCTCGCTTAGTTCAAGCTCAACATTGTGACGTTTTGTTATGTCACGGATTATTGCCACGATTCCTACTATATTATGATTATCATCAAAATACGGCGATTTGATGATTTCAAGCTTAACCCTTTCTCCAGACGATTTCCTGCCCCAGATTTCATATCTTTGAGACTGGAGGGTTTGGAGTATCTGTCTATCCTCATCTACAAACCTTGCAGCTATTTCAGGTCTATGCAAATCATATTCCCTAAGTCCCATAATTTCATCAATGGATTTTCCAAGGTGATCTGCATATGCCTGGTTGCAGTGTATGTATACTCCATCCCTATTTTTAAAGAATATCATATCCTCTGTTGAATTGAGTATTGCATGGAACATAGAGGACTGTCCGAAAAGGGTGTCCTTGCTATACCCATTTGGATGATCTTTTGGTGTAATGGTTTTATATTCATTCGGATTCATTTGATTTCCTCCCCAGAGTACAATTTAAAGTTGTGATTGGAAAAAATAAATGTGTTATTACCATTATACTGTTAATTCCTCGGGGATTCACTATATTTTTACAAAAATGTCAAATGGTTGTCATGAATTTTGTAAAACTAAAAATGACGCCAACCAGTGTTAATGGTTGACGTCTCTTTGAAACATTATAAGGATTGGAGCACCTATAGGGTGTCTCTAGTTTGAATTGGTGATGATGGCAATACAAGGTTTCCTGAAAGGTCCCTTATATATGACGGTGAGTCAATGATCCTAACTGCATATTCCGACTGGATAGATTTGTTCTTGATTGCTATTACAATGGTGTCAGGGTAGCTTGACAAGAGGGAGGTGGAATACTCATCCTCACTGAGGATTCTGTTGTCAGCAAGTCTGATCACTTCAAGATCCCTTCTGTAAAGGCTCGCTCCGTCATCCTCAAGGTCCTCGCTGAATTCAATCTCCAGGCTGCCGTTTCTGATATCAACCCTGTTGCTTACTAGCATGGGCGCCACTTCGTCATGAACATTGAAGCCTCCGTAGGCAACTCCTGTATCAATCGACGTACGGATTTCGTTTCTTCTTACTATGGAAGCATCTCCATCCTCAATCCAGGTTACGGATTCCCCCAGGATTATCGTAACTACATTTGTTCCATCGGCTATGACCCTTGAGATGGAAATACCGTTGAAATCAAAGTCCTCAACATCCGCTTGGATGATAGGCATGTTGAATTTCACCTTCACAACCTCCGGCTCAGATAGAATAGCCTGCTTTCCCGGTATTGAACTGTAGTAATCCACAACCCTAGCCTCACCTGTCGAGCTTTCGTCAAACTCAAGGCTTAAAAGAAGGGGGTTTGTAAGGTTTCCTGCCTTGCTTCTTAGTCCCACAACCTCAAGTTTGGTGAGATTGTTCTTCATTCCTACCATGGTCTCCTTACCGGAGATGGTATCAGGAAGTGTTAGGGTTAGTGTCTTTCCTGTATCATTAAGGTATATGTTTGTTCCTGATGAAAGCGGTAGCTCCGATCCGTCAAAGGTCATCACATAGTTTGAGATGTAGCTTACACTTTGTCTATCCATTTCCTTGTCAAATTCCATTACGATTACATTGCCGTATCCTGTGTAATTTAGAAGTCTAGGTCTCTCAAGGTCTTTCATCTGAAGAGTGGTCCTGTAGTCCTTGATTGTGGTTCCTGACAGGTCCTTAACCCCTGTTATGTCAAGTCTTAGGTCTCCCGCAGGAAGAGTTGTATAAAGCTCAAGGCCATATTCCCTTCCGGAGCCTGTCACCTGTCTTATGAAGATATTCTTTCCTGCAGAATCCCTCAGGCTGTAGTAGGAGGTATCATCCGCCACCACATTCTTGTTGAAGGTGACCCTTATTGTCCTGCCATCCTCTGAGACAATGGCACTTAATACCTGCGGATCAACTGTTTCGTCCTTTGGAGTAAGTCTGAACTCCTTGATTTCCATCCTGTTTCCCCAGTAATCTGAGAAGGTGTTGACATAGAGTGAAATTTCCTTAGTTGGTAGGGGCTGCTTCTCAAACAGTCCAATCACCCTATTTCCATCTATCAATATCTCATCAGCATAGTTGATGCTGGTCCCTTCCCTTTGGAAGATATTGCTTCCCATCATTGTACCTGTTGGGTCGATGTTTTCTGAGAAAATAATCGTCACCCTTTCTGTGGTCACATTAATGCTGTCAACCTCAGGAGGAACTGTGTCCCTGTCAACCTTGAACTGTCTGTAATCTACATTCATTCTCTTACCTGAATAGTCCTCAAGTCCGGAAGTCTCAATTGAATATGTTCCTGAAGAGAGAACTGTACTTGCTGAGCTGTAGCTAAGTGTAATGTGGTTGTCCTTAAGCACCGGATTTCCAAGGGGGTTTGAGGTATTGAAGCTGAAGTTGTTCATTGTTGGGATTGTTCTGATTGGCTCTGAGAAGTATATCCTTATTCCCTTGTAGCCAAGAACATCTATACTTGTAACCCTTGGGGCTTCATCATCTGAAGCTCCGAAGGCTTCATTCACATCCAGTGCTTCTCCTGATTCTGAAAGTATGTTTGAAGCTTTGATTGTATATTGGTTTCCGTCAGTCATGGTTCCGTTAAGTACCAGTACAATTGTCCTGTCGCTGTCTTCAAACCTTACCCTGTTGATTGTTCCCGCGCTGGTTGAATAGTTGTAGGTTGAACCTGCAAGTGTAGTGTCAACAGACTTGTTGAATTCCAGCTTTATTTCCTTAAGGTTGTCTGCGTAGGCATCTGTCAGATCGAATTTAACATTGGATATTCTGAATGATTTATATGATGTTGCCTTTGTTTCGGTGTAGTATCTGTATTCGTACTCTCCCAGTAGTAGACCGTCAACATCAAAGCTGAAGTCTCCGTCAAGGTCCAGTGGGATGTCAAAGTCCTGTGAGCTTCCCTGGGAGGTGGATTTTGGTCTTATGTTAAGTCTGAGTTCATCCACTTCATCGTCATGTACCCTTCCGCTGAATGTGACCTTGTTGTTTTTTATTACCATGGACTCCGTAATGTCGATAGGATTAAGTCCGAGCATAGCAGCAAGGGGAGTAGAACTCCCCTTCATGTTCAAGCTTAATGCATTCACAACCATTGCTGCCACCTGGCCTCTATTGAGTGTGGCATCCTTTGAAAAGCTAAGTCCTTTCATAATTCCGATGCTCTGTGCAAAGGCGGGAACTCCATGCCAGTCCTTTGCTTCTTCGTTGTATCCAAGTGCCCTTAGAAGAACTGTCTGGAACTGCTGAACAGTTACACCCTGCTCAATGCCGAACTGTCCGTTGTTGTCCCCTTGGATAAGTCCCTCATCCCTCGCCCATAGTATATATGGGATGTAGAAGCTGTGGGTGGGCCTAAGGTCCGGGAAGGTGTTGCTTGCCACATAAGTCTTGGCCTCGTCCTCTTCACCGTAAAGCCTAGAAATAAGTACTACCATCTGCTCCCTTGTAAGACCCTGCTCAAGCATCAGGTTTCCCTGAAGGTCACCCTGGAGTACTCCAAGATCCTTAAGGAATTCACCCTCCTTTTGGTAGGGGCTTGCTGCTGAAACCGGTGCTGCCAAACCCAGAAGCATTGTTAATGCAAGGGCTAAAGACAATATTCTTTTCATGGAATCAATCCTCCTTGTTCTTTATTCCTTATAAATGTATTATACATTAAATATGGGGCCAAAGATATTACAATTGGGTTAAAGAGTAGGGAAAGGGAATGTCTGTACAATATGGTAACTATGATTGAAATTAATGATGAGCTGGAGGCAAAATAAAACAAAAAAATTAGGAACAACCGAATGGGAATAGGTTCCAATTGTTATAATAGTATGTTACAATTGGGTTATATTATATATTTTGGCAAACTTATTGAAAGGTAAGGACGCAAAGCTACGGGCCTAAAGGAAACTCCATGGCAGCCGGGCTGCTTGGTAAGTTCCTTTTAATTGTATCCTTTGAGATACAATTTTCTATATCTAAAGGAAGCACATAATTTAAGGAGGGGTTACATGTTAAAGAAATGGATGGTAATTGCACTTTCATTGGTTATGGTTTTAAGTATGATGCCAGTGGGTGCTTATGCCGAAACGACAACTTTTAGCGACATGCCAGATGATTGGTCAACAGCTGCACTTCAAAGCGCAGTGGACAACGGTTTACTTAATGGTGCCAATGGCAAGATTATGCCACAGGAGAACCTGACAAGGGCTCAGATGGCTGCTGTAATCAACAGAGCATTTGGAGCCGAGAAGGTAGCGGTATTGGCAGAATATGATGATGTTACTGCCTCTGACTGGTTCTTCTTGGATATGGCCAAGGCTGTTGCAATGGGAACTTTCCAGGGAAGTGGAAGCAAGCTTAATCCAAATGACCCAATAACAAGGGAACAGGCATTTGCTGTAATCGCAAGGGCATTGAACCTTGGGGAATCTGAAGTTGTACCAGAAGGATTTACAGACCTATCTGAGATATCTGGATGGGCGACTGGTGAGGTTTATGCTCTAGTAAACAATGGGTATATCCAGGGATCAAACGGTATGCTGAATCCACAGGGATATATTACAAGAGCAGAATTTGCTCAGGTTATGTACAATACAATCAAGGAATATATAAGTGAAGCAGGAGAGTATTCCATAGATGTTGTAGGAAACTTAATGAAAAATACTCCAGGCGTAGTTTTGACCGACTCGACAGTAGTTGGGGATATCATCATTGGGGATGGAGTTGGTGATGGAGCAGTAACACTTGATGGTGTAAATGTTGAAGGCAGGCTTCTTGTCAGAGGTGGAGGAGCTGAATCAGTAATAATTAAGGGAGGATCCACAATAGGAACCATAACTGTGGCGAAGGTAGATGGCGAGGTTAGGATGTTTGTCGAGGATGGAAGTGAAGTTGGTACAGTTCTTATAGATGGCAAGGATGATGTAATAATAGAAGGAAAATTTGAGAATATAGTAGTGAATGCACCGGACATTACTGTTTGGGCCAGAGCGGCAACAATCTCATCTGCAGAGGTAATGGGCGAAGAATCAAAACTGGTTATCGACAAGGACTCAACTGTTGAAAAGGTGGTTCTGTCAGGAGCCAAATCAGCGGTTGAAGTCAATGGCGAGGTAGAGGAGATTGAAACAGCTGAATCCGCTGTAAATGCATTGATCACTGTTGAAAAGGATGGAAAGGTTGGCCTTGTTGTTGCAAACGGAGCAGGGGCAGCTGTTGAAGGAGAGGGCTCAGTTGAAGCTGTGGAGGCCAATGCTGATGATGTAGTTGTGGTCACTGAAGGAACAGAGGTTACTGCTGCTGAAGGCGTTGAGGGAGTCATGGCTGGAGAAGAAGAGGTTGATGCAGGTGATACTGCAACAGTTGAAAAAGAAACCACAACATCAGGTGGTGGCGGTGGTGGTGGTGGATCATCATATGTTTCACCAAGACTTCTTGGAGCTACATTAAACGGAGATGAAGCATCTATCTCAGGAAATGACATCACTATTGAGTTTACCAATGAGGGAGAAAATGGAGAATATATTATCGTTGCTGAATTTGATAAGGAAGTTAAGATCAAATCCGTAACATCCTTGGACAATTCAAGTGTAAACATTCAGTTTATCAATGAAAACACCACAGATGTTCCAACTGGCTATTCAAGTACTTTGAATTACGAATTTACGCATACAATAACTGAGCAGCATTTCAATGTATTTGGAGATGTCTTTGAGGTAGTTGTAACTGACGGGTCAAGAGATTTGACATTCACAGTAACTGTAAATCATTAATTAGTAGTAAATACTAGCTATAGACCGGGCTTGCCCGGTTCTATAGCATTGAATTTTTAATCGTACTTAAGACCAGCTATTAAAAGTCAATAATAATTTAGAATTTATTTTGCCTTTGAGATTATAAAATTTATGCTAGAACCCGTCAAGGAGAAGGAGTCCTTGACAGAACCTATCACAAACTTTCAATTAAAAT
>Ga0334892_1001543_pt1 | contig 19214 bp, 12 predicted proteins | sample GraSluR3_MG_4_FD_207213 | JGI IMG/M metagenome (GOLD analysis project Ga0334892, IMG submission 207213) | Sludge microbial communities from methane-producing bioreactor in Wageningen University, Netherlands - Granular Sludge_15_04-R3 | ecosystem: Engineered > Bioreactor > Anaerobic >...
ATTTCTCGGGAAATTGTTGATTCCGATGCAACACGTGCTCATCGCCCAACATCTGCCTTTGTTTTGGCGTAAAGTGAAACACCCCGCATTTGCCGCGGCAAATGGCATGAACGTACTCGTCGAGCGGAGCAGCTACGAGGAAGTTGGCGGGCATGCTGCCATTCGAACGTCGTTAATCGATGATATCGATCTATGTCGAACGTTCAAACGTCATCAAAAAGTCACGTCACTCGTACAAGTCTCCCCGTTCATCTCCTGCGACATGTATGAAACGAATGAAGAAGTGTGGACCGGGTTTTCAAAGAACGTATTCAAGGGAATGAATGAATCAGTAGGACTCGCCTTGTACTTCATGACATATTACGGCGTCCAGTTGACGGCTATGCTCGCTTGGATTTTTTCACCGAGTTGGCAGACGATTAGCGCAGCTCTTTTCGTACTCCTCGCGCGTCTCGCTGTCGATTTAAAATCAAATGGAGCCGGTACATGGTACCATCCACTCAGTTTAATCGCTTACTTGACCTTACTCGGGAACGCCGTCATTCGTAAATGGAGACGGTTGCCCATCACGTGGAAAGGTCGTCACTATTCCTAAGCAGACATCTAAAGGGGGACAATTGTATGAAACAAATCGTAGTGATTGGGGCTGGTCTCGGTGGACTCAGCGCCGCCGTCACGCTCGCAGCACGAGGTTATGACGTCACGGTCATTGAAAAGAATGAACATGTCGGTGGCAAACTCATGCCCATTATCACCGACGGTCACCGGTTCGACTTTGGTCCAAATACGATCACGATGCCGGATGTATTTCGTTCAGTCATTCGAAATAGTGGGGCCAATCCGGATGACTATTTTGAGTTAATCAAGCTCGATCAACATACCGTCAACCACTACACAGACGGGTCATCCTTCACGTTCAGTGCCGATCGGGCAAAACTTGAGGTCGAAGTACGGCGTTTGACCGGTGACCAATTGAAACACAATCAGATGCGTGCCTATCTAGATGAAGCGGAAAAGCTGTTCGACATTGCGAATAAGCGCTTCTTCACACAAATGGACACAAAGTTGGATCCCGGTCTTTGGGCGGACATGGTCAAAGTGCATCCACTTCAAAGTTTGCACGCCCTTCACAAGAAGTATTTCAAGGACCCACGCATCATTCAGGCGCTCGACCGCTATGCGACGTACATTGGTAGCAGCCCATACGTGACGCCAGGCACGTTCGCCCTTATCGCACATTTGGAATTGAATGAAGGTGTCTATTTTGCGAAAGGTGGAAACTGGAATATCGCAAAAGGGTTCGCCAAACGGGCGAGCGAACTCGGCGTGACGTTCCGACTCGGTCATGAAGTGACGAAAATTGATGTGTTAAACGGAAAAGCACATGAGGTCGTCGTCGATGACCAAGAAGTCATCTCGTGTGATGCCGTTCTTCTCAACGGTGAACTCTTAACGCAATACCCGCGACTCGTTGACGCGAAAGACCGTCCATCTTTCCCGGTCCCGACACGCGACACCGTCGAACCTTCCATTTCCGCATTCGTCATGATGGTCGGATTGTCCAAACGATTGAATTTGGCACACCATAACGTCTATTTCTCAGACGACTATGAACGGGAATTTAAAGCACTTTTCCAAGAAGAACGTTATGCAGACGAACCGACAATCTATATTTCGAATTCATCCGCAACCGATTCGTCGATGGGCGAGGCAGGAGACAACCTGTTCATCCTCGTCAATGCTCCGGCACATCTGACCGAAATTGATGCAGACACATATGAGCATTTGATTCGCAGACGATTACGTATGTTCGGTGTGGATTGGGAAGAAGAAGAGGTGCTCTACCATAAGCGGGTGACCCCACAAGATTTGACCCGTGATTTTTATGCGTATTATGGCGCACTTTATGGCACGTCGGCCAATTCGAAAAAAGGAGCGTTCTTCCGTCCCGCACCGCGGTCGACAGACATATCGAACATCTGGTTTGCTGGTGGCTCGACTCATCCTGGCGGTGGCAGTCCGATGGTGACGCTTTCAGGACAATTCGCCGCACGATCGATGTTAGAGGACATACCTCTGACAATATGAACATTTTGTGAACGCGAGTTTCGACACTTGTCGACAATTGAAAGACGTGATAATATCATATTCGAGTTCAAGCAGTTCTGTAACGTTTGTTACACCTGTAGCGATCGAATGGCTTCCCCGAGCCTCATCGCGTTTTGAACTTGTCACACCCGAGAAAAAGTGATGAGCGAGTTTCCCCACTCGTATCCCGTAGTTGAGACAGCTTGCGTATGATGTTCCCCCTTAGTCCATCAAGCATCCTGTTTCGACGAAGATGTCCCAACTGATTCATTCCCCATGAATCCCGGCACATCTTTAGGGCTTCATCACAAATCGATTCATTCGTTTCCCCGATGAGTGAATCACATAACGCTTACGCCACTTTTGGTCCCCCGCCAAAAGTGGTTTTTTTTACGCAAAAAACTGTAGACGCCATCGAGCGTCTACAGGGAATCGAATCGCTTATAGTTTTGCCAACAACTTTCCTTTTTGTAAGGTCGATACGTATGCCCGCTTTGTGAAGACGTCATGTCGATTCGCACGTGCCGCATCAAGAATCCCTTCATAGAGAAGAGCTGCTGCTTGTACTGGCTTTCGACTCGCGAGTGGATACAGATGATGAGTTCCGCGTGCCCGTTCATACAAGAACTCTGCACGATTCGCCAACGCCTCCCATAGATCGATAAAGACAGGGGTCACTTCTCGTTGTTGTAACATCACTTCACTCACACCGTACTGACGCATCATCGTACGTGGTAAATAGATGCGGTCTCGATTCAAATCTTCACCGACATCTCGTAAAATATTGGTCAGCTGCATCGCAATGCCAAGGTCGATGGCGCCTTGCCTTAGCTGACGCGTCGTCGCTTCGTCCTGATTTGGGACAAGGATTGGGAGCAGCATCAAGCCGACTGTACTCGCTGCATAATAGCTATACTGCTCGGTCTCTTCGAGCGTCTCATACCGCGACTTATGTAAGTCCCATTTCATCCCTTCCGCCAACTCAAAGAATGGTTCGACGTCCATGTCATAGCGTTTCCATACATCACGAAGGGCAACCCATAATGCTTCATCTTGATCGTAACCCGCTAAAAAGCGGTCAAAGTCATGCAAAAATGCTGCCAAACTCTCTTCTGGACGGTCTGATTCATCGACCGCATCATCGAGGGTGCGACAGAACGTATATACGGCCATGACCGCTTGACGGTCTGGTTTTGAGAGCAAAGAGAAGGCCCGATAAAAAGTCAACGAGCCCTTCTTCATGATTTCCTCACATTGACGATACGCTTCTTGTGTCGTCACGATGCATTGCCCCCATTTCTTCCTCCATTTTTTTCACAAGTAATTGTGATCCAATCATGACGATGGGTACGCCACCACATGGATGGACGGATGCACCCACCGCATAGAGACGTTCGATTTTTGGGAAGGGTCTCGCCTGTGGTTTGAAGGCGGCTGACTGGGATAACTTCGGTGCAATCCCAAAACTTCCTCCCTCGAACAATCCGAATCGCTCAGCATCCATCGGTGTCCGTACTTTCATCTCGATGACACGTTCACGAAAATCAGGCATGAATGCCTCGATTCTTTCTAATAGATGTTCGATTGTCCCTTGTGACTCAAAGTCTTCCCGCTCCAATTTTCGCGGAACCGGGACAAGAACATATAATACGCTCGTTCCTTCTGGCGCAAGAGTCGCATCCATTCGCGATGGATTAAAGGTGTACATCGCTGGATACTCACTTAGTTTACCATCCTCGAAGATCGTACGCATCGATCCTTCAAAATCATTCGGCAAATCGAATTGATGAACCGGTAAGTCGAGTTCGCCGTCGACGGTAAAGTATAGAAGTAACGTACCGCTCGACGGTTCATACGTCTTTGGCGTCACACCATCAATCAGTCGCTCCATAAGTGGAAAATCACCGTTCACGACGACGGCATCATACGGTACATATTCGTCATTGACCGTGATGCCATTGGCCACCCCGTCCACGACATGGACACGATTGACGGTAGCGTTCATCACGAAACGAACCCCTCGACGCTTCAACTCTTGTTCCATTTTCGTCGCTAGTGAGAAATATCCTCCTTTTACATACCAGACTCCTTCTTCTTGTTCACGATAAGGGATGAGTCCATATAAAGAAGGCGTGGCATAAGGATTTCCACCGATATAGAGGGTCTGCAAACTATAGGCGACACGTAAACGCTCGTCTTTAAAGAAGCGTTTCATGTTCGCATGAGCCGTCTCATATGCTTTTAACCGCATGAGAAGGAGAAGTAGTTTAGGCTCGAACAACTCCGTCTTCGAGATATAGCTACGATCTAAAAACGTATCGAAGCCAATCCGATACTCTTCTTTCTTTTGGGACATGTACTGACGGAAAGCATCTCCTTCACCGAAAGCTCGTTCGATTTCTTCCGCCTGTTTCTCGATTTCTCGATATTTAAAGAACGATGTTCCGTCTTGATACCGCAAGCGATAAAGCGGATTGACTTCAATCAACTCTACTTCATGTTCAGGAAGACCCGCCTCAATCAATTGTTGCTTCAGTTTACTCGGCAATAAGACGATCGTCGGACCTTCATCGACTTTCGCCCCATTATCGAATTCAACGTAGTTTAAGCGTCCACCAACCCGTGCCTCTTTCTCATAAATCGTGAGTTGAAGTGACGGATTGCGTTTCGTCAATAAAAGAGCGGCATATAATGTACCGACCCCTGCCCCGACAAAGCTAATATTCATCGGCCGACACCTGCCCGGTCACGCAAAAGGTTCGTCGTGATCCGTGCTGATTCAAAGATGGTCGGAAGCCCACTTCCTGGGTGGGTCCCACCTCCGACGAGCCAGACGTTGTCGAGCTCTTCGAATTGGTTGTGCGGACGGAAGTACATCATCTGCGATAAGTTGTGCCCTAGATTGAACGTTGCACCTTCATATACACCGAACGTTTCCCAGTCCTCAGGTGTCAATGCTTCCATCACCTCGATGTGTTGACGAATGTTACGATACGGGGAACGTGTCTCAAGCGCATCAAGAACGCGCTCTGTCATGGTCGCTTGTAACGTCTCCCATGGAAGGCCAGATAAATTGTTCGGTACCGGTACGAGAACATAAAGCGATGACTTGCCAGAAGGCGCAAGTGTCGGGTCGATGCGCGAGGCATTCTGTACATAAAACGAGAAGTCCTCACTCAATTTCAACTCTTGTGTCATCTCTTTAACATTCAATTCATAATCGTCCGCGAAGTGAATCGAGTGATGCGCCACATCCTCGTAGACGTGATCGAGCCCGAGATATAGCATGAATGTCGAGCACGAATAACGCTTCTTCTTGAGTTGAGTCGGACTCCACTTCGATAGTTTACCGTCCGGAACGAGCGACGTCATCGCATGTGCGAAATCCGCACCAATCACGACTTCATCAAACGCATAATGGACACTTCCGGACACGAGACCCGTCACGTTCTGATCATCCATGAGAAGACGTTCTACCGGTTCGCCTAAACGAATGACGCCTCCCTCTTCTTCAATCACTTTCGCCATCGCATGACACAGCTGGTTCACTCCGCCGATTGGGTGATGCACTCCGTAGGCGTGTTCCATGTAAGATAGAATGGAGAATCCACCCGGACATTCCCAAGCTGACATCCCTAAATATTTGGCCTGGAACGTGAACGCATACTTCAGCTCTTCGCTCGTGAAGTACTCGGACAAGACGTCATAAAGCGATTTACCGATTGAGAGAAATGGTAGCGCCTTAAGTACGCGCAACGAGACATAGTCAGTGAGCTTGTCATGTGCGGTCTGAAGCACAGGCATCAATTTAGACAGTTTGATCGCCTGTTCACTCATGAACCGCTCGTAGCCTTCCCCATTCCCAGGAAATTGTTCTTCGATGGCACGATACATCTGATCACGATCTGTTGTCATCGAGAGTTGACGCGTCCCACGGTCAAAGTACAAATCATACATCGGATCCAGTTGTTTCATCTCGACATAATCACGCAGATTACGTCCCGTCTCTTCAAAAATTTCTTCTAAAATATACGGCATATTCAAAAACGTAGGTCCTCGGTCGAACGCAAACTCGCCTACTTCTAAGCGTGACGTTCTGCCGCCTACAAACGGTTGTTTCTCAAATACGGTGACGTCTACCCCGCGATGCGCCAGTAGCATCGCAGCAGCCAATCCACCGGGTCCTGCCCCAATAACGGCAACTCTTTGTTTCGACACACTCAACAACTCCCTATGTGAATAGTCTCTTATGCTTCTCTATCATTATAGGAATGACGGGAGACAAGTTCAATTTTGAATCGGTTGATTGAGCAGGTTTGTCTTTCCTCGCTCGGCGATGACGATATACCAAGAACCTTCCGGAATGAATGGGATGAAGCGGATTTGTTCAAAACCGACTTCTTGCATCTGCCGGCGCAATTGTGGAATGGTCGGAAGCGGGTACAGATTATCGTGGAGTGTCATGAATGCATTGAACGCAGAAGCGAATCGTCCACCGAGCGCTGTTTCGGCGAGCGGCGTCACGAGAATGGAGACCCCCTTCTCTTCTAATCGTTCCCGTAGTCTCTCAAGCAACTTGACCCGCTCTTCTGGCGAGAAATAATACAGCATATTGTTCATCATCACCGCGTCGAATTGCTCGTCTGTTTCCCAGTTCATGAAGTCGGCGACCTCGAAATGAATGTCACCACTCTCGTCTCGTGATCGTGCCTCTTCGATTACCTCTTCCTCTAAATCAATGCCCGTCAGCTCCCAACTCGGTTCGAGCGCTTGTAATTTACGTAAGTAGCCGCCGTGCCCACATCCAATATCGAGCATCGATTTGACATTTGCCTGCCGTAACAATTGTTGCACAATCGGAAATGCGACCGTTTCGACGAGTGTCGACGTCTTTGCGACGACTTGACCGTGTTCAGCCCCATCAAACGTCTTTTGCTTCCCAGACTCTAAAAATTCCGGATAAGCGATTAATGCGGGAATATGAAGTTCCATCATCTCTTGAAGCATGAACCCGATGCTCCGTTCATCGTTACCGGATAATTGATATTTCAATCCACGCGTCGGATAGTAGCGCCAGCCTCTCTTCTTCAAATGACGAACGGCGACCCCGACTTCTAACCAACGCTCTAGTGCAAGTTGTGTCAATGGGCGTTTTAGACGTAAATTCATCTCCGCCATGCTCGCGCCACCTTGAAGCGCATCGAATAGTCCAAACTTATACCCGATATAGCCGTGCCATAAGGGTAAAAATGATTCTGTTTGTTTCATCCATTTTCGTGCGTGTAAAACTCGTGTCCATTCCATCATCTGTTGATCCATCGTTTCACCTCATCGTCGTAATTACTGATTTTTTTATTTTCCCCTAATAATTTGTGTACAAACAAAAAATTCCCACTTCGGTGTGCGAAGTGGGAACGTCTTATTGAATAAAGCTGTTGAAGAAAGATTGTCCGTAAGGCAATGCATAGCCGATGAAAATCGTAATGAGTGCCAAGACGATAAATCCACCAAATAATCCGTTCGACGGTTTTTTCTTTTTGACTTTGACGAGTGTCATCTCACCGAAGATCAAAGTTAATAAACCAACCGTGATTTTCACGTGATAGAACGTCCCGCCACCATTCAACTGAAGGTAGAGATAAAGTCCTGTTCCGAATGCGATGAGTAACATGAGTCGAAACGCCATATGTGCGATCTTTCCACTCTTGTTGCCGTTCTTATAACCGATATAGGCCACGGCAAACAAAATAAGTAACAAAATCCAGCTCGTAACGTGCGTGTGCAAGAATGCAATCAGTGGCATTCTAATGCCCCCCCTTTATGATGTTGTACAGTCTTCATTGTACACGAACTCTCTCCCGATTGGTCAAGCGAAGGATTTCCTAAAAAAATGAGCCATCCTCAAGGGATGGCCCATACATTATACAGGAGTCGTCTCTGCCTCTTGGACAGCATACTCATAGCTTGGAATTTCAACGATGAACGTCGAGCCCTCATGCTGAATCGATTCCACATGGATCTGACCGTTGTGACCACGGACGATTTCTTGACAAATCGGTAATCCGAGCCCCGTACCGCCGATTTCACGACTGTCGGAGTTGTCGACACGATAAAACTTATCGAATAAGCGATCGAGCGCGTCGCTTGGAATCCCGATTCCCTCGTCCTTCACTTTAATGGACACGATTTGCTCGTGATGCGCAAGTTCGACCGTGATTTTTCCACCCCGTGGAGAATACTTCACGGCGTTCGACAATAGATTACTCATCAACTGTTTGAACTTCTGGCAATCGACGAATAATTCATATGGACGTGCATCATCCGCAATCAATTCGAATTCATGTTTCAATGACGATGCCTCATAGAACGTCAACATGTCTCGGACGACCGGTTCGATATCAAGCTGTTCCCGGTCGTACATTTGACTACCAGATTCCATTCGCTGCACATCGAGGAAGTCGTTGACGAGATGTGTCAGACGCTCCGTCTCGGAGTGAATGGTCTCCAAGTATTTAGCTTGTTTTTCATTCGGCAACTGTTTCTTGACCATCAGTTCAGTGAATCCATAGATGGACGAGAGCGGCGTACGCAATTCATGCGAAATCGTTGAGATAAACTCGCTCTTCAATCGCTCCGCCTCTGTCTCACTCGTGATATCACGGAAGACGAGAAGCGTACCTTTCGATAGACCACCGACAATGATGCGTTCTGCATACATCTGCAAGTTCATTTCGCCTTTACGAATTGAGAAGCTGACACTGTCATGTGGGAAATCTTCGGTGAATAGGCGATTCGTATACTTTGTGAAGTCTTCCGCTTGATCGACCGTTTCAACAAGGCGATTCCGCCATTCTTCCCACGTTTCTTCTTCGAGGTCCTGTGAACTGACGTCACTTAACTCAGGGAACATCTCATAGAGTGGACGGTTGACGAACACATCATCCGTCGAGTGGTCGATGTAGACGACCGCTTCTCGAATCGAATCGAGAATTCGCTCCGTCTTGCCTTTCTCCCGTTTCATCTCTTCAAATAGACGCATCCGTAAGAGAGAAAGTGAGAGTTGACGAGCGAATGACATGATGTCACCCATTTGTGTTTGGGTGAAGCGATCTTTGTATCGGACCAGATAGATGAACGCGATGATTGAATCATCTGTCGGGTCATGGACCGGTACCGCCGTCTCAAACATATAGTACGGATACGGGAGCGGATGGTCGCTTGCGACTTGTTTCGACGAATGTACCGTCGTCTTCAATGTCATCGCGCGCGTCAATACGGAATTTTCGCTATCGAGCAACTGACGAGACAACGTGTCGTTCAAGCCATGGCTCGTCACACGATACGTGCCGGACTCATCTACAAAGACGAGTGCACCGACCTCCGAATCTGTAATCGTGACCAGTTTCTCGATGATTTCAGGATAGGCCGTAAGCGAATCGCGTGAGGCCAACGTCTCCGTCAATTCATTCCGATACGCGAGATGTTGCTCGTTCTGTTGCGTCTGCTCTAGAATTTCTTCTAGTTCTTGTTGCTGTGCCTGCAACTCTTCTTGTTGTGCAATCAATTCTTCTTGTTGCGCCTGTAGTTCGTGGTTCTTCTCAATCAAATGACGTTCGTTGTCACGAAGTGTTTCAGCCATCTTATGGAACGATCGAGACATCGTCCCAATCTCATCCTCACGTTTCATCTGATCGCTCAAATCAACGATTTCCCCTTTTAACAAGCGGTTCGATGCGATGGAAAGTCGTGAAATCAAACGTGTTTGACGGCGTAGGAACGGTTGGACAAACAATAAGATCAATGCGGCGAATGAGGCGATGCTCATGATCCACAAGAATTGAAGCATATTGTTGTTCTGTCGCCATTCAGCGTAGACGACCTCTTTTTCGGACGCCATCAACTCACGATATTCTCCGAGTGCAGACTCTACCTCATCAATCGGTCCGAGGATGTCGATTCCGCGTTGCGGATTAAATTGGACGAGTCCTTGATCGATCAGGCGCTGAGCCGTCGGCAACTCGGCAATCGTTTGGGCATCGATAAACGTCTCTGTGATTTTTCCATCCTGTTGGGCTTGTGCGTACTCATACGTCACCGGAATGATCACATCATAGTAAAAGTCGTGGAATTGCTGAAGATCTTCTGCGAACAGCTCACCTTGGCGCGTCTGGACTTGTGTTTTGAACCAATTGATTTCCTGTTGGAACTTCGCCTCGTTCGCACTTGAACGTTCGAGCGAAGCGGTATCGCCGAACAAGAGATATCCTCGTGTATCATATTGGTCGGCCTGCCACTCATCCCACATGGTCGTCAGGCGGTCCACGCGTTCATCTAGCTGACGCAATCTCGCCTCGTTCGCCTCTAAGCGGTTCTCGATATAGACATACGTCAATGCCGATCCGACCAACGCAATGACGAGGAAGGAATAAAGGACGACCATGATGTCGCGTCCGAGTTTTTGTTTAAACCACCTTTTCACTTCACGATGCCTCCTATAATTTTGACGAGTTCAAGTGGGCTGAACGGTTTAGAAATGAAGTAGTCGACACCAATCTCGTTCGCGCAATCACGGTCAGATTGTTGGCTTTTCGCTGTCAACATCATCACTTTCGTCTCTTGTCGCCCTGGTAACTTCCGTACTTTTTCAATCACCTCAAGCCCTGTCATGCCGGGCATCATATGGTCCACAATGACCAAATCATAATCGTTCTCTTCAATCAATCGATAGGCCTCAATCCCATCTTGTGCCTCGTCGATGTCATATCCCTCATCTTCCAATGTATCCATAACAAGCATGCGTAGTACTTCTTCGTCTTCCGCAAGTAAGATTTTAACCATAATTGTTCCTCCATTTTTTATCCCATTTTTTTATTTTAACGGATTTGTAATTGTTACACAAAATAAAAAGACGTACGAAACTCATCTTCGTACGTCTTTTGCCTAATCCAATTGCCCTAAAACCTGTATTCCAATTATACAACTTCTTTTTCAGCGAACTGACTATTGTAAAGTTCTTCATAAAAACCACCCGCTTCAAGAAGCGATTCATGCGTTCCTTGCTCAATGACTCGTCCTTGGTCCATGACCAAAATCAAGTCTGCATCTTTGATGGTCGATAACCGGTGAGCGATGACGAAACTCGTCCGCCCATTCATCAACCGCTTCATCGCTTGTTGAATCAAAATCTCAGTACGCGTATCCACACTCGACGTCGCTTCGTCTAAAATCATAATCGGTGGATTTGCGAGAACCGCTCGCGCGATGGTCAGTAATTGTTTTTGCCCTTGCGAAATGTTATTGGCCCCTTCATTCAACACGGTGTCGTATCCGTCTGGCAACGTTCGAATGAATGCATCCGCGTGCGCTGTTTTCGCCGCGTTGACGATTTCCGTCTCCGTCGCACCTGTTTTCCCATAGGCGATATTGTCGCGAATCGTTCCATTAAAGAGCCATGTGTCTTGTAAGACCATTCCGAACGTATGGCGTAAATCTTGTCTCGACATTTTACGAGAGTCTTTTCCATCGATTAAAATCTCTCCCCCGTTCAACTCATAGAAGCGCATGAGGAGATTAATCAATGTCGTTTTGCCAGCGCCTGTTGGACCGACGATGGCCACGGTTTGACCAGTCAACACATCGAGGTTCATATCTTGAATGAGTAGGTCGTCACCGTATCCGAAGTCGACATGACGGAACGTGACCTTTCCTTCGGCACGTTCTAATTGATAGGTCGTCACATCTTTCACTTCTTCTTCTTCATCCAGAAGTTCAAATACACGTTCCGCCGCGGCAACTGTCGATTGCACGATGTTCGCGATATTCGCCGTCTGGGTGATCGGTTGGGTGAACTGACGTGTATAGGTGATAAACGCCTGAATATCCCCGATAGAGATGCTGCGCTGCGTGACCAAAATACCGCCGACGACACTAATCAACACATAGCTGATGTTCCCGATGAACATCGTCATCGGCATGATGATCCCAGAAATAAATTGCGCTCTTCGTCCTGCATCGTAAAGTTCCTCATTCACATCGTCAAACTCGCGAACGGCTGTCTCTTCACGACCAAACGCTTTGACGACCGCATGACCTGTATACATCTCTTCCACATGACCGTTCAGTCGCCCGAGGTGACGCTGTTGATTGGAAAAGTATTGTTGCGACCGTTTCAAAATCGGACGAATCGCAAAGATGGTGAGCGGAAGGGATACAAGAGAGATGACCGTCAACAGAGGACTGATGGACAGCATCATAATCAAAATCCCAACGATCGTGACGATGGAAGTAATGAAAGACGTGACGCTCTGTTGAAGCGTACTCCCAATCAAGTCGATGTCGTTCGTCACCCGGCTCAATGTCTCCCCGTTCGAGCGTCCGTCATAATATTTGAGCGGAAGTCGTTCTAACTTTTTGTTCACGTCTTCGCGCAAATCATATACCGTTTTTTGGGCAACACCGGACATCAAATATTGTTGTACGTAGTTGAATAGACTACTGATGACGTAAAGACCGGCGAGGAGCGACAAAATTTGTCCGATTCTCGTGAAATCAATCTCCGCGCCCGGTACTCCTGTAAATTTCGCATACGCCCCTTCAAACAGTTCGGTGATGGCGATTCCCATGATTTTCGGACCGGCAATCATAAAGATCGTACTTAAAATCGCCGCGACGAACACAGCAATCAATGTGTTTCGACGTGGTTTCAAATAGGCAAGTAGACGACGGAACGTGACTTTGAATGCTTTTGGCTTTTCGCCCATCATCATCATATTTCCACCGCCTGGACCTCCTGGACCACCGTGTCCCCCATGAGTTTGTCGCGTGTTTGCTTGTTTCTCACTCATGCGATTTCCTCCTCAGACAATTGCGATTTCACGATTTCTTGATAGACCGCATTCGTCGCAAATAATTCTTCGTGTGTCCCGATTCCTGCAACGGCTCCTTTTTCTAGAACGATGATTCGATCGGCGTCCATGATCGTACTGACACGTTGCGCAACAATCAGTACCGTCGCATCTTTCGTCTCTTCTTTCAATGCTTTGCGAAGAGCGGCATCCGTTTTAAAATCAAGTGCCGAGAAACTATCGTCGAACACATATAAATCCGGTTTTCGAACGAGTGCTCGCGCAATCGACAGACGTTGTTTTTGACCACCCGACACGTTTGACCCACCTTGTTCGATCACAGCCTCATATCTGTCTGGCATTTTCTCGATAAAGTCATTTGCCTGCGCGATGGAGGCGGCATGAGCGACCTCTTCCGCTGTTGCATCGGCCTTCCCATATCGAATGTTCTCCGCAATCGTACCTGTGAAGAGCAACGCTTTTTGAGGAACGAACCCAATCTTCGAACGAAGTTCTTCTTGAGGGACCGCTTGAACATCGACACCGTTCACACGAATTGTCCCAGACGTCACGTCGTAAAATCTTGGAATCAGATTGACGAGTGTCGATTTACCAGACCCCGTACCTCCAATCACCGCTGTGACCTCACCTGGCTTCGCTGAAAAACTCACATCGGATAGCGCTGGTTCTTCAGCACCCGGATAATAGAAAGTCACGTGATCAAATACGAGTGTCCCTTGCTCAATGTCCGCAGTCTTTGTCCCGTCATCAATCAATGAGGGTTCCATCTCGAGTACCTCGTTGATCCGGTTGGCAGACACTGAAGCCCGAGGAACCATGATGAACATGACTGAGGCCATGACGAGTGCGAACATGATTTGCATGACGTATTGGATGAACGCCATTAAATCTCCGATTTGCATCGCACCGTTATCAATCCGAATCCCTCCGAACCAAATGACACCGACGACGGTCAAGTTCATCACGAGCATCATGACCGGCATGAGGAACGCCATGATTTGGTTCACTTTGATTGAGACGTCCGTCAACCGTTCATTCGCCTCCGTCAATCGAACCTGTTCTTCTTTTTCACGGTTAAATGCCCGAATGACACGGATGCCCGTCAAATTTTCTCGGAGAACAAGATTGAGTCGATCCAATCGCTTCTGTACCTTTTTAAACAACGGCATCGCCTTCCAAAAAATGAGGAAAATCGAGAGGACGAGTACCGGCATGGCGGCAACAATGACAAGAGACAACTTTGCGTCCTTCGAGGTCGCCATGATCAATCCGCCGACAAACATGATTGGCGCACTCACGACCATCCGTAGCATCATGATGATGACTTGCTGGACTTGCGTGATGTCGTTTGTCGTCCGGGTGATGAGTGAAGCCGTCCCGACACGATCGAACTCTTCAAGTGAGAAACGTTCCACATGATTAAACACGCGTCTTCGCAAATCACGACCAAATCCCATCGCCGCCTTTGAAGAATAAAAGCTGGCTACAACGGCAGCAAGGGCTCCAAGTCCCGTGACACCTAGCATGATTCCGCCCATTCGCCAAATGTAGCCGGTATCGCCCGTCACGACCCCATTATCGATAATGTCCGCCATCAACGTCGGTAAAAATAAATCTGCTAACGACTGCGCGAACACAAACAATAAAACCATCAGAACAGCCCATTTATAAGTAACGAGACGTTTCAATAACTTAATCATGTCGACACACTCCTTCACAATCTGTGAACCCTTCATTCAATCCATCTGCAATATGTTGATGGGCTGTAAGCATATGATGATACGTATCCTCATCGAGACGAGACAAAATTTGATTCAATTGATATTCCGTTCCTTCTTCTTGTTGCTCAATCTCTTCAATCAAACGTTTGCCCGATTGGTCAATCGTCAACACAACCTCTCGCCGATTATCCGGGTTGATATCCCGACGAATCAAACCCTTCTCCACAAGACCATCTAACGATTGACTCAAAGTGCTCTTTGGCATTCTCGTTCGCTGAACCAATTCTTTTTGCGTAATCGCACCCTGTTCATTCAACATCATCAGACCGTGAAGTTGAGGCAATGTAAGATCGTTTTGTTGCGCCGTCTGATGCATGAGACGAATCAGGACACGTTGCACACGCCAAAATGATTGCATCATCTCCCGTGCTCGATTTGTATTTGTCTCGGTCATCCTCATTCACTCCTTTACCGTTCCGTATCGAATTGTTCTATATGGAACAATTCTTTATATAAAATAAATTACTCCTCTCCAACTTGGTTGTCAACGAAATCGAATGTGAATGTGCACATAAGAAAAGAGCAATGTCATATAACTGACATCGCTCTTCATTTATTCACATTTATTTAGTTGACACGGTCACGATTTCTTGTAGATCAAGTGAGTAAATCAAAGTCCGCTCGACTTGGATATTCCAAATCGTCTCGATTGCCTCTCGATATAATTGTAATTGAATCGCATATCGCTCTCGTAATCGCTCATGTGCGTCTTCCCGAGAATCGGATAGATGCGTGACAGCATCCGATTTATAATCCAGGAGCACATACGAGTCCCCGTCGAAATACAGACAATCGATAATCCCTTGGATCAAGACATGCTCATCCGTGAAGTGTCCATCCGGATTGACGCGTTCGGCCGGCACCGTGTAGGTGAAAGGTAGCTCTCGCCATGCCGTCCCGCGCTCCAGTGCATCGGCGAGCGCTTGACCAACTTCCGTTTGGAAAAACATCTCGATATCCGGGATGGCGAGGCGTGCTGTCTCTGCCTCGACCGGACTGAGCATTCCTTGCATTTCCCATTGATTGATTTGATCGACAATCGGTTGGTTCGGGTCGGCCAATTGGAAAATCAAATGTAACGTCGTCCCGCGCTCCGCACCGGTCTGTTTGACTTGACGCCATTTCGGTTCGCGATAAGGAGTATCGATCGGACGTACCGGATCTTCGAAGGCGGCTTGTTCGAGTTGCATCGCCCGCTTCAGTTCGGTCACCGTCTGTTTCGCCGCCGTACGCACCGCATCCCGTGCAGGGTATTCGTAGGTCAAAGCCCGCTTAACGGCACGAATCGTTTCCTCTTCATTTTGAATGGGAAAATCGATTGCTTCAAATCGCTGGACGTGGTGCAACTGTGCCATCATCTCTTGAAGGGTCGCAATCTCTGCAAGGTCCGCTTCTCCGATGACACGGTAAACCCATGAAGTCGACTCTTGGAAAGTAGAGGGAACCGTGAAGCCGAATGATTCGATAAACGAAGCGGCGCTCGGTAGGCGTAAGAGCGCCGGCGCAATCCAGTCGAGATACGTTTTTGCCTCTCGCCTCGCCTCACTCGCCAATCGATCTCCAGATTGACCGACCTGAAGCCACTGCTGAAGGTGTTTGAGTGGTTCGCCTACCGTTCCCACGAGAATCAATTTTTCTTTCGCTCGTGTCAGGGCCACATAAAGGACGCGCATCTCTTCCGCTTTCATCGTCGCATCTAAATCACGTCGAATCATCTCTTTCACGAACGTCTCCGATTTCGTACGTGTCACGACGTCAATCGCATCAAGCGAGATGCCATACTGTTTGTGGAAAATGACACGTTGCATTTGATCGCGTTTATTGAATTGTTTTCCGAGTTGAGCAACAATCGTGACCGGAAACTCGAGACCTTTCGACTTGTGCACGGTCATGATACGAACGACGTTCTCCTCGTCCCCGAGTGACCGCGCCTCTGACAAATCTTCACCGGTGTCCTGTAGACGGTCCATCACGCGTAAGAAGCGATAGAGGCCTCGATAGCCACTACGTTCATAGGCGAGTGCCCGGTCATAAAGTGCCTTCAAGTTTTCCTGTCGCCCTTTTCCTCCAGGTAATCCACCTGAGAAGTCATAAAACCCGGTGTCATTGAATAATTGTTGAATCAATTCCGACAAGCTATGATTTCGTGCATAAGTGCGCCAACGGGAGAGACGGTCAAGCATGTCGCCACATTTCATCCCAAGCTCATCATCGTCATCCGCTTTCGCCTTGAGCGCCTCATAGAATGAATCCTCTGATTCAAGTCGAATCCGTGCCAACTCGCTATCATCGAAACGGAACATCGGAGAACGCAGCGCGCCGGCAAGTGGGATGTCTTGAAGCGGGTTATCAATCACTTTCAAAAGTGCAAGGATCATCCGAATCTCGGTCGCTTGAAAATATCCGCCATCCGAGTCGGTGTAGGCCGGAATATTGTACTGTGTCAAAATATCCATCAATTGCTCCACACGTTCCTTTTTCGAACGTACGAGAATCACGATATCGCGATATTCACAGTTTCGGAGTTGACCGGTGGATTCATCCGTCACTTTAAACGGTTCGTCTCCCGATACGAGTTCTAAGATGCGCGTAGCGATCGCCCGTCCTTCTACTTCTTGCTTCGATAACTCACGACTCGCGCCATCGACTAAAATAAACTCGGGGTCCGCCGGAATCGGATCATACTCACGTCCAGGAACAAGTTGGGCCGCCTCATCATATGCGATTTCGCCGACCTCTTCGTCCATGAGTTGGACGAACAAATCATTGATTCCGTAGAGGACTTCGGAACGACTTCGGAAGTTTTGAGAGAGGTCGATCCGTTTCCCTGTGTTCGCCTGTCTAAAGCGCGTCGCCTTATCGATGAAGAGACCCGGTTCGGCATGGCGGAATCGATAAATCGATTGTTTGATATCGCCCACCATAAATAAATTCCCGACTTCTTCTCGTTCATTCGCGACCAGATTGATAATCGTTTCTTGAATCTCGTTCGTATCTTGATATTCATCAACGAGTACCTCAGCGAAGCGTTCTTTATAAAGCGCCGCAACATCGGACGGTCCCCCATCTTGTCGTAAAATGGCGAGCGCATAATGTTCCAAGTCACTGAAGTCGACAAAAGCACGGTCGCGCTTCGCTTGCTCATAGGCTTGGCCGAACGCACGGACCGTTCGAACGAGGGTTTCAACGAGCGGTTGTTGCATCGAGACGCTTTCCAATAAGTCCGCCCCGCTGACTCGAGCCTGTTCCACCGCTGCCGTCAATTTTTTCTTCGCTTGGTCGTAAGCTGGTTTAAGGACCTCGTGGTAAATCTGGTGCTCCTCTTTTTTCGGAACAGCCTTCATCGTGCCAAACTTCATCGCACGAGCCGCCGTCTCGAGTTCACTCCAAACAATGGTCTCCCCTTCAAGCTGTTCGAACGGAAAAATCGCTTGCCGGATGTTTTCAGACTGTGGCTCATACCCGGCGACCCGAAGCTCCGCTTCAAGTTTCCGAAGATCCCGTACGGCTTTTTCGATGTCATGCCAGAGCATCTGTCCAAACTCAATCAAGATTGCTTCCTCATCAGGATCTTCTCCGAACGTATACATGGAAACGAGTTTGTCTAAATAAGCATCAGGATTTGGGAGAGTGCGCGCATAGTGATATAAGCCAAGAATCAAATCCTCGATTTCACTGTCACCACGGTCTGACGTATACGCATCGACAAGAGCGAAGAAGTCGGTATCCTGTTTCCCGTACTCTTCCTCAAGCACTTCTTCTAAGACATCATCCTGCAACAGAACGAGGTCCCGTTCTTCCGCAATCTTAAACGCGGGATCCAAATCTAATAGGTAGTAGTTCTCACGAATCACCTCTAAACAGAACGAATGGATGGTCGTGATGAGCGCGCGGTTCAACATTTGCCGCTGTTTTCGGACATATTCATTTGTCGGGTCGTCGCGTAACGCCTCTTCAAGTGCCTTTGCGATTCGTCGTTTCATCTCTGCCGCTGCCGCGTTCGTAAAGGTGACGACGAGCATCCGGTCTGCCGTGAGTTCATCCGTTTCATCAAGCAATCGACTAGACAACCGCTCGACAAGGACTGCCGTCTTTCCGGACCCTGCCGCAGCCGAGACGAGCACGTGACTCCCTCTCGCTTCAATCGCGGCGAACTGATCATTCGTCCATTTCACGGTCATCGCCTCCTAACTCCTGAAATACTTCTTCTTTCTCGAGCTTCTTCAATTTACGTGGCGCATTCGAGAGCGCTTCGTCAAAATGACAGACACTCTGATACGGGCACGTCTGACACGGGCGCCGTTCTTTATATTCATAAGGTTCAACGTCAATTTTTCCTTTGTACATCTCCTCGGCACTTGCTTTGACAACGTCGAACGCATGGTCCATCAACTGTTCGAGCTGAGGAGGGGTCACAATCTTCTTCAAAGTGTTGGCGTCAGGGGTACCATCTTTTTTATATTTGACCGGGATGACAATC
>Ga0334892_1001545_pt1 | contig 19190 bp, 12 predicted proteins | sample GraSluR3_MG_4_FD_207213 | JGI IMG/M metagenome (GOLD analysis project Ga0334892, IMG submission 207213) | Sludge microbial communities from methane-producing bioreactor in Wageningen University, Netherlands - Granular Sludge_15_04-R3 | ecosystem: Engineered > Bioreactor > Anaerobic >...
TCTGGCCTACTTGTGAGACGTGGGATAGCAGTATAAAAAAATGGAATAGGAAGAGCGATTTTTTCTGCAACCGGAAAGACGAAAAGAAATTTTGACAGCTGAGATTGAGCTTGATTAAAAAAAAAGGCGGAGTCTTCTCCGCCTAGTTTGCTTATGGGCTTGTTCTCTTTTTTTTCTGCTTCAATGCAGAACCATTTATCTCTGACAACAGATAACAGAGAGAAGAGAGTTGGAGAGTTAAGAGCCTTTGACAATTGCTCTCAGATTTGAGATTAAAACATACAAATCCGGAACTCAATCTCTTTTTTGTGCGCTCCCTTTCTCCACATTATCTCTCATCTCCTGTCATCCTGTCTTTATAGTAAATCATATCCATCGTGAAGACGGGTAGCAAATCCTGTCTCCACGAAACTCAATTATCTAATTCTCCTGCCTGCTGCTTTGCTTCCTGCCAGGCTTCGGCAGTTTTTTCATCTGTAAAACCTGCTAACCAGTTAATCTATTTTAGTAGAAGCATCTTCCTCGCTTCTCTGTAACCAGTATCTGTTTTCAAGATATAGAAATAGATACCAGATGTAATGTCTTTCCCTTGATGGTTTTTACCGTCGAAGTAAACGGAATGCTGCCTGCCAGCCTCAAATTCCCGATTCGCTGTCAGAGTCCTGATTAACTGACCTAGATTATTATAGATCGAGATCGTAACCCTCGCTGTCTCATCCAGTGAGAAAGCTATATAAGTTCCTGGATTGAAGGGGTTCGGATAGGAACCGATAAGCTTGGTCTTTAATAGAGCCTCCGGAGAAACAGGATCTTCTTCTTTCTCATTAACCAGGACAGAAATCGGTCCGTAAAACTGGCTTGTCATGTTGGTATCGTAGAATTCTAACCAATAATAATAGGTTTCACCTGAATTAACTTCAACATCTACGTAGGAATAATCAGTTGGAGTGGAACTATTGTAAGCACCTATAAGTTTGTTATTGATCTTTTGAGACTCAGCAATTTCCTCAACCTGGCTACGGAATACATTATAACCAAGCATATGAGTCTCCGTCTCGGCAGTCCATTGTAACTGAACATGAAGATTACCCGTTATGGCTATATTAAATAGCGAAAGTTCAACAGAGGGTGATGAATTATCAAATAGAATCATGTCTTTATCGAGAGACAGAGGACAGTAGATTTCGTAATCGCTAAGGAGATTACATTGATCATTATGATTGGTTGATTCAGGCTCATTATCTGACGACATAGTCGTATAAATTTCAGGGATATTAGTAGTTGCTGCAATAAAATTTATCGACAACATTAAAATCACTACTACAAAGACCATTAAAAATAAACTCTTTTTCATATCAATACCTCAAAATAAATCAAAATAATTGCTAAAACGGGTTCTTAAAACTAATCATTGTTGACAGACAGTAGGATTATTGCTCCTTTCCTATATATATATAAAGAGTCTTTAGATATTAACCTGTTCATGAGTATAATTCAAAAAGTAATTCGGCGAGAATTTTTTCTGAATCCAGATAAATAGAAATCTCTGATAAGAAATCATCTCTCTTATCCTCCTTATAGATAAAATCAGTGTATCATCTTGGGTCAACAAATTCCATAACGTAATCAACAAAACCATATAAGCAAGAAACGAAATTTTGTCAAACATTATATTCTCTTTTAGATATCAAGACTCAAAACTCTCTTACAGGATATTGGTGTAAGAGTATGACTAAGGCATTTTTTTCAGGTTTAAATTTCTTCTGTTCGACTGTAAGATATATCTGAAAGCTTCTCTTAACTCAATTAGGAGCATGGGAGTCGGCACGTTCCGACTCCCATACTCCCTAAAGGTTCCTGATAGATTTTATAGACTTGAATCGCTAGCCTGAAATCACCTGTTTGAATGTAGATTAATCAGAAGTCTATCAGGTTATAATAAACTATAACTACTTACTTATTTGTACTCTTATCTCTATCTAACTTGTATATAAAGCTCAAGGTTATAGAAAATCACTGATGCGGACCGACATTTTCCGGTTTATTCTTCAAAGAATTCATCAGTCAGGCCGGTATTTACCTCGACCTCGTTGATGATAAGCGATATCTCCAGTGTCTCACTCTCCAGCATATTTTTGTAAGCTTCAAAAGAGGAGCCCATCATCTTCTCCATCCTTTCTTTCTCTTCTCCGGACATCTGGGCTAACATCCTCTCCATTTCAGCAAGTCCTGTAAGAGCTTCCTGTCGTTCTTCTTCAGAGAGATTCTGTCCAAGCCCTTCAATAACCACGACAGTCCTGTAAGGAATCAATAAACCTTCGATATCATGATAATCTTCCATTGTGATAGAGGGATGCAATGTGAGGAGCTGGTCTTGATCTCTGGTTTCAACTTCGAATTCCAGCTTGCGGATAATCCATTTTTCGGCATCGATATAAATACGAGCATAATTAATAGAATCTTCATCTTCTTTATGCACTATAACGTGATCATCCATGTCTTCTGTATAGATTACGTGGGTGGTATAACCATCAACGTCAGCTGTTCCTTCGTAGACAGCATTTTCCCTCAGCGAATCATATAGTTCCGGAGAAAAGAGATCACTTTCTATAGAAGCTGCTTCAGTTACATTTGGCATATCATCCGAGGCATATACTGTCTTTGTTTTGAAGAAAGGCCTGCCATTATCGTAATACTTTTTATAGTAGGTAGTCATCTGATCCGTTTTGGCGGTATAATCATCGATATTTGCGATAGAATCCTCATAGTGCTGACGATAGTTATCAATGATCTGTTCAACCGATACATCCCTTTCTGCAGAACACAGGCAGACAGTAAGCGTTAGCAGATAGATGATAAATAGACAGGGAATCAATGTTTTCATAACCGATTTCATAAGGTTAACCTCCATTTTCGAATTATCAGGCTGAATTTTTAATTTCAACCGTTTTTTAAAAAAACGTCCCTTTCACTAAAAGTCAAGAATTTTTTAATTGTGGCCAATTACTAACCTCATTTGATATTGCCCATTGCTCTCCAGATTTAAATCACCTATATCCTTTGGGTTGACAATATTGAAGTGGTTTAATTATTTGAAATATTATGCAGATAACACTCGAATGCGGTCGAGACAGGAAGAATAATGAAAAGAAGAGATATAATTAACATTGCGATTTTATTGGTAGTAGTCCTGATAGCGGTATATCGCTACAGGGTTCAGACATTTACTGAAACCAGGTCACGTTTTTTGATGGATACACTGGTAGAGATATCCTTCAGTGCCAGGCAGCAGAATGTTCCAGCCCTACTGGACAGCACCATTACTCTCATCTCCACTTACGAGAAGAAGTACTCATATTACGATCCTGATAGCTATCTCTGGGGTATCAACCATAGTGAAGATGATAGTTTAACGATAGACAGAGAATTTTTCGAAATACTCAATCTGGCAGAGATATTTTACGAGGAGACCGAAGGTTTATATGATGTCACAATAGGGAGCCTCTCAGAGATCTGGGATATTGATAGGACCATGCCACCCCCTGCTGATTCAGTGAGACTTGCTCAGGCGAATGTCGGTTTCGATAAAATCCGTTACGGTTATTATTCGATTGACACTCAGACAGATGAGCCTCTAGATGAGATAAGTGATGAAAGATATGGCTATCTGGTTCGTCCACCTGGACTGAAACTAAATTTTGGTAGCCTAGCTAAAGGGTACATAATCGATAAAGCAGTAGCATTTGCTCAATCCAGGGGTATCGAATCAGGGCATATCAATGCTGGTGGAGATATACTTCTGTTTGGCGATAGAGGTGGTAACCAGAGAATAGGGATCCAGCATCCTCGTGATAAGAATGATATCATTGCTGTTCTGGAATTGAGTGATACTGCAGTAGTGACTTCAGGAGATTATGAGAGATATTTCGAATACGAGGGACGACGTTATCATCACATCATTAATCCTCTGACCGGTTATCCTGTAGAAAATATCTTCTCGGTAACCGTTATTGCTCCCGATGCTACTCTGGCCGATATGTTGTCAACGGCTGTCTTTCTTCTCCCACCAGAAGATGGTATCGAACTGGTAAAGAGATACAAGGGAGCAGAGTGTATAATCTACTATCAGGATGAAGAAGAGATAGTTTCTTTAAGGACCGAGGGTATCAGGAAATATATGGTTGAAGGTTAAGCAGGCAAATTTATCAGAATTAGAGGAACAGTAAAATGCTCGGAAAAGACATACAGGGATCTAAAGATACGCGGCAGGAGACAATAGATAAGGTCGGAGTAAAGAATCTCAAATATCCGATTGTTGTGCAGGACAGAACTCAGGGATTGCAGAAGACGATAGCAGAAATAGATTTTTTCGTGGAGTTACCTCATTATTACAGAGGAACACATATGAGCAGGTTCATTGAGGTACTTAACAGTTATCATCAGGAGGATCTGATAGAGAATCTACCCAGGATGTTGGAAAGTATAAAAGATAGATTAGAAGCAGACAGAGCTTATATCAAACTGAAGTTTCCTTACTTTATGGAAAAGAAAGCACCGGTTTCCGGCATTCCCTCTATGTTGAGTTACGATTGCGTCTGCATCGCTTCTCTTTGTGAAGACTATGAACTCAATATAGGGGTTGAGGTTCCAATTACCACAGTCTGTCCCTGTTCGAAAGAGATCAGTAAGTATGGAGCACATAACCAGCGTTCTATTGTAACCGTATTGCTCGGTTACAATGATTTTATCTGGCTCGAAGAGATCATTGAGTATGTTGAGTCGGTTGCCAGTTCCGAGGTTTACTCCTTGCTCAAGCGTGAAGATGAGAAATTCGTTACAGAGCAGGGTTACGAGAAACCCCAATTTGTCGAGGATATAGTTCGTGACCTGGCGATCCTTTTGAAGAAAGATCAGAGAGTAACCGGGTTCCAGATATCTTCGGAAAACTACGAATCCATTCACAACCATAATGCCTATGCCTATCTGGAATGGCAAAAGGGTAGTGAATAGGGGAGAGAGATTTACAAATTTTTTTATCTTGAAAGAAAAGATTACAGAAGAAGAAGGTAGAAGTTAATTATATGCAGGAAGAGAAGATTGTAAAAAAGATAGATTCCGTTATACTCGATAACGGATTCAAGGTGATTCTGACACCGCATCACGCACATAAGGTGATATCTCTACAACTGTTTGTCAGGATTGGTTCCTGCTGGGAAGCAGAAGATGAGGCAGGATATTCACATCTGATGGAGCATCTTGTCTTCAAATCGACGGAGAGATTTCCCGCCAATCAGCTTACTCTCCGGGCTTCCTATCTAGGAAGCAATATTAATGCTTATACGGAATTCGACTCCACCTGTTATTATCTTACTCTCTCTTCCAGATTTGGCAAAGAAGGGCTGGAAATTCTGAGTGAAATGGCCAGGAATGCCAATTTTTCGGATCTCGATTTTGCTTATGAGAAGGGAGTAGTTCTGGAGGAGTTGAATCAGTATGAGAACGACCCAGAAGACTTTTTTCTGGAGAAGATACCCAATCTCTACTTTGAGGAGAGCCCGTATAAGAAGCCGATTATCGGCAGCAAAAAATCTCTGTCAGAGGCAACAGCTGACAAATTAAGGAGCTTTTACAGAAAATACTACAGGCCAGAAAATTGCTTCCTAATCGTAAATGGAGATTTTGATAAGGGTGAATTCATCGAAGAGATAAGCCACTATTTTGCTGATTGGAAGACGAGTGACAGGAAAGCTCTAAGGTCCAATCTTGATAGTTTCAAACCATCGAAGACTCTATATCCCCAAAAATTCACCATAGATGCCATGCAGAAGAATATTGGTAAATCCTTACTCGGATTCACGATTCCCGAACTTTCTGATACAAAACCAGAGTCACATACTCTCGGGTTGATAACCAGGATATTTGCTGTGGGAAAGAAATCGAGGTTATACAGAAGGCTCTTTGTGAAAGAAAAGCTAGTTGATCAGATAAGGGTTGAGTCTTTTACCGGTATCTACGACGGTATTTCGATAATATTGATAATTCCGAAAGATAATTCATACGTCGAGAGAATAGTCGATATCTTTCTTGAAGAATACAACAAAATTAGGCATTTCGGATTCAGTATTGATGAAATAGACCAGGCCCGAACTGAACTGCTTCACTCACATCGTTACTCTTTTGAATATATGCAGTATCTCGGAATGAGTCTCGGAACAGAAGAGTTGTTAGGTAACTATAAGCTATTTATCGACTATCCGAAGATTATACGTAGAATCTCAGAAAAATCGTTGCTGAGTACTCTGAAGCGATTTTACAGTTTTGAACAACTCGGGATATTTCATCTGGGTAAGAGTTTTGACTGCAAGAAAAGAATCAGGGATAAGGTCAGAAAACTTCAGATAAAGAAGATCGCAAACGGGGCGACCAGAGGTGAGTTTTACGAGTCTAACCTGATGAGTGGTACCAGGGTTATGATGAAAAGGGTTATCGGAAGGCCCACTATCGGGATTACTGCAGCTTTCCCCGTTTCTCAACTCAATGAAAAGACCGGTCAGAGGGGTATAAATCTCCTCACCTCTATCTTACTGCTCTATGGTAATGAGAAGAACAGCTACGATCAACTGCTGGAATACTGCTCCAGACATGGGATACAACTCGACGTATCAGCTCAGGAAGAGGTTACCCTGGTCAAGATCAAGTGTTTTTCAGAGATGTTTGCTACCAGTCTGGAACTTCTTGGCGATGTGATCAGATTTCCGCTCTTTCCAGCAGAACATTTTTATAACATCCAGAAAACGCTACTCAGTAATCTGGACAGGGCAAAAGATTTCCCCGGATACTATGCTGCTCATCTCTGGAAACGACAGATATTTGGCCGAGACAGCAATCTATTGGAAAAAGAGGGAACGAAGACTACTCTGCGCAAAATTTCTCGCAAGCAGGTAGTTAACTGGTTTAAAGAATATTATAATCTTACCGACATGTCTCTCTCTATCGTTGGTGATTTTGATTTCGAGGATACACTCTTCAATTGCGAAAGGATATTCAACAACGGGCAAACGATTACAGAAAAACAGCCGCAGAAGATGATAATCAATCCGGGCAACTTGATGAGAAAAAACAGATTGGCTCATAATCAGCAAGCAATTATCCATGTCGGTGGTTTCGGCTGCTCCTCGAAAGAGATTGAGAAGAATACTGCTTTTCATCTTTTAGCCTACGTTATTGGTGGTGATATGAGTTCACGTCTCTGTGAAGAATTACGAGAGAAGCGGGGCTGGGCTTACAGTGTTGGATTTGATTTTATCTCGCTGAAAGAGAGTGGGGTTTTTGTTGCAAGTGCTATGGTTGATAAAAGATATAGTAACGCGACCCAGAAACTGATTACCGGTATATTGGAAGATATAAAGAAGAGAGGTGTCACTGAATCAGAGCTGGAAATAGCCAAGAATACGATCAGAGGGCAGAGATTGAGAGCAGAAGAGAGTGTCCTGGGACAGTCGTCAGCTATAGCAATGCTAGATGTTCTCGGTTACGGGTACGACTTTTATGTTAACAGGGAGAAGAGACTGCAGAAGGTCAGAGTCAACGATCTGCAGGACATAGCAAATGAGTATTTTAGGGCTGATTCTCTCTATGTCCATGTGCTGGAGTAGGTGATACTATGCGCCGATTACTTTGTAGATACTGGTAGAGTCAAATATATGTTTTCTGTCGGAATCGATATCGGGTCAAGAAACTGCAAACTTATTCTCTGGAATCGGGAAGAGAGTAGAATCGTCTATAAGATTCAGCTTGATAGTGGAACTACTCCCCAAGAAAATGGAGAAAAGCTGCTTGATATTACTCTTGACTCACATAATCTCACAAAAGATAGGGTGACAATATGTGCTACGGGTTATGGGAGAAAATTGTTGAATGTCAACTACATATCTGAGATCAGCTGTCACGCCAGGGGTGTAAAGACTTTCTTGCCTCAAGCTGCAACTTTGATTGATATTGGTGGGCAGGACTCCAAAGTGATCTCACTCAATGATACAGGAAGCGCTTTGGAGTTTGCCATGAATGATAAATGTGCTGCCGGAACAGGATGTTTTCTGGAAAAGATAGCTGAACTCTTTCAGTTAAAGATTGATTCTCTTGGTGAACTCGGGTTGCTTTCAGAAAAGAGAGTCGAGATAACGAGTACCTGTGTCGTTTTTGCTGAATCAGAGATTATTTCCCTGATTAATAAGAAAGTCAGCAGAGAAGATATCATTATGGGTGTTCACCGTTCAATAGCCCAGAGGATCAGGAATCTACTCTCTATGATTAGTTGGAAACCTCCTGTTGCTCTGACTGGAGGAGTGGCACTAAATCCTGCAATACGTCAGGCGCTGGCAGATGAGTTGCAACTGGATATTATCATTCCTGCAGATCCGCTCTATACAGGAGCCCTGGGGGCAGCACTCTTTGCTGCAGATAAGATCCCTAATCCCTCTGGTCAAAGAAGAATTTCTTGACTTAGCGATTTATCAAAAATAATAAAGTTGAATGCTCTATGCCGGTAATTCTGGTGTCATCTGTTTAGCAGTAGAAAGATAAGTACAGCGAGAATTTAATAGAACCAGTATCCCGGTCAGAAGAGGATTTTAAAAAATATACCGGATAGTCAGATGAGAACAAATATTGGCAGATCGTTTCTTGCGGTTGTTATAACCGGAGTGATTATACTGTCACCGATATATTTAATCTCTGTGTGCTCCAGTTTATCTGAAGATCTTGTGATAAGGTACTCATATGATACCCGTCTGTCCGACATAGACCGGGATATATATCGAGAGGCACTCCTGCTCAGAGATGAAAATGAGTTTGAAGAGGCTCTCAAGCTTCTAAACAGGATCAACAATCCTTACAGCCAGGAAGAGTATCTCCTTCTGCATACAGAATTATTATTCTTATCCGGTTTTTATTCTGAAGTGTTTACATATATTGACAACCTGCCGGGCAGAATGGCTATTAAGCTGTTTGATGAACTGATCGAGTATTATATTATATCCGCCATCAATGAAGACCGTTATGATAAGATTACTGACTTCATAGAGCTTCAGAGGAGATTTTACCCTGATTCGATTCACGACATCTATAAGAAAACGTTATATGCGTTATTACGTAGTGAAAACTATCAGCAGGTTGTTGATCTCACAGATGTCTTCCCCAATGAAATCTATAATGAAGGAGAGAAAAATTTCATACTCGGTGTAGCATACTTCAATCTCGAACGATACAGCATAGCAGGATCCTTTATGGAAAATGTTCTTGCTTCCGGAACCCAGCTTTACCAGGAAGTTGCTTATGAATATCTATCTCTCATATCATACATCTTACAAGCTCCGGAAATGATACCTGACAGTACTCAAAGTCTTACAGATACAGCAAAGAGCAATTTCATAATCACTCTTTTAGAACAGAACATGATCGATGAAGCAAGCAGATTGGCTTTGCTATTTGAAGATGAGGAGATCAGAACTTACATTGATCTCTTCATTGCCTGGGAATCTGGTCATTATAAAACAGCCCAAACGATTATGACTTCCCTGACAGATGAAGAATTTGCCCGTTACCCTCTTTTAAACCTGGTTTCCGGAGAAATCCTCTATTACTCAAATCAGTTCAGGGAAGCAGAAACGAAATTCCGTAAGTATCTATCCTTTGAAGAAATCGATGAAGAATACGCCAATCATGCAATAGGCTATTGTTTCATGGGCTATTACCGTTATAACAGTACAGCGTATTACTGGATAAAGAACCTGGAACCCGCAAAAAGTCTATATGATTCATTAGCTGCAATTAACCTCTCCAAGCTTTATACACATACTGAAAACTATCATTCTGCCAGGTATTATTTTGATTACTACCTCCAGAGATATTCAATTCCTCAGAATGATCATCAGTTTATCCGCAGTTATTTCACAACACTGGAGAATACGGAGGATTTTCCTGCTTATGAAGCGTTTTATGAGAAATACGGAAATGAATTTTCTTCTCAGGAGAGGTTTGCTATGCTAAACCTACTTGGTGAGTATCATCTTGAAGAGGATGAAAAGGAAAAAGCAATCCAATATTTTGAAGAAGCGCTGGAATATAAGAAAGACCATAATACTATCCTTAAACTTGAGAAACTTCGATTCGCACTGGGTGAATATCGTGATTCTGAAGAGTTTGTTCTCTCATACTTAGAAAAGTATCCGGATAATAGATATAATAAACAACTGGCACACGACCTGGCGAAATTCTATCTCAATCAGAACCAGTATTATAGAACGATAAATTTTATAGATAGTTTTCTGGATAGCCTCTCTCCAGAAGATAACCGTGATTCGTTGCATTACTACTCTGCTATGGCATATAAGGAATTACGAAATTCAGAAAGGGCTTTGAATATCTTTCTTAGTCTACATCAGAATAGCGATAATGCCAGCATTAAACGGAATGCCCTGCAACAGATTGAGAGTATTCTGGTCAACCAGGAACCAAGAAAGTCGATCGATTTTCTGGTTGACCTGATCGATGTTACTGATGATGAAGAGATTGGTTTCGACTATTTGAGCGTACTGGCAATAGTCTACGAGCGGGCATTCCTCTATAATCAGGCAAATGAGATCTATCATATGTTATTGGAGCTTGATCAAAGATCAGAAAAAGATAAGCTTTATTACCAGCTCGCAGTCAACAGCATATATCAGAAGCAGTATGAAGAAGCCTTATCCTATATCGAACTGATTCTGGCCACTGGTAACAGTAAATATCATGAAGATGCTCTCTTTCTCTCCAATCTAGCTTACTATTCTCTTGATCAATATACCGAATCGATCAGGACGCTGTTGATTCTATATCACGATTATCCCGACTTCTCAAAGAGATTCGAGGTCATAAGGAATTTGCTGGAGATTCTGATGGAGCTGGAATTGGATATCTTTGCTTTTCATTACCTGCAGGATTATTATCCTGAGGCGAGCAGAACAGAGCAGTTCACTCTAGATAACTACAGTGAAAGGATGAAACAATCGATAAAGGATGATACGGCTTTGCTCTATCAGATAATAGAGATCAGGCAACTACTCGAACAGACACTCAGGACACTCGAAAAAACATGAAGATAGATTACCATATACATAGTGAATTTAGTGCTGACAGCAGACTTGATATGCGAACTCTTATCTGTAAAGCAGTAACAAAAGGATACAAAGAGATTGCCTTTACAGACCATTTTGATTTCCTTCCTTCGGAGCTGGCATTCTATGGAACTCCATCTTATGTAAAATACTCCCGTACTATTGAAAAAATAAGAGAGGAATTTCCGGAACTGAGTATATTAAAAGGGGTAGAACTTGGAGAGTATCACCGGTGTTCGGACTTCGTGGAAGAGGTTCTGAAACACTCCACTCCACCCGACATTCGAATTGCTTCAATACACGTTCTTCCTGACGGTAGCAATGTTTCCGAAACATCAATAGGGAAGATGACAGAATCCGCTATTGAGGATTACTATCTGGAAAACCTTGCTTTAACCAGAAAGGGTGGATTCGATATCCTAGGTCACCTCGGCATCTATAAGCGCTATTTTCAAGAAGAACCTGATGAAAGTAAAGTAACAGGGATAATACAAGATATATTCAGAACTATCATAGATAAAGGCATTGCCCTGGAAATCAATCTGTCTGGTTTAAGAAACTATCTTAGCACGCTTATTCCTTCAGATGTATACCTGAGGCTATACCGTGAAATGGGTGGGGAATTGATAGTAATTGGTTCGGATTCACACAAGATAGACCATTTTGACTTAGATTATGACAGGGGCGTTGAACAACTTATCTCCTGCGGTTTCTCTTATCTGGCCAGAAGAGTTGCAGGGAACTGGGAGATGTTTAGATTGAGGGATTGAATTTTATAACCGGGATTAGTCGTTCTTAAACTCTTTCAGGATGTTTTTCGCGTTATAATGACCCAATCTGGCAGCTATACGGAGATATTGCAGGCTTTCAATATAGTTCTCCTGCAGATAATAGGTTAGAGATAGGTTATTATAGGGTATGGGATTTTCAGGATCGAGTTTAATAGCCCTCAGATAAGCTGCTTCAGCCTCTTCATAGAACCCGAGCATACGATAGCAATCACCCATATTGGAGTAAGAATAGTCATCTTCATCATTGATCTCTATAGATTGCAAATAAAAATCTATGGCAGTATCAAGCTTTCCTTCGAGCTTATAATAATTAGCAATATTGTAATATGCCTGATAGAAGTCCGGCTCTATTTCAATGATCTTGTGATACTCTGATAATGCCTTCTCCCTCTCTTCCACCTTTTCATAAGCGTTTCCGAGATTAAACATAGCTGCTACATAGTCGGGTTTCTCCTCAATGGCTGTTTTGAAAAAATCTATACTCTGCTCGTACTGACCTTCCATGAAATGAGCGTTTCCGATATTGAAAAAGATTTCAGGAGTCAGGAGACCTAACATAATCGCTCTATGATAGCAATCGGCAGCTTCACTGTATCTTTCGAGATAAAAGAGTGCATTACCGAGATTATAAAGACTTATGCTGTCACTGTCATCAATAGCTACAGCTCTGGTATAGTACTCACTGGCTGCATGATAGTCTTCAAGATTGATGTTGCAATTGCCGAGATGGAGCAACGTTTTATAGTCTCTCGGCCACAGTTTAATCGATTGCTCGTAGAATATACGAGCTTGAGCGTAATTATCATCATCATAGGCTATATCACCGAGTAGTTGATATAGAGCAGCATTACGAGGTTCAACAATGAGCAAACGCTGGAGAAGTGGTTGCACTTCTTTCATCATACCGTATTCTATCATCAGTGCTGCAAGTTGACTGTCCATATCTGAAGGATCCGAAAGCCAGGTTGCTGCTTTGAGTGCATAGTCACTTGCCATTGAGTGTTCTTCAATATTGTTGTAATACTGAGCGAGGTAATATGCCAGCTCCGGGAATTCAAATCCCAGGTCGAGTAACCTCTCATAGTATACAACAGCCTTCTCTACTTCTCCCTCTTCTTGCCAGATATTTCCCAGAAGCATTAAGGCATCAACATTATAAGGTTGAAGATTAAGAAGATTTTCCAGCGATTCAATAGCACTCTCTTTGTCACCCTGCTGAGAATATGTCTGATATTTTTTGTTAAATATTTCCACTCTGGAAGGATCTATGGTCAGTGCTTTATTGTAGTATTGAATGGCCTGTTCATAATCTTCTGCTAAAAGTGATATATCTCCTTTATGTATCCAGTGATTGATATTGAGCCTTCTTATCTGGTTGTAGAGCTCAGTTACAACAGCATCAGTAATTAATATCTCTTCTCTGCTCAGGTCCCTTATTACCAGGTTGATAAGACGCATCTCAGAAGCCTGTTTTTCCCGGTAGTTGATTGCTTTCTCTTTCTTATCGGGAGAAGTGATCAATAGTTTATTGACTATCATCTCCTCATCAAGCGAAGTTTTGATCGTAAGATTTAGATTTTTATCTGTTATTGTCTCAGTTGTTACAGAGAAGTTCAGCAATTCAGGTATAAGATAGACCAGTTCAATCTCATCGGTATCTATGATACGGCGAATCTTTCTCGGCTCTTTTTTTATGATCTCCTTCACCTGTGGAGCTAATTGTAAAGAAATCTGATAGACAGTATATTCATAGGCAAAGAGACGGTAATGGTCATGATCGATGTTGGGAATCAGATCGTAAGAATTGTTGCGTGTTATCTCCAATTCTGCTGCTAACGGGAATGTAAGCAATAAGAGTATAAGAATGGAAATCGATTTCATTGATAACTCCCCGTTCTTGTTTCTTATTTTTCCTTGTCTCAGAAACTGCACTATCCAACAACACCAGCTCGAATCAAATCGTGCATATGTAGCATACCAACTGGTTTGAGCATGGAATCAATTACAGGCAGCATAGTGATTTTGAAATCCTCCATCATATTGAGTGCTTCAACTGCGAGAGCCTCGCGCTGTGAGAACTTCGGTTTGGCCGTCATAGCCTCTTCTGCCGAGAGATTGAGTATCTCACCCTCTCTGGACATCAATCTTCTCAGATCACCATCGGTAATGATACCAATTAGAATACCTTCATCATCTACAACGCTTGTGCAGCCCAATCCCATTTCTGTCATATAAGGAATAACCGTCTTCATTATTGCCTGGCAGTGAACTATTGGATTCTCCTTTCCACCATGCATCAGATCACCTACAGTAAGGAGTAATTTTTTGCCAATAGTACCTCCTGGATGAAATCTGGCAAAATCCCGGATCTGAAAATTCCTCTTTTTAATCAGAGCTACTGCCAACGCATCCCCGATGGCGAGTGAGACGGTAGTGCTAACAGTTGGTATAAGATCAAATGGTTCATAACCTTGGGGAACTTCTGAATTCAGTACTACATCTGCATTCCTGGCGAGTTGTGATTCCTTATTACCTGTGATAGCAATGATAGGAAGCTTTAGAAATTTGAAGTACGGTATGAGAGAGATCAGTTCTTGTGTATTGCCACTATATGATACAGCCAGAACTACATCCTCTTTATTCAGTATGCCAAGGTCTCCATGAATACCTTCCGCAGCATGAAGGAAGATAGAAGTCGTACCGGTACTTGCAAAAGTTGCCGAAATTTTTCTACCTACTATTCCAGTTTTACCCATCCCCGTTACTACGATCTTACCACGACAGTTATAGATCAATTCTATCGCTTGTTCAATATTTTCGTCGATCCGTTCTGCAGCTTTTATGATTGCTTCAGCTGCGAGCCGCATCTCTCTCTTAACTTCTTCCTGCAAATACCCCATTAGTTAATACCTTTACATATCTTAGCTAACATTAACCGTTTAAGAACTCCAATGCTAAAGTAACTTCGAAATAAGCTTTCTTATACTCTATCTTCAACCGTCTCATCATTATATCATTACTATATGGTCAATTCATTACGGAGTTCGGTAACTGCTTCATCAAAGGTGTAGCTGCCTATATCTCCCTGTCGGTGTTTACGAAGTGAAAGAGTGTTGTTATCCTCTTCTCTCTGGCCGATAATGACCATGAAGGGGATCTTCTTTACTTCTGCTTCTCTTATCTTATAACCGACCTTTTCATTTCTGGCATCGACTTTAGCTCTGAATCCCTGTCTTATAAATTTTTCACCGATCCGGGTAGCATATCTTTCATAAACCTCGGAGACCGGAACAATGGAAATCTGTACCGGTGCCAGCCAGAATGGGAAATTTCCAGCATGATATTCTATAAGAGTACCAAAAAATCTTTCCATAGAGCCTAAAAGAGCCCTGTGGACCATATATGGACGGTGTGGCTTATTATCTGCACCAACATATTCCATATTGAATCTCTCTGGCAGGTTAAAATCGAATTGAATCGTAGTACATTGCCAGGAACGGTTCAGAGCATCTCTTATCTTGATATCAATCTTCGGTCCGTAAAAAGCACCGCCTCCCTCATCTATTTCGTAAGTGAGATTCTGGTTTTCCAGACCTTTCTTTAATGATTCAGCAGCTTGTATCCATTTCTTCTCATTTCCGACAAACTTCTCTGGTTTTGTAGCGAGAAAGATCTCAAAATCCTGAAACCCGAACTTACGAAGCATATTCAGTGAGAAAGTGATTAACTTATCGATCTCATCATCAAGCTGTTCAGGTGTACAGATTATATGTGCATCGTCCTGAGTAAATCCTCTGACTCTCATCAATCCGTGCAGTACCCCTGAACGTTCATAACGATATACAGTGCCCATTTCAGCATAGCGAATAGGTAGTTCTCTGTAACTGCGTTTATCTGTCTTATATATTGTGATATGAAACGGGCAATTCATCGGTTTAAGATAATATTGATGCCCCTCAACCTCTATGGGGGCGAACATACTCTCATTATAGAAACCAAGATGTCCACTTGTTTCCCACAACTCAGCCTTACCGATATGAGGCGAATTAACAATCTGGTAACCTGCTTCGAAATGTTGCTGCTTCCAGTAATCCTCGATCAGAGAACGTATCATGGCACCATTTGGATGCCAGAGAACTAGCCCTGGTCCGATCTCGTCACTGATAGAGAAGAGATCGAGTTCTTTTCCCAGTTTACGATGGTCTCTCTTTTTTCTCTCTTCCAGATCATGGAGGTATTCTTTTAACTCCTTTTTTGAAGGGAAGCTAATACCGTAGATACGCGCCAGCATCTTGTTTCTCTCATCACCACGCCAGTAAGCTCCTGAAGTCTTCAGCAGTTTAACTGCCTTTATCTTCCCGGTATGGGGTAGATGCGGACCACGGCAGAGATCAACAAAGTCTCCCAGTGTATAAAGTGAGATATCTTCATTAGGAGGTAACTCTTTGAGAATCTCTACCTTGTAAGACTCTTCCATCTTTCTGAATCTGCTCGAAGCCTGTCTTTTGGTCACTACTTCACGTTTGAATGGGAGCCTCTTTTTGATCAATTCTTCTATTCTCTCTTCTATTCTGCTGAGATCTTCATCAGTGAAGGGGCTTCCTTTGTCAAAATCGTAGTAGAAACCTTCTTCGATAGCCGGACCAATGGTGACCTTAACATCGGGGAAAAGATCCTTCACTGCATGGGCCATAACGTGAGCAGTACTATGCCAGTAGATATTCTTGCCCTGTGGTGTGTCAAAGGTGTGGAAGGCGATCTCACCACTCTCTTCGATACCTTTATTAGAATCGATCATTTTCTCATTGAATTCAGCAGCCAAAAGCCTGATAGCGATATCCTTATCGAATTCCTTTGCTAATTCTTCGGGGGTAGTCCCGCTGGGATATTCTTTTGTCATCCCATTAGGGAAAGTTATCTTAATCTTCATGAACATATCCTCTTGTCTCTTATCAATTTTGTTTATCAGTCAATTCATCCCATTATATAATCAATCTCATCAGCTGGTCAATACGTCTAATCAATCTGAAAAGGGGTGTCGAGGTCTTCTGTGTCCAGCATCTGATTCAATCGCCGCGCAGCATTATCAAGTGCTTCTTGAGCCCCTATTCTCTGTCTCAATACCCTTTCCAGAACCTGTTCTTCCAGATAACGTCGTATTTCAAACCACTCCTGTATTGGTGGCTCAAAGGTGGCATGACTGAGCTGATCGTATACGTCAGCCATTTCCGGATTGAGTCTCAGCCTGTTGCTAAGTTGGGGTTCTTCAAAAGCACTCCTACGTACAGGCATATAAGAGGTCAGATATGACCAACGCGCTGTCTGTTTTGTATCGGTAAACCACTTGACGAATTCCCAGGCAGCACGGTGTCTTACTTCATCTTCTGTATCGAATATACAGATATTCGTTCCACTGATCACATTTCTTTTTGTATCTCTAACAGGAAGAGCGGCCATCCCTAAAAAGAAGTCGATTCCTGCCTGTTGCATATAGACCGCTGAAACACTGGAACCTTCTACCATAGCCACTTTACTTGCCAGCAGATCATTTTGCCATTCGAAACCTGCTGACAAATAGGCTGTTTGATCTTCATTCAGAAGTGTATTAAGATGCTCAAGCGCTATAACACCAGGTTCTTCATTGAAGCGTGCTCTGCTATAATCAGGAGTCATCATCTCTCCACCCGCCTGGAGCAGGAGGTTCTCAAACATCCATACGCTGGTGGCAAAGGTCGTTCCATATTGGTCCGGAACGCCGTTACCAGTCATATCAATTGTAGCGAGACGACAGATTTCCCGGAACTCTTTCCAGGTTTTTGGTGGACTGTCGGGATCGAGTCCTAAACGAAAGAATATATCTTTGTTGTAATATAGTATCCGGACACTCTTATTGAAGGGGAAAGACCATATCTTGCCGTCTATAATACTGCTATCGATAAAAACCGGGTATATATCTGCAAAATCTTCCTCTCCGAAGTTTTCATCCTGAGCTATCAAATCATCAAAGGGAACCAGAACGCCTCCTGCTACCAGACCGGCAGTCCAGGATTCAAATACCTGCGCCAGATCGGGTTGAGTACCTGCTTGAATTGATGCCATCAGTTTCTGTGATAAAGCGGTATAATTGCCCATGGAAATTGCGTGTATATAAATATCAGGATGCTGTTGGTTGAATTCTGCTATCAATTCATTCAGGGCATCACCTAATGGACCTCCAAGAGCATGCCAGAATTCCAGTTGAGCAGCCCTTTCACGGGGACCACATCCGTATAATAGCAATGTTAGAAGTAGGACAAAATATATGCTATATCGCATCCACAACCTCCTATACTTCAATATAGGCAAACTAAAAAGTGAATGCATGACGTCAATGATTTTTTGGATTGGTAATCAAAGTCTCATTTTTTCACCATACTCATTTCAGTTTGTAGTTCTGCAACTTGTTGAAAACCGGCTTATGATAATTGCTTTCATTATCAGGCAGAATAAATTACTCTGGAGCGTACAGAACACATTTCATTTGACAGAAATCCCCCTCGATATCGTTAATAAAGTAAGATATAAAAAAGCAGGATAGATATGTTAGAGATTATCTTATTTATAGTCGGTTTCTTGTTTCTGGTTAAAGGGGCTGATTGGCTTGTTGACGGTTCCTTTTTTATTGCCAGGCATCTGCGGATATCAAACATGGCAATAGGGTTGACTGTAGTGGCTTTTGGTACCTCGCTGCCTGAGCTGGTGGTCAATCTCTCGGCCAGTCTTAGAGGAGTTGCAGATCTTGCTATCGGTAATGTCTTCGGAAGCAATATAGCCAATATTTTACTAATCCTTGGTGTTACAGCCGTTATTTGTCCTTTACCACTAAAAAAGAAAACGATAGTCTCTGAATTACCATTCACCCTTATTGCAGCCCTTCTGGTTGGCTTTCTGGCCAATGCAGCCCTGTTTATGAACGAATCTTCGCTCCTGCTTAGTCGCTGGGATGGTTTGATACTGATCTTCTTCTTCGCTCTCTATCTGGTTTATATTGTTAAAACATCTAAAGAATTTCAGGAAGAGATCTATGAGAAAGAGACCAGAGTGATGAGTATCAAAAGATCAGTTATACTGATAGTATTTGGAATAATCGGGCTCTTTTTAGGAGGAAAATGGATCGTAGATGGTGCGGTTTACATCTCACTGATTCTCAATCTCAGCGAAGGGTTTGTTGGATTGACAATAGTAGCTATTGGTACTTCTATGCCGG
>Ga0334892_1001551_pt1 | contig 19131 bp, 13 predicted proteins | sample GraSluR3_MG_4_FD_207213 | JGI IMG/M metagenome (GOLD analysis project Ga0334892, IMG submission 207213) | Sludge microbial communities from methane-producing bioreactor in Wageningen University, Netherlands - Granular Sludge_15_04-R3 | ecosystem: Engineered > Bioreactor > Anaerobic >...
CTCTTTTAACAAGAAACAACCCTTCGCCAATCCCCGGGGCCTGGGAAATTTTCTAAACGCAATGAATATGGGTATATAAACGAGTTGTGTGCCATGCTAAAAAAAGACCGTGCATATTGAAAAACTTGGTGAAAATAGGAATAGCCAACCCGCATTGCACACATTGGCAAGCCCCACGAGCCGATGCTCAAACCAAAGCTTGCCAAAGAGTGCAATTTTTGCCAGCGCACACAAGAAGACCGAAATGAAATTTGTAAATTTGAGACTTAAAAAATTAGAGACAAAAATATGACTGATAATTATAAAAGCGTCCTTGAAAATATCCTGAAAAAAGATAAAAGACTGGTTGATGATAGCGGAGAACTCAATGGAAACCAGATACATGAATATGCCAGTAGTTTAGACGAAGGACTAATTGACCTTTTGCTCAATGAGGAAGCAACGAGAGAAAAGTTTTTTCTGAAAGTAAAGGACGTTTATGTTTTTAAGCAAAATGACTTTAAATTCTTCCTTGACGAAAATAAAATTGACAACTCATATACTCAATACGCTAACCGGATTGGATTAAGCACAGGTGGTAAATTCCTTAAAGATATTGACGATGTAGTTTTAGATTTTCCTTACAAAGATTGTGTATTGGAAGGTGGACAAAGCACGGAAGAAGGCACTGATACGTATTTTGAATATGACGAAAACGAACAAGATTACATTGAAAAAGAAGCAAAACGTAAAGAAATTTTCTTTAACCAAATACTTGCAAAAGATGAAATTGACCGCTTAACAGAACCAAAAGCATTTACCAATATTAAACGATACACAGAAAAAGGAGAAGATAAAATTACCTCTTTCAACCGTAATGAAAAAGGACAAATTACTGATAACCTTATTATCAAAGGGAATAATCTTTTGGCTTTACACTCTTTACATGAGCAGTTTCAAGGAAAAATAAAACTAATTTATATTGACCCACCATATAATACTGGAGATGATGAATTTAAATACAATGATAAATTCAATCATTCAACATGGTTAACATTTATGTCAAATAGATTCAAGAATGCTGAAAAACTATTAAATAATGATGGGTTTCTTGTTGTTCAATGTGATGATAACGAGCAAGCTTATTTAAAAGTCTTAATGGACAATGTCCTCAAAATGAATTTCCTAACGACAATCTGTGTTCAAATGTCATATGTGAGTGGGGAAAAAATGGCACATATAGATAAGAAACCACCTAAAATAAAGGAATATTTACATATTTATTCGAAAAAAACTGGAAATAAAATAATACCACAGTATACTACCAAAGGGGTGGATTTTGAATATAATAAGTATATCGTAAAAAATGATAGCCAAAATTCTAAAGATTGGGATGTAGTTAATCTAAATGAAATATTTAAAAAGCATAAAATCAAAGACGATGAACAAAAGGAAGAGTTTATGCTTGAAAATGCTTCGTTAATTTTTAACCGAGTTAGAAATAAGACTGATGTTTTTAAAAATACATTAGGTAACAAAAAGCTTCAGAAAATTACGACACCAACTGGATTAGAAAAATGGGCATGGAATGGAAGAGAAGTTGTTTTCCTTTCCGATAGAATTATTACTGACCATGAGGGCAACCTAACTTATAGTCAAGCATTGGGCGATATTTGGGATGATATTCCAATTGTTAATCTATATTTAGAAGGCGATGTTAAATTATTGAGGGGAAAAAAACCTGAATTTCTAATAAATAGAATTATTGAGATGCTTTCTAAACCTGAAGATATAATTTTAGATTATCATTTAGGAAGTGGAACTACAGCGGCTGTCTGCCATAAAAATCAAAGACAATATATAGGAATCGAGCAGTTAGATTATGGAGAAAATGATTCTGTTATTCGTTTAAAAAATGTGATTAATGGCGACTCAACTGGAATTAGTGAAGTTGTAGACTGGAAAGGTGGCGGTTCGTTTGTGTACTGCGAACTTGCAAAAAACAATCAAAAAGCAATTGACAAAATAATGTCATGCAAATCATTAGAAGAACTTATCACTCTTTTTGATGAACTTTATGAAAAATACTTTCTCAATTACAATGTAAAGGTCAGGGAGTTTAAAGAAAAGATTGTTAATGAAAATGAATTTCAGAATCTATCGCTTGAAAGACAAAAAGAAATTTTTGCACGCATGTTAGACCTAAACCAGCTTTATGTGAATGTTAGCGATATGGAAGATAGCCGATTTAAGCTTTCTGATAAAGACATTGCATTAACCAAAAACTTTTATCAAATATAATTATGGCAGACGATAAATATTTATGGGAAACGCTGCCAGAAAAGGCATTTAAACTAAGGTTACAATATCCGGAAATCCCGGCATACATAACCGATAATTTGCGTTATGAACTTTTTAAATGGCAGGAAGAGGCATTAATTAATTTTTTAACATACGAGCAGGTAAAAGAGGCAGAAGAAGATATAAATCCCTCACATCTTTTATTCAATATGGCAACCGGAACAGGTAAAACCTTACTTATGGCTGCCTTAATTTTATACTATTACAAACAAGGTCATCGCCATTTTATCTTTTTCGTTAATCAAAATAATATTGTAGGTAAAACAGAGGATAACCTCACAGCCCCAAGTCACAACAAATATCTGTACAAGAAAAATATTGTAATTGATGAAAAAATAGTCAACATTCAAAAGGTCGATAATTTTTCAAATGACACAGACGATATTCAAATCCTTTTTACTTCCATTCACAAACTACATAATGCTGTTTACATTATAAAAGAGGATAGCATCTTTTTAGAAGATTTACAAAAACGGGATTTAATTATGCTGGGTGACGAAGCCCATCATTTAAATGCTGCAACTAAAAAATCAAACGGGCAAACGAAACTTGATTTGAAAACCGAGTTGATGGATAATGCAAGTCAGGAAGATATTGAGAAAAGCTGGGAACATACAGTCATAGACTTAATTTTGAAGAAGGGCAAAACCTCACAGGATGAACCGAATAATAATGCACTTTTAGAATTTACAGCAACTGTACCAACTAACAAAGAAGTAGTTCAAAAATACATTGATAAAACTGTTTACAAATTTGACCTCAAAGATTTTCTGAAAGCCGGATATACAAAAGAGATTAACCTGGTTTCATCATCTTTTGACAAGAAAAAACGCATTATGCAAGCCTTGTTATTTAACTGGTATCGTTATAAAGTTGCCGTTGAAAATGGTCTTGCAAATTTTAAACCTGTAATACTATTCCGAAGCAAATTCATTGATAAATCAAAAGAGAATAATTCAGAGGAAGATTTTAAATATTTTATCGACATCATAAATAATCTTTCGCCTTCGGATTTTGACTTTTTAGGTGAAGTAGATGAAAAAGAATTATTTGATATTACCGAAACTTATCAAAAAGGCAAAAGCCGGATTATTGATATAAAGCGGTACATCAAAGAGAACAATATTTCAATAAAAGATATTATCGAATACTTGCAATACGCTTTTCATGAGCGTAATTGCATAATAACAAATTCTAAATCGGGCACAAAAACCAAAGAAAAAACAGACGAAGAAACAGAGCGACTTTTAAATAGCTTAGAAGATAAAGAAAACCACATTCGGGCAATATTTACAGTTAAAAGGTTAACCGAAGGTTGGGATGTGTTGAACCTTTACGATATTGTACGTTTGTATGAAGGTCGTGATGAAGGTACTTCAAGTAATGGAAGGAAAGCCGGACAGGCAACAGTTTCAGAAGTACAATTGATTGGTAGAGGTGTTCGCTATTATCCATTCGCTTATCAAGACAAAGAGAAGCGAAAAAGGAAATTTGATAATAACCTTGACCATGAATTAAGAGTATTAGAAGAATTTTATTTCCATAGTGATGATGACCACCGTTACATTGATGAATTGAAGCGAGAATTAAAAAAACAGGACTTGCTTCCTCAAAATGATAAGGTCATTAAAAAGTTTCAATTAAAACTTGATTTCGGAGAATCCGACTTTGTGAAAGATGTAAAACTCTATCGCAATAAACAAATCGAAAATCCGGCTAAAAGAAAACGAACACTTGAAGAAATAAAAAAAGATTTTGATTTCACATTTAAAATAGAGCGTTTCGGATTAAGAGAAACTAAAGTTATTTTAGATAAAAAAGAAGATGAAACACGCTTAAAGGCAGGCGAAAGCGAAAGCAATACCCTATCTAAAAAACTTAAAGATTTTGAAAAACACATTATTCGCAAAGCAATAAATGTTCAGGCAAAAAAAGACAATTCAATTTTACGGTTTAATAAACTAAAAGAAGAGTTGGCTATTTCTTCATTAGAAGATATTCTGAAAGAAGAATTTTTAGGAGATTTTCCTATAAATCTGATAGTTCCTAAGCATATTGAAAAACTTGAACATCTTGATAATGAAAATCAACTTTACGCTCTTGTAGCATTTTTTGGTAAAGTTTCAACAGAACTTAAATACATATCAAATCCAACCATCGGTTCAGAGTTTGAACCAGTAATATTTAAAGACTATTCTGATTGGAAAAAGGAAAAATCAGTTGTTGAAGAACCAGAAAATGAATATTTGCACAAAGAACTTGTTGAAAAAGACTGGTATGTTCTTGACGGTTTTCATGGCACAAGTGAAGAACGCAGTCTAATTGAATTTCTCAAGGATACTATGGGAAATTTCGAAGCTCAATATGAGCAGGTTTATCTGTTGAGAAATGAAGAGGTTTACAAAATTTACGACTTTGAAAAAGGTCGTGGCTTCATGCCGGATTTCTTATTGTTTTTAAAAGAAAAACAGAAAAAACTTTATTATCAGGTTTTCATTGAGCCAAAAGGTTCACAATTTAAAGACGCTTCCGGTGGATTTCAGGATAGTAAAGAAGGATGGAAAGAAAAATTTCTGGAACAAATCACTGAAAAATACGGACAGAAACAAGTGTTAAAAGCTGAAAATAAAGACTATAAACTTCTAGGTCTTCCACTGTACAATCAAAAGACAAGTAAGATTTTCAAGGACGCTGTAAAAGAAAATTTGACAATAGAATTATAAACAATATGCCCAACCCTTCGCATCCATACACATTGGCAAGTCGCACAAGCCCAAGCGCAAGCCAAAACTTGCCAAAGAGTATGGCTGCCCAATCGCACAGACAGACTGCGGACATAAAGCACGGGCACACAACATCGTGTATAGTGCATTTGGCGTATAGTGCTAATTTCAAGGCTATTACATCTAATAAACGGTGTGGCGTTTTGACAGGTTTGTGCTTCGAATCGCCAAACGACACCATACACGTAACCGTTGGCAGCAATTTGACAAAACTACGCACATTAACTTGAATAGATAGTAATACAGATTATGAAATTTAAAATAGGTCAATTAGACGCTGATTTATCTCAACCTGATGATAACTGGAAAAACATAAAAAGTATGTCTACTGTTGAGTTTCAGAAGAAATCGATTCTAACAGGATTATTCGCAACAATAATAATTGGACTCTTATGGAGTCTAATATTTCCTGTTAGTTCATTCATCCAAAATATTAGATTTCCAGATACTGTAATAATTTTTGCAACTTGCTTAGTGGGAACTTTGATTATACATGAATTTTTGCATTTAGCTGCTCATCCTATAAAAGGAAACAAAGGTGATTCGATAATCGGATTTTGACCATCAAGGATGTTTTTATATGCTCAATATAAAGGTAAAATGACTAGGACAAGAAGTTGTGTTATTTTGCTGATGCCATTTACAATAATTAGTATGTTTCCATTGCTGATTTCTTCAATAACCATGAAAACTGTTTATTGGATTGCATATATTTCAATAGTAAATGCTTTTTTGTCAAGTGGTGATTTATATTTAACTATAAAGACTTTAAGGTATTTACCCAAAGGTTCAACAGTAAAATTTGGTTGGTGGATAAATAACAAATAATGAAAATTATTATATGGAGCAGCAAGATTATTTAAAAAAACAGATTGATCAATTAGGACAAGTTTTAGCACAATTACTTGGTGATATTTTAGGACTTAAAAACCAAGGAAAAAAATCAGAATGTATCTCACTTGTTGATAAAACGTTGGAAAACGAATTAGATATAAATCTATCTGGTTTAAAGGAGATTCCAAAAGATAAAATTATAGCTACATTACAAAAAGGCGAAAACGTAAATATTGAAAATCTTGATAGACTGGCAGAAATAATACATGCCGTTGCAGTTGAAGAACAAGACATTGAATTAAAAAACAAATATTTAGAGCATAGTTTAACTATTCTTGAATATATAGAACAAAATGACACAACATATTCAATTACAAGACATCAAAGAATGACAAATATTAAAAATAATATTAAGCTTGGACAATAAAAACTGCTGCCAACACGCAATATACGTAAGCCGGGGAATGTAGGTAAATTAAACTTTTGTACATTTACTCAAAATAGCAACGGTTTGACAGGTTGGAGCTTCGAAATCCCGGCCTCCGCATATTGCCATCCGTTAGCTGCAATATTAGGAAGCTGCCACATAATTTTATATATTTGCAAAATCTAAAACTAAACAGTCAGTAGGGATGAAAAAATAATTTCTTTCACATATAGATAAAAAAGTACAGTAGAATATTTTGCTGTGAGTGTTTCATTTTTTATAAAGAAAGAAATTATGTTGACTTTACATAGTGTATCATATACACACCCTAATAAAGATTTGCTGTTTACTGACATCAACCTAACGATAAACAACCACGACAAAATAGCTTTGATTGGTAGCAACGGAGTTGGAAAATCAACGTTGTTGAAAATTATTGCTAAAGAATTAGAACCGTCAGGCGGTAAAATAAATGTTGATGCGGAACCGTATTATATCCCACAAATTTGCGGACAGTTTAACCATTTGAGCATTGCTCAGGCATTAAGGATTGAAAATAAGTTAAATGCCTTAAATGAAATTTTGAACGGAAACATAAGTGAAGAAAATTTCAACCTGCTTAATGATGACTGGACATTAGAAGACCGTTGTAAAGATGCTCTGAACTATTGGCATTTATCCAATTTAGACTTGTCTCAAAAAATGGACACCCTTAGTGGAGGACAGAAGACAAAAGTTTTTCTCGCAGGCATTTCTATCCATCAATATGAGTTGGTTTTGCTGGACGAACCAAGCAATCATTTGGATATTTTTGGCAGGCAACTGTTGTATGATTATATTCAATCTACAGAAAGTACTTTGGTTATCGTAAGCCACGACAGAAAATTACTGAACCTCTTAGATACCGTTTGCGAATTAAACTCAAATGGAATTAAAGTCTATGGTGGTGATTACGACTTTTATAAGGAACAAAAACAAATTGAAATAAATGCGCTTAACCAAGATATTCAAAGCAAGGAAAAGGACTTGAAAAAAGCCAAAGAGAAACAACGTGAAACTTTGGAACGTCAAAGAAAACTGGACACACGAGCAAAAAAAAGTAGTGGTAAAGCGGGGCTTCCTAAAATAGTTTCCAATGCTATGAAAAACAGTGCAGAGTTAAGTACTGCTAAAATAGCGGGTGTTCACACAGAAAAAATAGGAATTGTCAGAACTGAATTACAAAAGTTGCGTTCTTCCCTTTCTGAAATTAACCAAATGAAGTTTGGATTTGACAATTCAAAACTTCATAGAGGCAAAAATCTTTTTATTGCAAATAGTATTAATTTCGGGTACACAACCGAAAACTATTTATGGAGAGAAAATTTGAATTTTCAAATTGTTAGTGGGGAACGAATATCTGTAAAAGGAGCAAACGGTTCTGGTAAAACGACTTTAATAAAAATGATTTTGGGATATCTTGTACCGCAAATCGGCACAGTCTTTATTGCAGAAAACAAATCGGTTTATATTGACCAAGATTATTCGTTAATAGATAACAACCGAAAAGTTTATGAGCAGTCACAGCAATTTAATACTTTTGCATTGCAGGAACACGAAATAAAAATAAGACTAAATAGGTTTTTGTTCCCAAAAGAAGATTGGGACAAGCCTTGCAATGCTTTAAGTGGTGGGGAAAGAATGCGTTTGATGTTATGTTGTTTAAGCATTTACAATCAATCGCCAGACATCATAATCTTGGACGAACCGACCAATAATTTGGATATTTATAACATAGAAATACTAACAAATGCCATCAATGATTATCAGGGTACATTGATTGTCATTTCGCACGATGAAACTTTTTTAGAGCAAATAAACATAGAAAGAACAATTAATTTATAAAAATACAGCAGCTAACACGCGGTATAGCCAATAAGGGTTTCAGTGGTATGCGAAGGTTTGTTGCCCGCTTCAATTTTCGTGTAACTTGATAGGACATCGCCCGCAATCCCTTACTGTCCATACCGCCAACCGTTGGGTGCAAGTGTAAAAAGACAACGACACTGCTGACAATTTGCTACTTAAAGACAGAAAAAGAAAAATGAAATAATGAACAGCCAACGCACAAAACAGCACATTTGCAAGCCCCGACACACAAGCCGATGCTTCAGCTTGCAAAAGAGCTGTTTTCTTGCCGACGCACCCGAATAAATTATGTACTTTTGAGATATGAAAATAGTTAGTTTAACAATAGAGAATTTTAGAAGTTACAGAAATCCTGTAACTATTTCTTTTAATGACATTACCGTATTAATTGGTAAAAATGATATTGGAAAATCAACAATATTAGAAGCCTTAGATATATTTTTTGAAAATCGAAAAATAGATTCAGATGATGTAAATAATGATGCTAAAGCAAATGGAGAAAGTGCAAAATTATCTGTCATATTTTCAAATTTACCAACTGAAATTGACCTTGATGCTGGTGCAAAAACGAATCTTTCTGATGAATTTCTATTAAATGAAAATTCATTATTAGAAATTAAAAAAGACTTTTCAAGTCTTTCAAAACCTAAAACATTTATTTGTTGCAATCATCCAACGAATGAAAATGCTAATGACTTACATACATTAAAAATCAAAGATTTACAAAAAAGGGTTAAAGACCTTAGTATTGAAGGTGATTTTAAAGCAAGTGTAAAAAATGAAATAAGAAAAGCTATTTGGAATCATTTTGGAGCAACTTTAACTTTTGAAAAAACAGAATTGGAAATAAGTCAAGAAGGTGTTAAAGATATTTGGGACAAAATATTACCATTATTACCACTTTTTGCACTTTTTCAATCTGACCGTAAAAATGATGAGAAAGATAAGGAAGTACAAGACCCATTAAAAGTTGCAGCAGAACAAGCATTAAAAAAGCATCTCGTTGCGTTAAATGAAATAAAAAAGCAAGTAGAAGCGGAAGTTGCCGAAATAGCAAATCTGACTATTGAAAAATTAAAGGAAATGAATAAAGAGGTTGCACAGCAACTTAAAACAAATTTTCCAGCAGAATTGAAGTGGTCTGATTTATTCAAACCAACACTAACGAGTGATGATATTCCAATGAATAAGCGAGGTAGTGGAGTAAGACGACTTCTTTTAATAAACTTTTTTAGAGCCGAAGCAGAACGTAAACGAAAAGAAAAGAATATTCCAAATGTTGTTTATGCAATTGAAGAACCTGAAACATCACAGCATCCCGATTGGCAGAAAAAATTAATGGATGCATTAAAAGAACTTTCGGAAAATGGAACAGCACAAATAATCACTACAACTCATAGCCCTTCATTAGCAAGTTTAGTTAATGTTGAAGACATTCGTTTTATTTACCGTGAAGGCTCTGAAAATAAAATTGAAATAGGAAGTAATGATAATTTAGAAAATATTGCAAATACTTTAGGTGTTCTACCTTCATTACAAAAAGAACCTGAAAATGTAAAAGTTTTTTTGTGCGTTGAAGGTCCAACTGATATTGATTTCTTTAACAATATTTCACCATTATTTGGTGTCGATTTAGTTAACGACAATAGAATTGTTGCCGTAAGTTTAGGTGGTGGAACTTTAGGTCAGTGGGTAACGAATAATTATTTGAAAAAACTCAACAAATTGGAAGTTCATATCTACGATAGAGATACGGACAATAAATATCAAGGATTTGTCGATGAAGTTAATAATAGAGGTTTAAATCATTTTGCTACATTGACACAAAAAAGAGAAATTGAAAATTATTTTCATGAGAACATTGTAATTCCAAGTTTTAATACACATGATGGATTTTCAATTAGCGTAACAATTGATGACATTTCAGATATTACGGAAATTATTGCAAAAGCAAGACATAATGTAAGAAATTCGACTGAAACATGGGAATCACAAGGAAAGAGATATAAAGATAAATGCCTTGGTTTTGTTAAAAGATACTTAAACTCTCATACTTCCCGTTTATTTACTGTTGATATTTTAAAACAAAGAAATGCTTTTGATGAAATAAATAGCTGGTTTGAAGAAATTAAAAAAAGAATGAATTAAGATATGCCGACATTAAACTGGATAGGAAAAGATAAAGTTGTAAACCATCATCAAGAGGTGCCATATAAGGTTTTAGAACTAAAATACAGTTTTACAGCCGAAAATGGAGAACAAAACCAAGAGGTTAAAAGCGATAATAAAATTATACATGGCGACAACCTTGAAGCTTTAAAATCCTTACTACCAGAATACGAGGGAAAAGTAAAATGTATTTATATTGACCCACCATACAACACAGGTAATGAAAATTGGGTTTATAATGACAGCGTAAATGACCCACGAATACTAAAGTGGTTAGGTCAAGTTGTTGGAAAAGAGGAAGAGGATTTTAGTCGTAATGACAAATGGCTCTGCATGATGTACCCACGTCTAAAACTATTGCATAAATTATTACATGAAGACGGCATAATTATCATTCATATTGACGAAAACGCTTACACATTACTTCATTTGTTGCTAATTGAAATATTCGGCAGAACCAATGAATTAGGCACAATTGTTTGGGATAAAAAGAATCCCAAAGGCGATGCTAAAAAAGTATCGTATCAACATGAAAGTATTATTCTGTTTGCAAAAAATCACTTAAACGTTAAAGACCAACTTGTTCGCAAAAAGAAAAATGCGGTTGCAATTCTGAAAAAAGCTGAACAGCTTTTTTCTAAAATTGGAAAGACCGTATTTCCTGAAGACTTGGCAGAAGTTGTGAAGAAATACAAACTTTCAAAAACCATACTTGACGAGAATAAAATTACCGTTGATTTAGATTGGGTTAATAAGGAGTTTAAGCAATGGATGAAAAAGCAAGATTTTTCAGGCGGTGAAATGGCTTATAATTCAATTGATATTAATGGAGATGTATATCGTCCTGTTTCAATGGCATGGCCAAATAAGGAAACCGCACCTGACGAGTATTTTATTCCATTAATTCACCCAATTACAAATGAACCTTGCCCAATTCCTTCTCGTGGTTGGCGTTTCCCTCAAAAATCAATGGAAACACTTTTAGCCAATAATGAAATTCTTTTTGGGAAAGATGAGAAAACAATACCAAACAGAAAATATTTGCTAAAGCAAAATATGAATGAAAATATACCTTCGGTTATTCGTTTTGGCGGTAGTGATGATAGTTTTCAAAAGGAAATTGGAATTAAACTCGAAAATCCTAAACCTTATGTTTTTGCAAACGAAATACTCGGTTATTTCTCAAAAGAAAATGATATAATCCTTGATAGTTTTGCGGGAAGTGGAACAACGGCTCACGCCGTTTTAAATCTTAACAAAGAAGATTCTCAAAACAGAAAGTTTATTCTCATTGAAATGATGGATTATGCCGAAACAACAACAGCAGAAAGGGTTAAGCGTATTATTAAAGGTTTTGGTGAAACAGAAGGAACAGGGGGAAACTTTAATTTTTACACTTTAGGTTCATCAATTTTTAAAGAAGATAATAATTTGAACGAAGATGTAGGTGAACATAAAATACGAGAATACATTTACTACACTGAAACTAAACAACACCTTGAAAGAGAGCAAAAAGAAAAACACAAATATTTGCTTGATACATACAACGATACAGGTTACTATTTTTATTACGAGAAAGAGAGATTAACCACTTTGAGCTTAGAAACTTTGAATATTGTAACCGAGAGAGCAGAGCAGTATTTGATTTATGCCGACCATTGTTTGCTCGACAAAGATTATATGTTGGCAAAAAACACCATCTTCAAGAAAATACCACGAGACATAAAGAGATTCTAACATGGAGCTAAAATCATATCAACAAGAGGTAATTAACGATTTATCGGGTTTTATTGAACAACTCGAAAAAACTGAGCAACTAAACGTTGCTTTTTCAAGATTTTGGGAAAGCAAAGGAATCTCTTTGCAAACTTTAGATGATAATTACTTAAAACCTTATGATAATTCAATCAAAGGTGTTCCAAGAGTAACGGTAAAAGTTCCAACCGCAGGCGGTAAAACTTTTATTGCTTGCAATGCAATGAAACCTATTTTTGAAAGTTTTCCACCCGAAAAACCTAAGGTTGCAGTTTGGTTTGTTCCATCTGATACGATTTTAAAGCAAACTTTTAAAAACCTTAATGACCCAAGCCATCCATATCGACAAAAGATTGACAGTCATTTTGGTAGTGCAGTAAAAGTTTTAGACAAAGAGTCTTTATTGTTTGGTCAAGGTTTTAATCCTGTTGAAGTTAAGGAGCAATTAAGTATTTTGGTTTTAAGTGTTCAGTCATTTGTAGAAACGGTGCGAAAGGGTTTACCAAGGGCTTACCGTGAAAATGAAAATCTCGCTGAATTTCCAAAGACTTTCAAAAACCCAGACAAATTATTGCCTAATGTTGACGAAACTGCATTGATACAGGTTTTAGCTCAATTAAATCCAGTTGTAATAATTGACGAAAGCCACAATTTTGAAGCAGACTTGCGAATAGATATGCTTAACAATATTAATCCAAGTTTTATTTTCGATTTAACAGCAACACCAAGGAATAAAAGCAATATAATCAGTTTTGTTGATGCCATAAAACTGAAAAAGAACAACATGGTTAAATTGCCAGTAATTGTTTATAATCATCAAGATACAAACGAGGTTATAACAAGTGCAATTCAACTTCAAAAAACTTTAGAATTAAAAGCCAAAACTGAAGAAGAAAACGGAGGCAAATATATTCGTCCAATTGTGCTCTTTCAGGCACAACCGAAAACAGACGATGACAATATTACATTCGAAAAAATTAAGGCACAACTAATTGAAATAGGAATCCCTGAAGAACAAATAAAAATCAAAACAGCGGAAAAAGACGAAATCAAGAATATTGATTTAATGAGCAGAGAATGCAAAGTGCGTTTTATTATTACTGTTAATGCTCTTAAAGAGGGTTGGGATTGTCCGTTTGCTTACATTTTAGCATCATTAGCAAATAAATCATCTTCCGTTGATGTTGAACAGATTTTAGGTCGTGTACTTCGTTTGCCATACGTTACAAAACACAATCAGGAATTATTGAATTTTTCTTATGTATTTACCTCTTCAAGCAACTTTTTAAATACACTTGATAAAATCAAAGTCAGTTTAAATAAAGAAGGTTTTAGCTCAAAAGATTTTCGAGTTAAAGAAAGTCAAATTGAAGCCGAACAGCCTTCGGCTGTTCAAGGTTCATTTGAAACTTTGTTTACACAGAATCAGCCAGCCGAAACCGTTACAGATAATAATGCAAACTATTCTGAGCCTGAAATTAATGTAGAAAGTATTAAGGTTTTATCTGAATCAGAAAAAACTCAACAAAAACTGACCGATATTATTGACCTTGCACAGAATACAAACAAAGAATTTGAGAATACAATTAAAGAGCTTGAAAAAGAGGACAATTTAATACCAACCGAATTAATGGACAAAGTGAAAACATATCCAATTAAAGAGGTCTTCAAAGATGAAGTTAAAAACATTAAACTTCCTGCGTTTTACAAAAAGGTAAGCCAAAATTCATTTTTTGAAACAGAGGGTACTCACGTTCCTCTTACCAAAAATTTATTGCTCGATGGCTTTGATTTAAGTAAAGAAGACACAAAAATAGACTTTACCAAAACTTCGTCAGAAATGGCAAGTATTGATTTGGTAGAAGGTCGCAAAGATGAATATGTACCTGAATACAGAAAAGTTTCAGACCAAGTGAAAGAAGCTTTTGTTAAGTACATTTCAACTTTATCGCCAGAAGGAAAAATAAATCAATTGGCGGGTCGCTTGGCTCAACAAGTAAAACGGAATGATGAAATTCCTGAACCTAAAATCATCGAGTATATTAAAAAAGCAATTGCAGATTTAAACAGCGAGAAAATTGCGGAAATATCGCATGACGAATATTTTTATTCAACTTTAATTAAAAACAAAATTCATTCATTAACTGACAAATACGCAGAAAAACAATTTATTACATTGCTTGATAAAGGTGCGGTAGTTTGTCAGGATTCATTTGAATTTCACAAAAAAATTAGCCCTAAAAATACAGTTCAAGGGATTACTAAAAACCTTTACGTTGAAGAAGGTGAAATGAACGATTTTGAGAAAAAAGTAATAAATGAAGTCGCAAACCTTGATAGTGTTGTTTTTTGGCATAGGAATTTGGAACGTGGAAAAGGATTTCAATTAAATGGTTTTATCAATCATTACCCTGATTTCATTGTGAAAATGAAAAACGGAAAAATCATTTTGATTGAAACAAAAGGAGACCATTTAGATGGCTCAGATAGTTCACAAAAAATTAGACTTGGTGAGAAGTGGGCAAGTAAAGCAGGTGATAATTACAGATATTTTATGGTTTTCAACAATGCAAAACTGGACGGAGCAAAATCACTCGGAGAATTGATTGAAATATTAAAAGATATGAAATAGCCCACGCTCGTAGTCAAGCACATTGTCTGGTCGCACAAAAAGCCAACGCACGACCAAAACCAGCCAAAGAGCTTGCCTACCCCAACGCACGGCAGACAGAAACAATGTAGCAAATTGAAAGAAAAAATAACAGAAAAAAATAGAACACCAGCACCCAACAACGTGTATAAAACATTTGGCAGTCAGTGGTTTATCAAGCATTTCAACTCGTATCAAAAGTAGTTGTAACTTGATAGGAAATTGCTTCGAGATGCCAAACGTTTCATACACGCAACCGTTATGCCCAATAATATAAAAAATAATCGCTGATTTAATTGGAATTACGAATGTTTGATGCTATATTTGATAGTATCAAATGATAGTATCAATGAAGCCGCCATACAACATTACTCCGAGAATTCTAAAACTGATCTCCTCCGTTTCCGAGAAAATCGGAGAGCTTAACGCTAACCTTATCCGTAAGCCATCACCTTATTTAAGAAAACAAAATAAGATCAAAACCATTCATTCATCTTTAAGCATTGAAGGAAATACTTTAACCCTGGAACAAGTTTCCGCTCTGATTGACAACAAAAGAGTAACAGGACCCAAAAAAGACGTTCTGGAGGTTTTAAACGCGATCAAAGTATATGATAACATCGCTTCTTATGAACCTGCTTCCTCAAAATCGTTTTTGAAAGCGCATAAAGATTTTATGGAGGGATTAATAGAAAACCCCGGAAAATACAGGAATCAAGACGTGGGAATATTTCAGGGTTCACGGGTTGCCCATATAGCACCACCCGCCAAGAACGTGACTTATTTGATGGATGATCTGTTTAAGTATTTAAAAAACGGTGATGAGTTAAGCTTGATCAAAAGTTGTGTTTTTCACTACGAAATGGAGTTCATTCATCCTTTTTTGGACGGAAACGGCAGAATGGGAAGATTGTGGCAAACAGTCATTTTACTGAACATGCACCCTGTTTTCGAATTCTTACCTTTTGAAACCCTGATCAGCCAAACCCAACAAGATTATTATGACGCTTTGGGAAAAAGTGATCGGGAGGGGAATTCAACTTTTTTCATTGAATATATCCTGGATGTTATTGAAAGATCCCTGATCGAACTTCTCAACTTCAACAATCGTGTTTTACATGACATTGACAGACTGGAATATTTTATTGCGCTGGGAATAAAGGAGTTTTCCAGGAAAGATTATATGAATGTTTTTAAAAACATCTCCTCCGCAACGGCAAGCAGAGATTTGAAAAAAGGCATCGAAATGAACTTATTGGAAAAAACCGGAACAAAGAACAAAACGATCTATAAACGAACGATTTAATTATTAGTCATAACAAGGGGGCGCGAATGCGAGTCAATCTCTCCGGGGATGAAATGGAGGCACACTCCCCCGCTTGTGTCACATAATCTACTATTCCGCTTTCATCCCGGCCGAAAGATCCGCGCCGTTCATCCAGTCCGCCACATGCATATTGCGCCGGCCGGGCGACTGCAGTTCCCGCGGCAGGAAATAGCCGTCCCTGCAATGGATGGCAAAATGTTTTTTGGACAGCAGTTCGATGGTTCCGGGAACGGTGTTTTCCGCTTTTTCCCAGTCGGCCTTAGCGACCTTGATGCAGCGGCCGTCCAGTCGGAAAAAAGCACCGGGACAGGGCGTAAAGGCACGTACCGCCCGGCAGAGTTCCTCTCCCCCGCGCGTAAAATCCAGTCTGCCGCTTTCGGGGGTCAGCTTGGGTGCCGGCGTAGCCAGCGCGTCATTCTGCGGCAGCGGCTGAAGGGTGCCTTTTTCGAGCATATCCAGCGTTTCCGGCAGCATCTCCGCGGCCAGATATTTGAGTTTATCCTGCAGAGTGCCCGCCGTATCGTCCGGCCGGATGGGGATCTCGCGCTGCAGGCAGATCTGACCCGTATCCACTTTGCGGGCGATGCGGAATATTGTGATGCCCGTCACACTTTCGCCGTGATAGATCGCCCAGTTGATGGGTGCCGCGCCGCGGTATTTCGGGAGTAAGGAAGCATGCGCGTTGACCGCCCCAAAGCGTGGCAGCGTAAAGACCTCCGGCGGCAGAATGCGGAACGCGACCACCACCAGAATATCCGGATCATAAGCTTTCAGGGTTTCCAGAAAAACCGGATCCTTCAGGCTTTCCGGCTGCAGGACCGGTAATCCAAGTTCGATGGCCTTGCATTTTACGGGCGTATCGCAGATGATCTGACCGCGTCCCCTGCGTTTATCCGGGGAGGTCACCACCGCCTGCACCGTATGCCGCGAAGCATGCAGCGCCGCAAGCGCCGGAACGGCGAAATCCGGAGTGCCCATGAAAATTATTTTCATTTTATCGGCGAATATTGTTTACTTATGGCTTTTAATTTGTTTTTGATCAGCGAGCGCCGGATCGCGGAGATCCGGTCGACGAAGAATATTCCGTTCAGATGATCCAGTTCGTGCTGGAACACCCGCGCGGCCAGGTCCCGCAGTTCCTCTTCGCGCGTCTGACCCGTTTCGTCCGTATAACTGACCTTAATGGCGTAGGGACGGATAACGACTTCCCGGATACCGGGCACGGAAAGGCAGCCCTCTTCGTACTCCCAGTCCTCATCGGATGCCGCAAGGATCTCGGGATCGATGAATACGCTGTCGGGGCGGCCGTCCCCGAAGGCGCTTTTTCCGATCACGAAGAAACGCTGCTCGATCCCGGCCTGATTGGCCGAGAGACCGATCCCGTCGTCGTCGTACATGGTTTCGATCATATCGGGGATATAAGGGATCACATCCTGCCAGGATGCCACCGGCGGCATTTTTTTCCGCAGCAGCGGATCACCGTATTTGCGTACAGGTAAGATCATAAGGATACCGGGAAACAACCGGCCGCCCGTTGTTCGGGCGGCCCGGCATGCATTCCGTTATTTTTTATCTTCAGCGGGTTTATCGTCTTCTTTGACCAGTTTGGATGCAATGGCGTTCTTGCGGACTTCCATCTGCACATCTTTACCCAGAGAAAGGACGACAGTGTCTTTTTTGACCTTTGCCACTTCCGCGATAATACCGCCGATAGTGACCACTTTGTCTTTAACCTGCAATGCTTCGAGCATTTTCTGGGTTTCTTTCTGACGTTTGCGCTGGGGCATGATCATCAGGAACCAGAGAATGACAATGATCAGGATAAAGGGAAGAAAACTCATGATCCCGCCTCTGCCGGCACCGTCGGCAGCTCCGTTGGCGGCTTGCAACATAATTGATAACATATATACTCCTCAATTTTATGGATTTTCCTACAACTTTGTAGCATACAGAAATATTAAATAATAATCAAGCAATATTAAGATGTTGAGGCGTTGAGAAAATGTTGGTTTGTTGATTTGTTAATTTGTTGATTTGTTGATTTGCTGTGCCACGGCATCTCAACTTCATAAATCGCATATCGGCGTTCCTTGTTCGGATATCATTACAATTCCCCTTTCGGACAAATTGCCATTCGGACAAGGCATGCCTTGTCCCTACACCATCATTATTTATTCATTCCGCTGACTAAACTTCTTATCCTCTTATCTTCTTATCTTCCTTTCTTCCCCTTCGCAAATCGCATATCGTTAATCCTTGTTCGGATATCGATTTGTTCATGGATCAGGGCATTGTCATCGTGAATAGATGTCTCTCATCCCGCCACCGGCGGGCTGCTCGACATGACAGTGTTTTTTTGTTGTTGAGGCGTTGAGGTGTTGAGTTGTTGAGGTGCCTGCCCGCCTGTAAAATCAAAACATGGGTAACACTTTACCTTCAAAACATAGGTAACACTTTTAGGTTTAAAGTTCCGGTAAATTGTTTATGATTGTTCATAATCTGTTCCTATTTGTAAAGCTCTCATATCCGGAAAGAATTGCTTTAAATTAAGATCAATATTCCCCAGTATTTGGTCACAAAAATAAACAGAGAAATGGTCATTATCAAGTTCTTTTAAAGCCACGAGGTACCCGGATAAAGTTTCTGAGATAGCGTAAATCAGCCCTTGATATCTGATTTGTCCGTGTATGTTGACTTTTCTAACTAAAAGATCGTCCGGGTAAATGATTTCTTTTGATGGTGTTTCATATTTGCGATTTGATTTATGGTAAAGATCAGAGGGGAAACACATATTTAAAGCTTCGTGAGGACGTTGTTCATTGTATTCTGTTTGAAACTCCTTTAATGCTGCGGAATATTCTTTAAAGGTTAATTTCGGTCCTTTTTGAACAATGCGTTTCAAATCTCTGTGCATGCGTTCATGTTTTCCGTTTTGGCA
>Ga0334892_1001555_pt1 | contig 19098 bp, 8 predicted proteins | sample GraSluR3_MG_4_FD_207213 | JGI IMG/M metagenome (GOLD analysis project Ga0334892, IMG submission 207213) | Sludge microbial communities from methane-producing bioreactor in Wageningen University, Netherlands - Granular Sludge_15_04-R3 | ecosystem: Engineered > Bioreactor > Anaerobic > Unclassified...
GTTTATGCCTTCAAAGGTGGCAATCAGCTCATCAATTCCATCCCCTTCCCTGTCAAAATCGGCTGATTGGAGCCTATCAGCAGGATATTGAAGGATTTTTGACCATGTCATGGAATCAAAATCAAGTTTATAAAGGCCATAAGAAGCAAAGGAGGCAACCACATGCCTTTTATTATCCTGGGAGGTCTTTGCAAGGGTAAAATCCAGGGTATCATACACTGAAATATTTGCCCATTCAGATATGGACTGATCATAATAAAACAGCCCTTCTCCCGGTATAAGGACGACGAATTCAGGGACGCCATCTCCGCTGATATCCCCTGTTTCTATCCTTGAGGCTGACTTCTGGTTTAATATTTTGTTCCATGCAGACCCCCTCAAACCAAGCAAAACAGGTTTTACCGCGCTGTAGCTCCATGTATAGATACCCTTGACAGCAGAATCTTCAATGCTTATAATAGCGGATTCAGGCTCTGAATCGGGAGCCCAGCGCACATAATCGACCCACCCCGCATCCTCATTTTCCTCCACATAGGCATCCTTGATATAGGACCATTTTATCTCAAAGGTTCCTTCGCCTATCTCATAGCTTTTCTCCTCCCAGCCGACAATACCGCTGATACTGTCCTGAATTTCTCCATCAATATAGAACCTCAGGTAGTCATAACCGGATTCCGATGATACCCTCCAATGAAAAATAAGGGTTCCTGGCCCTGTTACCTGTGTGCTTAGAGAGGTGGAAGAATTACTGCCTATAGCCCCGCTTCTTGCTGAGGAACCCCCGTAGAAAAAGCTCTCACCTTGTCCGTACCATACGTACTCAGCCCCTGCACTGGAGCTTGTGCTCCATGGAAGTACCATATTGTCCAGAGCCTCCCCCAGAGGCATTGAATGGGTAAATACATAAGACTCATTGGAATAAGCGCTGTATTCTACGGCATTATAGGCCCTTACCCGGTAATAGTAGGCTGTATTCGCTGAAAGCCCGGTGTCCTGCCAGCTTTGGGTATCTGCACCTGCAGAACCTGCCTCTGCCCATACACCTCCTGCTCCGGTCTTCCTTTCAATGCTGAATCCTGTTTCATTATCCGAATTATCGTTCCAGGAGAGCTGTGCCTGGCTTGAAGATAATGCAGAGGCCTGAAGGTCTGAGGGTGCAGTTATACTGCTCTGAACATCCTTATGTGCTTTAAGGGATGGGTCGCCCAGATAATTCAGGGCAAAATGCACCCACCGGAAGGAATAATCAGAATCCGCTGAACCGGCCATCTGTATCTTCGACTGAGTAAAACCCGCACCCACCACATTTTCATAGGCAGTATCCAGGGTATGGCGGAATATCCAGTCATTATACTGAAAGGATGGGCCGTGTGTGTCATAGCTGTTATAGCCTATGCCGTACCGGGATGCCCCCAGATATACAACAGCTCCGCCATTGGCATTCCTGATGAAGGCCTCTCCCAGGCAGGGGTCAGATGCACCGGATACTTCCGGGTCAAAGGCATTGGTAATACATGCTATGGTAACCACTATGCCGGGAATATTATTGAGGGCCAGGGCACTTGCGGATGAGAATGAGCTTCCCGACGCCATGGACCAGATAGTAACATTACCGTGCGTGGCCATATGAAAGAAGTTCATACCCTGGTTTAGAAGAGATGAGAGAGTGGACACAGAAACCGTCGTATCTGAGTCATACAGCGTACTTTTATTGTGCCCGGCCCAGTAAGGCTGGATATAATTGCTGTACATCAGTTCGCTCTTTGCCTTGGCATCCCCTGAATAGTTAAAGAGCTGGACCCCTGAGAGTCCCAGGTTCTTTGGAAAAGCAGAATCAGACCCGGCATCCATGTACTGGATTACCTTTGCCTTATAGTCCAGGACCTGCTGGGATGTCCTTACAGACAGTCTGCCTATGATAACATCCGGTAAGATATCAGCATTATCACCGCTGATTTCACCTACATAGCTGTCTCCATCGGCATTCCAGTCGAACTGGCCGTCAAAACAGCTGTAGAATACATCACCGGGCAGGGTATTGTCAGTCTCCGGAACAAACGAAAGGTATCCATAGAGATTCTGATCGGGAATGCCGTAAGTGGAACTGGTCCCGCCGTCTCCTATAAGCAATACATAGCTGATATTATTGTTCTGCACATAATCAAATATGCAGTTTTTAATTTTAATCTGCGTGGTAGAACCAGGGTATCCAGACTCTATTTCCGTCAGAGTTTTGATGTCACAGCTTATCTGGTCCGACTCCCTGTAATCGGCATAATCCTGGGCAGAGCCCAGAAGGGTGTCAGTGGTTATGATAAGCATGTCATAGTCAAGCCTGCTTTTGACCGGGTCAGTCTTCTCCGGATAGAATAAAGGCATATCCTGTCTGTTGATGACCGACCTGCTGACTATTTCATTAAATGCAGCATTGGGTCTGTATTCATTCAGTCCTTGATAAACAGCAGACCTGTATTTTATGCTGAAGGATAAATCTCTGTACATGTAAAGTTTTCCTGCAGCTGTGTCAAACTCAAAGGGGCAGTAAGAGAAATACATAATCTGGTAACCCCTCGTTCTTCCTGTTGAATGAACAACCAGCCTTTTTTCGGGGTAGATACCTCCCCCGGAATATATGGCCGGATCCGGAACAATATGTGAAAACACCGGCCTTGAGATTATCTCATAACCCATAAAGGGTGCAGGCACAGCTTCCCTGATAAAGAACCTGTCCCTTTCATCAAACTCAATGGATTCAACCCTGCTGTCTGCAGGGATAAGCACTCTCAGCATATAAAAAGGCAGATCGGGTTCTCCCTCTCCGGCCAGGGAATGGGCATTGGGATCCCGGTACATCACCCTTTGGTAACCATCCCGGGAATCAATATCAACCCTGTCTGCATCAAAAGAGATATCAAATCTGATAGTATCACTGAAACATAGACTGCTTAGGACAACCAGCATAGCAATAAAAAATGCTGCCCTGCTAAATTTATTCATGTAAAAACCCCTCTGTTAAAAATTTAAATATAAACACAAACATTTTTCATATCATCAATATGATAAAAAGCATAAATATGCCCCGGCTTTTCCAGAAAATACCCTTACCTTATCACAGCCATTGCATTTGTATCCCCGCCGGAAGATATCAGCTCATAAGACCCGGTTGAGGTTTTCCTTAAGTAGATATCCCCGGAGCTGGTAGCGCACATTATGAGGTCATCTTTTGCTCCGCCGGTGAACTTCCCTGCAAGTATCCTCTTAAAGGAGCTGTTTATAAGATTGGTCCAGGAGCTGGTGCTGTAGGTATAGTAGGATACCTTGCCGGCAAAGCAGGTAAATACCTCTGCACCGCAGTCCCCCGTTATATCCCCGGCTGCCACTTTATGTCCGGTATCAGGGGTGGCATAGGTGATTCTGTTCCACTGCAGGCCTTTGCTGTTTTTCGGATTCCAGACATGGTCGTCTTTGATATTATCCAGTAAAAATAAGGGGTATTTCTCTGCCATGGTCTTTTCTGCCTCAAGCAGTAAATTCTTTTCAGGAAGATACCTTACCATATAAACGCCTATCCCGTCAAATACGCAAATCATCTCCGCATTCTGGTCAAAGGTCACATCAGCGGAGATTACCTGGGATGGTTTGGCCATAAGTATGGTAGAAAAGCTGGACAGTGTAAAATCGTATATATACAGTCTGTTTATGCCCTGGAAGGCCACCGCAAGCTCATCAATCATGCCTGCATCCCTGTCAAGGTTCAATGCACAGACCAGCTCGGCAGGATACTGTATAATAACAGACCAGCTGGATGTATCTATATTATACTTATACAGCCCATAGCCATCAATAGAAACTATAGCCTGTTTTTTGGGATCTGTGGATGTCCTGGCAAGGGTAAAGTCCAGTATGCTGAGGGCTGTAATACAGCTCCAGGACGAAGTGCCCATATTATAATAATAAAGTCCGGAACCGGGTATCAGGGCAACAATTTCTGGAATTCCATCCCCTGTTATATCTCCCGTCTCTATCTTTGAGGCGGTGACACCGTTAAAAATCTTATTCCATGAAGACCCCTTTAAAATCTGGCCTTCTTGTTTTGAATCGCTGTAAGACCAGGTATATATGCCCTTTACGGATTCATTTTCCAGACTTATCGCTGCATCCTCGCATGGGTATTCCGGGACAAAGCTTACATAATCAAGATAGGCTGTATCATTATAAGAGCTCACTGCAGGGTTTTTTTCATAAACCCATTCCAGGTTATAACCCCCTGGTTCCAGGCTGTAGACCATCTGTGTCCAGTCAATCTGCCCGCTTATCTGGTTCTGAGGAATACCGTTTATGTAAAAAACCAGCCAGTCCGCATTTTCCTCGCTGGAAACCTTCCAGTAAAAACTCAGTTCCCCCGGTCCGTCAACATAAACGCCCGCACCCGTGGTTTCATTATGGCTGATGCACCCTGCCCTTCCGGCTGAGCCTCCGTAATACCAGTCATCATCCTGACCGTGCCAGAAGGTATAGCCAACCGATCCTGAAGTTATCCAGGGAAGCTCGGCACTGTCCAGCGAATCCCCCAGGGGATGTAAAACAAGAGTTGAACTGCTCGTCTCGTTGGAATAGGGGGAAATACCATAGTCATTGTATGCGCTGGCACGGTAGAAATAGGTGGTAACAGGGGTCAGACCTGTATCGCTGTAAAAGGTGGTATTGGCAGGGAGGGTGGTTATTTCTGCCCATGTCCCTGCAATACCGGCTTTTCTTTCAACAGCGAACCCCGTTTCATTGCCCGAGACATCAGTCCATGAAAGGTCTATTCGAGTCCCGGAGAAAGGAAAAGAGAAAAGGCTTGCCGGCGGAAGGGGTGGTATATCAAATGTAGTATCATCAGCCTCGTTGGAATAGGATGAATCCCCTGCGGAATTATACGCTCTGACCCGGTAATAATAGCTGGTATTATAATTAAGGCCTGTACTGCTGTAATAGGTATTATCAGCAGAAACTGTTGTAATCTGGCTCCATGTACCCCCGGAACCTGTTTTCCTCTCGATCTTGAATCCGTCCTCATTATCAGAGTTATCAGTCCAGTAAAGATCTATCTGCGATTGTGAAACCGCAAGGGCAGAAAGACCTGAAGGTGCATCGGGGACAGTGATGGCAGACCTGTAGGCTGCAATTACATGCTTTATCTCCCTCAGGTTTCTGGCATTATCCCCGTCAGTGCTGTGGCCGGTTGAAACACCCTGGTAGCTTACGCTGGGATTGGAAAAATAGGCAACCCTGTAATGTGTATAGCCGTCGGCAAAATATGTACCGCTCTCATAGGTCATCACAGAGCAGTAGCGTCCCGCATCATTGCCGACCCACCTCCACCCGGCCGAATAGCTGAAAAGCCCTGGACCGGGCTGTACATTCTGCTGTTTGTGGTGATGAGTACCCATATTATGACCTGCTTCATGAATAAAGGTATAGGTCCAGGATACCTGCTGGACCCGGGATATGGAAAAAGCATAGTCAGGAAGGCCGTCAGTGGTATTCAGCAGCCACCCGAGACCGCCGGTGTCCTCAACCTGGGTAAAAAGACCAACGACATCAGCCGCATAGGTATTTCTCCAGGTATGAACATCATCCATATAGCCGTCTGAAGTATTTGTAAGCCTGTCAAGGTCTGTATTGGAACTGCCGCTTTCTGTATAGCTCACCTGGGCAGAATGCACAAGAGTTGCAGTTATCCCGGTAAGGCTGTTATCCAGAGTGAGCTGGGCTTTCTGCATCGTCTGGGAAATCGTATTGCTGATCCCGCCCTCGTTGGTGCTTGCCCAGGAGCTTGCGGCCGGGGTATACACCAGCATGATGTCAATTGTAGCCGGGTCATTGGGTCCCGGGTCCTTTTCCCCTGAACTTTCGGACTGTTTTTCATAGTGACTCATTACAGGGGGAATCAGGGCCGGCGAGTTTTGAAGGTAATTCATTTCCCTTTTATCCATCTCCATAAGATAATGGATACCGCTTTCAGGGTCGCTGGTAATAATATAGCGCTCTCCTTTTTCCGGTATCTCTACCTCTCCCAGGCTTCTGCCCTGAGTGGTGGATATGATAAAACAGCTGTTGACATAGCCTTCCAGGCGCGCTCTTATTGCCAGGGTGCCGTTTATATTTACTTCTATTCTGTCAATGACTGCTGTATATTCCCGGTCATCAAACAGGTTCAGCAGAAGCCTGTCTCCTTTCCCTGCAAGTCCGTATAATAAAAGCTCATCGGCCAGTACGGCCTCCCTGTACCTGCTGACTGCATGCACATTGTCATAAAACCACAGGTCATAGGGTGCTGTATAATAATTTCTTGCCTTCCCCTCGTTTTGGGTAATCTTTATTCCACTGCTGTCGGCATAAAGGTTAGAGGCTAGAATAAGAAGTAAAAGAATGCATGAAAGAGAATAAAACATTTTTTTCATCTTGTCTCTACCAGTTTTTTAATTTTTGGCTTTTGTTTATATTATATATTAAAAATTGGATTTTGTCATCAGTAAATATTTTTTATCCAAAAATTGCATTTGCTCTTATTTCGTCTATAACATCACTTATACAGACAATATTTTCATAGCCGGGCAGATCAATGACAAGGTCATGCACCTTTTTCTGATAATTCCTATCATGGGTAAGAATATAAAGCTCATAATAAGCGCAGATTTTTACCCCAGAGCTGTCAGAGCCCCGGGCAATATTGTCTAGTTCTCTAACAGAGTCATCTTGATGCGGGTTTAAAATCTTTATATGCAAAATTCTGCTTAATTTTTGGATATTTTCAAGACTGCATTCCTCTGCAAGACTAAATGCATTATTACAGGATGCCAAAGATCTTTTTTTGTCAGCAGGAAAACACAGCCAGGCTTCTGCACAACAGAATTTTGCAGCTGTGGCTTCATGGCCGAGATCGACCGAAATCTCTATCCCTCTTTTAATATAATCTAATGCCTCATGAATTTCTCCAGTAATCATTGAAACCTGCGCCCCAATATAAAGAGCTTCTAAATAACCATGCTTATATTCTATTTGCTTGAGCACGCCAATTGCCTCTTTCAGATGATGAAGGCAGGAAATAAAGTCTCTCTGGCGAAGCTTGATACCGGCGGAATTTAGCAGGGATATGCCGTACCCCCTCTGATCACCGATTCTGGCCAGTATTGCCCTGGATTTGCCGTAACAGTCCAGGGCTTCATCGTACTCTCCCATGGCAGAATATACATTTGCGCTGTTAATAAGGCAATAACTGTATCCCAGATTATTCCCAATTTCACTGCATGCTTCGCGCTGGAGTGCGTATGTATCCAGAGCCCTGCTATAGTCCCCCATCCGGAAATATGCAATTCCCAGGTTGCCATAGGCTACTGCAAGTCCCCTTTTATCACCCTCATTGCGATATATGTCCCCCGACTTGAGATGTGCTTCCACAGCTTCCTGAAGCATGTTTTCTTTGATATATACATTTCCAATATTTCCCAGGGCGATGGCATACCCTGTCATGTTGCCGGAATCAAGGCATATATCCCTCTGCTTCCTGAAATATTCCAGGGCTTTTTGAGAGTCTGAAAGAAAGTGGTAATTCATACCGAGGGTAGCATAAGCAGAAACAATCTTGGACTTCATACCCCGCGGTTCATAATACTTCAATCCCTCCTCCAGAAGCCTTATTGATTCTTTTATTTCTCCGTACCGGCTTTTTACCGTGGCAATAATCATTTTTGATTCAATACCAAGCTCTTCCGAACCCAGGGCTTCTGATCGCATTAGGGCATCCCTTGCCAGTTCCTCCGCTTCCTGTGTCCTTCCTGTAAAATAAAGGACCGAAGCCTTCCTCAGCATAAGCAGGATAATCGCGTTCTCATATCTTTTTCCCCTCATGGCCAGCCCCTTGTCAAACCATCCAAGGGCTGCAGCATTGTCATGCCGCCTGAATGCCTTTACTCCCGATCTAAGTATGTAATTAAGGGCTCTGGCTCTTTTTCCTGCTTTCATATAATGCATGGCCAGTATTTCGTAAAAATCCTCTATCCTTGTTTTAAACATTGCCTCAAACTTCTTAGCAATCCGCGCGTGCAGACCAGCCTCATCACTAATGCCTTTTTTTACTACATCCCGTATCAACCTGTGGGTAACAGCAAAAAGTATCCTGTTTTCCTTCCTGTAGGGTGTCACTATCTCATGTTTTTCAAGTTTTTCCAGAAAAACTGCGGTATTCTTGCTGAAAAAGCCCCTTCCAAGGCGCGAGATATCATCTATATCCATTCCAATTTCTATCAGGGCAAGCATGCTGAGCATGGTATTCTCACCTTCGTCCAGGGAAAGGGATGATATCCTGATGCTGATTATCTCGGACACTTTTTCAGGGAGATCTATTTCATCAATATCCCTGGTCAATACCCATTTGCTGTCCTTCCTCTGTATATACCCGTCATTAACCAGTTTACCCAGAAATTCTCTCAGTATCAGGGGATTTCCGTTTACTGCATTTTTTATCTTAGGCATGCTTTTCTGAATTGAAGGACTCAGGGAATTTTTTCCGAAGACTCCCGCAATATATTCCCCTATATCGTCGGAGGTGAATTCCTTTAAGGCAAGTTTACTTAAAAGCCCTCCTGCTGAAAGCCTGTTTATAAACAGATTTATATCAGATGATTCATCTTCCGCCATGCAGCCGAAAACCTGAATGCGGCAGTTTTCTTTTCTATTTCGGGCTGTGGAAATAAGCCCCTCTATTATTTCCAGGCTGTTTTCATCGCACCATTGCAGGTTATTTATGCTTAATATAACAGGCAGTCTGCTTTTTTCTGAATAATCCAGTATAAAGTTTGTTATACCGTAATGAAGGGTGTCTTTATTATACCTGTCCTCTCTTTGCAGGTAAAATTCCTCAAGCATCCTGTTGTGGGGAATGATCATTGCCAGATACCTTCCCCAGGTTTTTAACAGGCTTGGATCAGACCTGAAAAGCATCTGGCTGATAATCTGTCCCACAGGGTAATAGGGGCTTCTTACCGTCTGCAGACAGTCGCTGTCATAAAATTCCGCTTCATTCATCTGGCAGTATTTCTTGAATTCGTAAAGGAGCCTTCTCTTGCCAAATCCGGTATTCCCTGTCAGAAGCAAAAAACGCCCGTTTTCTGAGGGCTTGAGAACCCTATCTCTGAGAACCCGGAACTCCCGTTTGCGGTTTATAAAACCTGAGTGGCAGATATAAGCCTGCATTGTCTCCCTGGTCTCATAGCTGTATTTTCTGCCTGTAGCCCTGTTTATATCAGTGATGATCTGCATACAGCTGTCATACCTTTTATCGACGCAGAAGCTTGTCATTTTGCATACTATATCCATTATTTCCGGGTCTCCCACTGCTTCAAGGGCTTTGTCCCGGAATCCCTCATAAATTTTCTCGTCTCCCAGAGCGCTTATGAAATCAGAAACCCGGTCTGAATTAATAATGATTTTCCCAGTCAGCATTTCACAGAAAAGAACACCCAGGGAATATATGTCCGCCCTGAAATCATAGCGGTTTCGCGTAATCTCCGGAGCAAGGTAATTGAGGGTCCCTCTAACTATCCTGTCTTCACTGCTGTAAAGGTTTGAAAGGCCAAAATCAGTCAGTTTCAGCCCATCCCGGCTCATTATTATATTATGGGGCTTTATATCCCTGTAGATAATATTGCGGGAATGAATAAATTCCACAGCCCGCAGAAGCGGTACCATAATATCCACTGCTTCGGGCACAGAAAGCTCTCCCTTATCCAGATACTCCTTCAGCGTTCTGCCTTCTATATACTCCATAACTATATAATAGTTGTCTTCCCTGGAGTCATACTCAAGAGTCCTTACCCTTACAAGGTTGGGGTGGTAAAGGAGAGTCATAATCTCATACTCCTTCTTAAACCTTAAAAGCATATCCATGCTTCTATTTTTCATCACCCTGTTTTTAATGGTCTTTATTGCCACGGTAATGTCTCCCCAGTAGGTATCCCTGGCCAGAAACACCTCCCCCATTCCCCCTTCGCCTATTTTCCGTTTAATATGGTACCGGTTAAGAAGAAGCCCCTTCATACCTGCATAATATAACAACCAGTCATTATTCTCAAAAAAAATAATATATATCAGCAATTTTCTCTTTGACAAATTGTTGAGTTAGTATATATTAACTAACATATACTATTAAGGATGGAAAAATGCTTAATCATGAATTTACACCTAAACAAATAGAAATAATGGAGACTGCCCTGAAAATAATAAGCTCAGAGGGAGTAAAGAGTGCCAGTTTCAGGCTTATAGCAAAAAGGCTCGGTGTAACAGAGCCAGCAATATACCGTCATTTCCAGAGCAAATCGCAGTTCACCGTTCTGCTCTACATGTACATGCACAGGTCTTTCATGATTTCTGTCAACAATGATTCTGATGAAAGAGCAAGTTTTTCAAAGAGGCTTTACAGCCTTCTGAATAAAGCCCTTTTCCATATCCGGCAGTGCGGAAATGCCAACTTCAAGCTCCTTGCCTATTCCATATACAAAAATGACAGGAATCTCCAGGACATTATAACCAGGATACTCCTTGACTACAGTTCAAAAATTAAGGATATCCTTGATGATGCCGTTCTCAGGGGCGAGATAAATTCAATTGATACCGAGGCCCATTCAGGAATGCTTTCATCTTTTACCCAGACCTATGCCATTAACTCCGCCCTGCTCAAATCAGGGATTGCACCCTCAGACTACCTGGAATCATTCTTTGAAAGCTATATCAATGGAATTAAGAAAGGAGACAGACAATGAAAAAGCTTTTTATCCTGATAATTATAATCATATCAGCAGTAATCCTGCTTGCAGTCAGAATAAGGATGAAATACTCATCCGCAAAAAGCAGCAGTGATTTTATCCTCTCCGTCTATTCCCATGAGGTTTCCGGATCAGACATAACTATCTCAAAAAGTTTCACAGGCCCGGTAAACTCAACACTACAGGCAGAACTTTCCTCCCAGATTACCCAGAGGATAAAGAGCATACTTAAAAATGAAGGGGATACTGTCAATACAGATGAGACTATAGCCCTTCTGGAAGACACAGAAATGAAACTCAGGCTCGATCAGTCAATACAGCGCAAGAATGCGATGGATTCCCAGATAGAATCCCTCCAGAAAAAACAGGAATTCCTGTTTTATAACCTGGAATTTCTGTCAAAAGAGCTGGAAAGAAGCTCAATACTCCTTGAAAAAGGGGCTGTAAGCCGGCAGAGCCATGATACAATCCAAAACAGCTACCAGAAAGCAAAAACAGATTTCGAGTCCTTCTCCAGCGACCTTCAGAGAGCAAGTTTTGAGAGAGATACCCTTATCACCCATATCAAAGAGACCCGTCTTCTGCTCGGATACACCGAACTTAAGAGCCCCGCCAGGGGGGTAATCCGAAAAGTGCTGATGAAAGAGGGAGAACTTGCCTCACCTGGAAGGCCTGTATTCATCATTGATTCAACAATGCTTTTCAAGATAGCCTTTGATATGCCCCGGGAAGATGCAGGCCTTGTAAAACCAGGCCAGCCTGTCCTTTTGGATACGGTCCCTCAGCTCAAAGCATCCGTGTCAAAAATTTACCCCTCCTTGCGGAACAATATCTTCACAGCTGAAGTGCTTCTTGAATCCCTGCCCGATGAATACCCGCTGGGCTCAAGCATTAACATTGATGTAATTATTGAGCAAAAAGAATCAGCTCTTACAGTTCCCAATAACGCTATTCTTGAAACGGAAGGCAGGTACTATGTATTCAGGATAATTGACCATACTCTCAGCATGAAAGAAGTAAAGCCTGGCATAGCAGGCAAAGACAGGACAGAGATATTAACAGGCCTCAAGCCTGGAGATAAAGTAGCGACAGGGGGTTTTCTGACGGTGAGGAAATACAGGGATGGCCAGCTCGTTCATATAGCAGGTGAATTATGAGCCTTACCGGCTATTCTTTCAAAAACCCCTATATCATAATCACCCTCAGCCTCTTTCTGCTGGCAGGTGGTATATTTGCATTTTTCAATTCCCCCACTGACCTGTTTCCGGATTCCATGGCCCCGACCCTTGTGGTACTCACTACATGGAGAGGGTCTTCCGCAGAGAATGTATCGGTAAATATAACCCAGCCTATCGAAAACCAGCTAAAAAGCATCTCAGGCATAAATAATATTATATCCACGACCAAAGACGAGGTATCCTCCATACGGGCAGATTTCCATTATCACAAGGACCTCCAAAAAGTCACGGCAGAGACGGTAAACATGTTAGATAGGGTTAAGCCCATGCTTCCCCCGGATGCGGGAAGCCCCCAGGTATTCCAGATAACCGGAGACACCAGGCCGCTGATCACCGTAGCCCTCACCCCAAAAGAAAACTCTGCAAAAACTCTTCAGGACATCCGGCTCTTTGCTGAGAACGAACTTTCGGATTATTTCTTTGATATACCGGGCATAGCCGATGTTGAAATATTCGGGGGCCATGCCCCCTCTATGATCATCGGCGTGGACAGCAGCAGACTCAGACAGCACGGCATGACCATAAACGACCTCATAAGCAGTCTTCAGTCCAGCAATATAACCGTTCCGGCTGGTATAATAAAACCGGGAACAGAAGAGTTTACCATAACCAGCGACATGAGGTTTGCATCCCCGCAAGACATAGAAAATACTGCAATATCCAGGCCCGACTCATCTTTTGTTTACTTAAAAGACCTGGCCTCTGTCACTTTCTCATCCCGGGAAGACAGAAGTCTTTACAGGGGCAACGGCAGGACAGCCATAGCTCTAAACCTCTTAAAAAATCCGGAAGTACCAACCGTAGGCATTATAAAGGAAATAAAAAACCATATGGACATCCTGAAAAACCGGTACAAAGATATTAATTTTGATATAACCACCGACCAGCAGCCCCTGATAGATGTTAATATAAAGGGCATGGTAAACTCCCTGATATACGCTGTAATTCTTACAGTGATCATAATTTTTGTCTTCCTGGGGCGGTTTAAAACATCTCTCATTACAGGCATAAGCATACCCCTATCCTTCCTTTCGGCATTCATCTACCTTTATCTTTCCCCCTATACCCTAAATATGGTCACCCTCTCAGCCCTTATAATAGCCGTAGGAATGGTAGTTGACTCCTCCGTCGTAATCCTTGAGAATATCATAAGACTGTCTGGGCACAAGGGAACCGGAATAAAGCAAGCAAGCATACAGGGAGCCCGGGAGATATCCTTTGCTGTTTTTGCCGGCATGATGACAACGGTAATAGTACTTGCCCCCGTCATGTTCACGGGAGGCTATCCCCAGACAGTATTGAAGCCCCTGGGAACAACCATAATGGTTACCCTCTTTTTTTCGTATCTCATGGCCGTCACCCTCGTTCCCCTGCTTGTAAACAGGCTTTTGTCCTCAAACAGGGCACCTGGCCTTATTGAGAGAAAGACAAATGCTCTCTATACCCGCCTGGAAAAAAGGATAAAGGCTTTTTACCTGGGCCTGCTGGATACGGCACTGGAACACAAGATAAAGACCCTGTTTTTTACAGCTCTCCTAACCCTGATCATAGTCCTGGTCACGATGAACACGGTCGGCCGTTCTGTCCAGCCCCCCATGGATACTGGTATTGCAAACATAAGCTTTGAAATCTCGCCTAACAGCAATATTGAGGAAATGACATCCCTTGTGAACCGGATCGAACGTGAGATACTGGAAGAAGCCTCAGTCCTGTCCATATCAACCATCATAGGCTCCGAACCGGATTCCATGAGTTTCTCCCAGGGAGGAAGCTCAGTCCAGACAGCTTCTATGGAAATCAGACTGCTTCCAAGGAATAAGAGAAAGGAAGATATATGGAGCATAACAAACCGATGGAGGCAATCATTCAACCGGTATCCTGAGCTTATAAGCCTGACCCTGTCGGAATATGGAGCCACTCCTAATTCATCTGTTAAATCACCTGTAAATATAATTATCTCAGGCCGGGATGACATACAGCTCAGTTTTTATGCCGATGCAATAATTAAAGAGCTGGACTCCCTTAAGGGAGTCGTTGATCTTAGAAGGTCCTGGTACATGGCCAGGAAAGAGTATATTATAAGCCCGAAACCCCTGATGCTGGAAGAGCATAATATACGGTTCCGGGACATAGCCAATTTCATCCGTAACAGCACATCGGAGGTACCTGCAGGCAATATCCGTCTTGAATCCTTCAGGGACATACCTGTATACATAAAGCTTAAAGATATAAACAGCCCTCAAGATGTTCTTGGCCTGAACTTCTACAACAACCTGCCCCTCAGAAACCTGATCAATGTCCGCCAGGATCTATCAAAGACACTTGATACCCGCCAGGATCTGAAAAACACTATTGACTTATATGCAGTAAACGACATAATACCCATATCCATTATAACCCGTAAGATTGAAGATAAAATAAGACCTGTCACCAGCAACCTTCCTTCCGATATAAAAATCACTCTGGGGGGCAATGTGACTGAAATGCAGAACACCATGGGAAGGGTATTCAGCTCCCTGCTTATAGGCCTTGTGCTTCTTTATTTCCTCCTGGTCATAATGCTCAAAAGTTTTTCCCATCCCCTGTCCATAATGTCCATAATACCCTTTTCTCTGTCCGGTGCATTCCTTGGACTTCTTTTATTTAACAAATCCGTAAGCATGCCGGCCATGATGGGCATTATACTTCTTAACGGCACCATAGTAAATAATGCCATACTGATAGTGACTTTTATAAATGATGCACGAAAGGATAAAAAAGAATTGATGCCTGCAGTAAAGCAGGCTGTTGATCTCAGGCTGAGGCCCATACTCATGACTACTGCATCAACAGTGATAGGCCTGTCACCCCTGGTATTTGAAACCGCAGTAGGCCTGGAGAGAATGTCCCCCCTGGGAATAGTAGCTGCAAGCGGTCTTATCGCTGGGACCTTTCTGACCATGATAATAGTACCGGTGGTGTATGTCCTCCTGGAACAGATTAAAAACAGGCTCTAAAACAGAGATTAAATAGACAGAATTTTGCAGAATTGAATTTCCTTCAAAATATTTCCCCCTCCCCTTGACTTTAAATACATGCATGGGATAAAATACTAATAATAGGTTTGGTCATGTATTTTTTAAGGAGGTAATATATATGAGAAAATACCTGGTAATTGTCATTTTTCTCGCCTTTCCACTGATCTTTTTCACCCAGGAAGCCCCTGATTTCATCTGGGCAGTCAAGGCAGGGGGCACAGGCTCCGAATCCGGCTCTGCTGTTGCGGTGGATTCCCTGGGCAACCCTTTTATCACAGGGACATACAACAGTACCATATTTTTCGGTGAATTAGAGATCCCACCCGTATACATGGGGGATATATTCATTGCCAAAATGGACCGCTGGGGTAATTATCTCTGGGCAAAGGGCAGCGGTACTACTGAATCAGAAATATCCACGGGTATTGATGTGGATTTCATAGGCAACAGCGCCATTGCCACTCAATGGGGTTCTTTCATGGCTTTAGTACGCAAATACGACACTCTTGGCAATTTTATCACTTGCTTTGGTTTCGGGGAATACACAAGCACAGCTCAGGCAACCGATCTTTATAAGGACAATTCAGGCAATATTTACTTCACAGGAAGGTTTGCAGGGACTGTCGATATTGGGGGAACAGAGCTGACTTCCTCCGGAAGCTCCATGGATGTTTTCATTGTCAAGATTGATTCAGGCAATAATGTATTATGGGCAAGGGGAGCCGGGGGCGATTCTCTTGATTACTGCAACAGCATAGCTGTGGACAGGTTTGGCTGTTCCTATATTGCGGGCTATTTCTCAGGTTCTGCTAATTTCGGAAGCACCCAGCTGGTTTCACAGGGAGGCTATGACGCATTCATTGCAAAGCTTGACCCTAATGGCAACTTCCTCTGGGCCACAAGTGCAGGTGGAACAGGCAATAACTCCAGCTTCGGAATTGCTGTGGATTATTTTGGAAGGGTTTATGTTACCGGCTGTTTTGAATCAACAGCCTGGTTCGGAGGCCTTCAGCTGGCCTCAAGCGGAGAACAGGACATCTTTGTTGCCATGCTCAACAGCTCGGGCAATTTTCATTGGGCAGTAAAAGCAGGGGGAAGCAATAGTGATGTTGCACTGGATATTGCATCTGTAAATTGGGGCAGTGCCTATATTAGCGGATATTTTACCGGCACGGCCGATTTCGGAAGCAATCAGCTGGTTTCAGAAGGAGAAAGCGATATATTTATCTCAAAAATTGATAAGAACGGCAATTTCCTCTGGTGCTTAAAAGCTGGAGGAAGCGGCAGTGATTCTGCAGGAGGTATAGCCCTTTCCTGCTCAGGAAGCCCGTACATAACCGGCGGTTTTGAATCAACAGCCTGGTTCGGGGATCATCCCCTGACCTCCGGAGGACAAAAAGACATTTTTACTGCCCGGCTCTCCTCCGACACGGATATAATAGCCACTTACCGCTTCTTTAATACCATACGGGGGGGCCACCTATATACCATAAGCGATATTGAGAGGGATTATATAATCAATGATCTGCCCCACTATAACTACGAGGGCCCAAAATACTCGGTCCACACCGGCCAGGCTGAAGGCACCGTTCCCGTATACCGCTTTTTCAATAATGTGAAGGGGGGCCATTTGTACACCATAAGCGAAGCAGAGAGAGATTCCCTTATGGGTATGCCCCAGTGGAATTATGAGGGTATAAAGTTCTATGTCTTCACAACCCAGGCATCCGACACCGTGCCTGTTTACCGATTTTTCAACAATGCCCGGGGCGGTCATCTCTATACCATAAGCGAGGCGGAAAGGGATTCTTTAATGGGTATGCCCCAGTGGAATTACGAGGGCATAAAGTTCTATGTCTATCCCTGATAAGCAGGGTACTTAGACCCCATCCAGGACCTGCCTTATCTTCTTTGATATTCTCTTTATGGTGAAGGGCTTCTGTATAAAAGGCTCGGATTCTCCTTCGGCTGATTGACCTGATACTATGTCATCCGAATAACCTGACATATAAAGTATCCTTATGCCCGGGAAAAGCTCTCTCATTTTCCTGCCCAGTTCTTTGCCGTTCATTTCTGGCATCACCACATCCGTTATCAGAAGGTCTATCCTGCCTGAGTAATCCCTGGACAATTTAATCGCCTCCCCTGCTGACCCTGCTGTAAATACCCGGTAACCAAGCTGTTCCAGTATTGCCCTGCTGATTTTGAGTATCTCCTGTTCGTCCTCCACCAGAAGGATAGTCTCACCCTTGCCCAGAGCCATTTCTTCCTTTAATGGTTCTATGGTTTCCACCGGTTTTCCGTCATGCCTGGGGAAAAACACCCGGAATATACTTCCCTTCCCCTGCTCGCTCTTCACTTCAATAAAGCCCCTGTTCTGCTTTACAATGCCATACACAGTGGCAAGGCCCAGACCTGTCCCCTTCCCTGCATCCTTTGTGGTATAGAAGGGTTCAAAGAGCATTTCCAGAGTCTTCTTATCCATGCCACAGCCGTCATCGCTTACCGAAAGGACTACATATTCCCCGGGATTGCACCCGGAACACTTGGCACAGGATTCCGAATCCATTCTCACCATACCGGTCTCTATGGTCAGCATTCCCACCCCTTCTATAGCATCACTGGCATTTACACATAAGTTGGCGATCACCTGCTCTATCTGGCTATGGTCCATCTTCAAGGGCCATATCCCGGTCTTCGGAAGCCAGACTATGTCAATATCCTCGCTTATAAGCCTTCTAAGCATCTTGAGCATGCCTTCCACTATCTCGTTTAGGTCCACTATATGAGGCACAACAGCCTGTTTCCTTGCAAAGGCAAGCAATTGTCTGGTAAGCGAGGAAGCCCTCTTAATGCATTCCATTATTTCCAGGGCAAATTCCTGGGCCTGCCCGCCCTCCTCAAGCTCATTTAAGAGCATCTCGCTGTAGCCCATCATGGACTGGAGGATATTATTGAAATCGTGGGCTACACCCCCAGCCAGCCTGCCGACCGATTCCATCTTCTGGGCATGGGCCAGCTGGATTCTCAGCCTCTCTCTCTCCTCTTCTGCACTCTGTCTCTCCTTCATCTGCCTCTCAACTTCCAGCACTTTTTGCTCCAGCTTTTTCACCAGTCTTTCGCTGTAAAGCTTGAGGGCTTCCTCCTCCTGAACCAAAGGTCTGGCAGTATCTCCGCCGTGAGTTTTATACTCATCCGCAAGGCTGCGTATCTCTTTTATAAAGACATCGGGTTCACAAGGCTTCTCAATAAAGCGGTCTGCCCCTATCTTTAATGCAAATTCCTCGTCCTGGGCGCTGGTATAGGTAGCTGTGTAGATGATAAAGGGAATATGCTTCATATTTTCACCGGTCTTCACCTTCCTTAAAAGCTGGAAGCCGTCCATCACAGGCATCAGTATATCGCTTATAATAAGGTCTGTTTCCCCCTTTTCCAGTATATTAAGCGCTTCAGCACCGTTTCTTGCCTTTTTCACATTGTAGCCGTTGCCTTTTAAGAGGCTTTCCAGGAGATAAATATTATCCTCATGATCATCAACGATAAGAATATTCATTCTTCATTCCTCCTCTTTGCAGTCCCATGAAAGGTACTGCCTTATTTCATTTACGAAGGTCTCTGGATTAATGGGTTTCTCAATATAGCCTGTGGCTCCGGCGGATAGTATTTTCTCCCTGTCCCCGGCCATGGCATAGCTTGTCACTGCAATAATTGGAATGCAGTTTGTAAGCTGGTCAGCCTTGAGTCTCCCCGCCACCGCATATCCGTCCATTCCGGGAAGCTGTATGTCGAGAAGGATAGCATCCGGCCTGTATTCAACGGCTGACCTGATCCCGTCAGGTCCGTTCTCGGCTGTTCTTACCTCGAAGCCGTGCTTCTCAAGCAGAAAACGCATCATGTAGGAGTTCTGCAGGTTATCCTCTATAATCAGCAGTGTATGGCTCATTTCATCTCCTTTGGGAATCTTATGGTAAAAATACTGCCTTTCTGGTATTCACTATGGACATCAATACTGCCCCCCATCATCTTTATCAGCTT
>Ga0334892_1001556_pt1 | contig 19095 bp, 11 predicted proteins | sample GraSluR3_MG_4_FD_207213 | JGI IMG/M metagenome (GOLD analysis project Ga0334892, IMG submission 207213) | Sludge microbial communities from methane-producing bioreactor in Wageningen University, Netherlands - Granular Sludge_15_04-R3 | ecosystem: Engineered > Bioreactor > Anaerobic >...
TGGGGCTCCACCTCTTCCCATGCCGAACAGAGAAGTTAAGCCCACCAGCGCCGATGGTACTGCCGAAAGGTGGGAGAGTAGGTCGCCGCCATCCTTCAAAGCCCCGAGCACATCGGGGCTTTTTTTTGTATAGATTTTTTTAGAAAACACCGACTGTATAGCTCGGTGTTTTTTGTTATAGCAATCTGCTCCTTTTGTATACTAATGGAATGCAAGCCATATAGAGAATAGCACTAAATGCTAGTACTTGGTAAAAGCCATATTCAACAGCAGTGATGGTAGCAAGTGGTGCTGCAAGTACTGAAAAGAAACCATTTACTCCCCATGCAATAGGAATCTGATTAGGTGATCTCTTTGTGATCATTCGCATACCTATTGGAAATACCATACCCATAAAGAAAGCAAGTGGAGAAATTGTTACAACTACACATAGAATTCGAATTCCCAAATCGTAGCTCGAAATATGGTTTATGATATTATCGCTTAATATACTGTACAAAATAATGTAAAGTCCAATCACAAATAGTATTTGTGGAATTCTAGAGAGTTTAATGATCGAAGACAAATAGCTACCTACAGCTGAAAAGCAAAGCAAGCTACTTATAACGATGGAACTTGCCATTATTGGATTGTTTAAGGTGAGAATTGACTTTTGAATAAATACAACCTCAAGCATCATATATGCTAATCCAATAGAGGAAAAATATAGGTAAATCCAGTATGCTTTATCTTCACTACGATATTTCACTAAAGACGGAATTATTATAGCTACTAATGATATAATTAGACAAATAATAAAACTTACCCAAACAATAAAGTAACCTAACTCTAGGTAAGTAAAACTATCAAACCCAAATACATTGATATAGTATTTAAAGTGAGATAGTTTTACGAATTGTGAAAAAAATGGGCTATTGTCGCTAGGTGCTCGCAAGTTGAAAGGATAGTTAGTGATGCAGTTATTGTAGCTATCTGCTATAAGAAGGTTAGAAATATGTTGGAAGTTCTCGTCCATAAGGATATTATGCTGTGAACTATCGTAGGGGTGAACCAAGTCAAACCCTAACGTTTTGCAGAATTCTCTTGTATTACTTATTTCATCTAGATTTAATGGACTCCTTTTTATCATTACAAGTAGCGTATTCCAAGTCCTTATGGATAGCATGTGCTGATGTGGTTCTAGTTGTAGGGTGCGAAGTGTTTCAGTGGCCAGAGAAATCAGCTTAAGGTTACTACGAGCTGGGTTATCCATTACTGACGATAATACTAGGAACCCACCATCCTCAAGCAAGTTGAATGAGTTTAGTGCGGTGTTTGTAGTAAAAAGATAATCTTCCATTAGAGCATTTAGTCCAGAGTTGCCTGTGTTTCCAGCTGTGGGGAACGAGATAATATCCCATTTTTCTTTTGAAGACTTATGTAGAATCTGGCGGGGATAGCTTTGCTTAATGTTAACGCCACCATATAGTAAAGGGTAATTTGTGAGCGAATCGGCAATAAACTCAATGGGTTCGATTACATTGGGTGTGTAACCAAAGACATTTGCCAGTGATATGAAAAATGTACTGCTGGGTTGAATGTGTAATGAGGTTTTCCCATTGCTGTTTAGTAAATAGGGTAGTGCGTAAACTGTCGATTGGTAAAATGAGGAATCACTCTTTTCCTTCTCAAAAGCAAAATATGGTTGAGCGTTTAGGAATGCTATGTCTACTAGCGGAACTTTCCCAATGTAGTTAAGGCTTAACCCGTTGGCTTGTCGTATGCTGTTTGAGGTAATTAGTTCAAAAGTGCCTTTTGATAAAGGCGTTTGCTTCGAAACCTCAGTATCGGGGATTAGAAGAGCTTTGCTTAAGGGTTTATACTGAGAGGTGAAAGGAATGCTAGGCTGTATACATAGGGTAAGCAAACCAATGACTAATGTAAGGGTTGTAAGAACTATGGTTGATTTATTAAATCTAATCAATGGAGCGCCTAGTACTGCTGCTAATCCGAATATGCTGGCAAGGTGCATTGGGAAAAGCTCGTTCGAAAGCCAGATCATTAAAACACCTCCGAGTGCAGAACCCCCAAGGTTATATGCATACAACTTGTTTATTTGATGGTTATAGGCTGTAAAGAAAAGGCCTATAGCCAGCGCGCCTGTTACAAACGGGATAAAGAGAATGATGCTGGTGCCAAAAAGTTTGAGTAGCTGATTAAAGGAGGAGAAAAGGAGCAGGGTGTCGAAACGTAGCCAATCGGAGTTAATTACCAACGGAGCCAAGATCATTGAAAGGCCTGTAGTAAGAAACAGAATGGGTAGCACGAATAGAATTCGACTTAAAAAGAAGTTTCTCCAAATAGCGATAATTACACCCGACGAACCGAATCCTAGCATAGCAATGGACACTGCCAGATAGGCAAAATGGTGCCACTGGCTGTACGATAGAACATTTACGATAGCCAGCTGAAATCCAATGATGGCAATAGATATTAGTAATATGGAGATTTTTTCTCTCATCAATTGGTGCTTCGTGTGAAGGGCACAAATCGAACAGGTAAAAGGCTTCGGGTAGTAATGCTTCCCCTTTTCTTCTTAACTAAAATAAGTTGCTGAACTTGGAATGGTGATCCAACAGGAATGATCATAGTTCCACCATCCTTGAGTTGCGCTATTAACGGCGGAGGAATATGATCGGCAGCGGCTGTAACCACAATAATATCAAAGGGCCCTTTCTCGGGCCATCCGTGGTAACCATCACCAACCCGAACCTCAACATTTCGGTAATTTAATTGTTTCAACACCAGGGAAGCCGATTGTCCAAGCTGAGGTACAATCTCAATGGTGTAAACCGAATCAACAATTTCGGCCAGAATAGCTGCTTGATAGCCCGAACCTGCTCCAATTTCGAGAGCTTTCATCCCAGGTGATGGGTTAGCTAGCTCTGTCATGTATGCAACAATGTAGGGCTGCGAAATGGTTTGGCCGTATCCAATGGGTAGGGGCCTATCGTCGTAGGCTGATGCACGGTAAGCTGCAGGGACAAACTCGTGCCGAGGAACTTTTCTCATTGCCCACAGCGTTTCCTTGTGCTTAATGCCTCGTGCGCTAATCTGCGTACGAACCATCGCTTGTCGTCTCTTTGCAAAGGGATCTTCCTGCCCAAGCCCCTGAAAGCAGATTAGTAAGGCAGGAATAAGCAAGCATAACTTTTGCATCATCTCAGCGTTTTATGGTTGCCATACAATATACAAAATTCAGAACATTAAGGCGTTATAATTAGATTTTATATACATGGTTAGGTTGATGGTTTGCTAGGATTAATCTTCCATATTTGGTAATTTTGTAGGTTCTCAAAACTGAAACCTATGGATTGTAAAAAGGATTCAAATATTGGCCGATGTAATTGTACCTACCCATGCTCTAGGAAAGGGGTTTGTTGCGATTGTATTGCCTACCATCGTAAAATGGGACAGCTGCCTGCCTGCTATTTTCCCGATGATATTGAGAAGGGATACGATAGATCAATCGATAATTTTATCCGGATCTATAACGAACGCGGTAATTTTTTGACAAATTAGACCTTTAATTATATTCCTCCAAAAAAGTAAATGTACATGTCAGCAAATCAAATACCCCTAAAAAGAATTTTTATTATCACCTTTACGCTGGTGGTTGTTGCAACAATTGCTGTAGCCCTAATTATTCCAAGTAAATCGGGCTTTTCTGGTGCCTACGGATTATTGTCAAAATCGGATACGTTGCGTATTCAGAATCCCGTATATCAGGTGCCAATACCCAAAGCCATTTCGTTTGCGGGAGAGCAGGTACCCATTCATCAATTTGATGTTCGTGAGAGTCTTGACCGGGAACTACAGGTTAACACCTATTGGCATTCACAAACGGTTCTGCTGCTAAAGCGAGCAAATCGTTATTTCCCAATAATTGAACCTATCCTTAAGGAGAAAGGTATCCCCGATGACTTTAAGTACTTAGCAGTAGCCGAGAGTGCTTTAACCCAGGCTGTTTCGCCAGCTCAAGCCGTTGGGTTTTGGCAAATACTTGCGGCAACAGGTAGGGAGCTTAACCTGGAGGTAAACGATGAGGTTGATGAACGATATCATATTGAGAAATCGACCTATGCTGCTTGCGACTTTTTGATTCGTAGCTATAATAATTACGGTAACTGGACCATGGCCGCAGCATCGTATAATTTTGGCAGAACAGGTATAAATAGGCAAATGGCGCGACAAGGCAACAACAACTACTACGACATGGTATTGGGTGAGGAAACGGGAAGGTACCTTTTCCGCATTCTGGCATTTAAAGTCATCTTTGAGCATCCCGAACTTTACGGCTTTCACTTAATGCCCGACGAGCTTTATCCGCCCCTTAAATTCTTTGAAGTGGAGGTTGATTCGGCTGTTACTAGTTTTGCCCAGTTTGCTGAGCATTTTAATACTAACTATAAGATGCTAAAGCTCTATAACCCTTGGCTACGCGAGAGCTATTTAACCAATAAGAGAGGGCAGTCCTATAGTATTAAAATTCCCGAAACAGGGTTTAGAGAATCTGCATACGGTTCGTATTAGTTTCCATACTTTTTTGCATAAGCCTCTTTACTAAAGGTGTTTTGCATTACTACTTGAATTTATTTTAAATGATGACGCCACAAAAAGGAGAAGCGCTCGAAATTGATGTTCAGGGCGCTAGGGTTCATAATCTCAAGAATATAGATGTTGTAATTCCACGCAATAAGCTAACAGTAATTACTGGCCTTAGTGGCAGTGGCAAGTCATCGTTAGCTTTCGATACCATATATGCCGAAGGGCAGAGGCGATACATTGAAACGCTTTCGGCATACGCTCGCCAGTTTCTGGGAACTATGGAACGACCCGATGTGGATAAAATCACAGGCTTAAGCCCCGTTATCTCCATTGAGCAGAAAACAACTAACCGAAATCCTCGCTCCACAGTTGGTACCGTTACTGAGGTTTACGATTTCCTGCGCCTGCTCTTCGCCCGTGCCTCCATTGCCTACTCTATGAATACCGGAGAGGAGATGGTTCGGTACACCGACGAGCAGATTGTTAAGCTAATTGTAAAAAACTTTAAGGACAAAAAGGTGGCAGTCCTAGCCCCCATCATTAAAGGTCGCAAGGGGCACTACAGAGAACTTTTTGAGCAGTTCAGGAAAAAGGGGTACCTGTATGCCCGTATTAATGGGGAGATTACAGAGCTTCGCCCTGCCATGAAGCTAGATAGATACAAAACGCATTACATAGAACTTCTTGTCGACAAGCTAAAGGTAACTGGTAATGATACCAAAAGGTTGTCAGCATCAATAAATACAGCGATGGGCCAGGGAAAGGGTACCATTATGGTCCTTGATATGGATGCTGATGCTAGCCGATACTACAGCCGCAACCTAATGTGCCCTTCAACTGGCATTGCCTACGAGGAGCCAGCACCCCATACTTTTTCGTTTAACTCCCCCAAAGGGGCATGCCCCCGTTGCAATGGATTGGGCACGGTTGCAGAGGCCGATATGAAGCGCATAATCCCCGATACTAAGCTGAGCATTAAAAAGGGCGGAATCCAACCTCTAGGCCCTTATAAAAGCACACTAATTTTTTGGCAGCTCGAGGCTATTGCGTCAAAGTATGGCTTCACCATTAACGATCCCATTGAGAATATCCCCGAGGATGCTATGAATGTGATACTATACGGATCGGAAGAACAATTCACCTTAAAGAATGCCGAACTTGGGGTAAGGTCAAATTACTTTCTAAGCTTCGAGGGGGTTATTAGCTACATTCACAGCTACCATAATAACGATGAGATGAATGGTAGAGGCCCCAAGTGGGCACAGCAATTCATACAGCACGTGGTGTGTCCGATTTGTGAGGGTACTAGGCTTAAGCCCGAAGTGGGTTGGTTTAGAATTGATGGTAAAAGCATTTCAGATGTTGCAAATCTCGATATTGAAGAGCTGGCCAAGTGGTTGCAAGGCCTTGAGGATAGATTAAATCCAAAGCAAAGAGCAATAGCCATAGAGATATTGAAAGAGATTCGTGAGCGTGTTAGCTTTCTGCTCGATGTTGGACTGGGATACCTATCGCTCAACCGTGGGGCTGCAAGCCTGTCGGGAGGCGAAAGCCAGCGCATTCGGCTTGCTACGCAAATAGGCTCCAAGCTTGTAAATGTGCTTTACATACTCGATGAGCCAAGCATAGGACTGCACCAACGCGATAACATTAGGCTAATTGAATCGCTTCAGCAGCTCCGCGATTCGGGCAACTCCGTTATTGTGGTGGAGCATGACGAGGAGATGATCCTTTCGGCTGATCACGTTGTGGATATTGGCCCCCTTGCTGGCCGGCAAGGAGGTAAAATTGTTGCTCAGGGAACGCCTCAGGAGGTATCGTCAACACAATCGCTTACGGCCAGGTACCTTAACCATGAGCTGGAAATCCCAATTCCAGAAAAGCGACGTAAGGGTAATGGGAAAAGTATTGCCGTGGTGGGAGCAAAAGGAAATAACCTTAAGGATATCTCCGTAAAAATTCCTTTGGGTAAATTTGTCTGCGTTACTGGCGTTTCGGGTAGCGGAAAATCCACATTGATAAACGAGACCCTTCATCCGGCGCTAAGCAAAAAGCTTTACCGAGCAATGGACGAGCCCTTACAGTACAAATCACTTGAAGGATTAGATAATATCGATAAGGTAGTGGAGGTGAGCCAAGCGCCCATTGGTAGAACACCTCGGTCGAACCCAGCAACCTATACAGGGGTATTTACTGATATCCGTAAACTTTTTGAAATGACACCCGAAGCTAAGATTAGAGGCTACAAGGCGGGTCGCTTTTCATTCAATGTGAAGGGGGGACGATGTGAAGTTTGTAAGGGGGCTGGTGTGCAAACCATTGAGATGAACTTTTTACCCGATGTGTACGTAACCTGTAAGGGTTGCAATGGACGTAGGTACAATCGTGAGACCCTAGAGGTAAAGTACAAGGGCAAAAGCATTAGCGAAGTGCTCGACATGACCATAAACCAAGCCGTTGTCTTTTTTGAGAATATCCCATCAATATTTCAGAAGATAAAAACGCTACAGGATGTTGGCTTGGGATATATTACCCTTGGGCAGCAATCTACCACGCTATCGGGAGGCGAGAGCCAGCGCGTGAAGTTGGCCAGCGAGCTGGCCAAGCGTGATACGGGAAAAACCCTGTATATTCTCGATGAGCCCACCACCGGATTACACTTCGAGGATGTTCGCGTGCTGCTCAATGTTTTAAACCTGTTAGTGGATAAGGGAAATTCTGTAATTGTTATTGAGCATAACCTGGATGTAATTAAGGTGGCCGACCATATCATCGATCTTGGTCCCGAAGGAGGTGCAAAAGGTGGAGAAATTGTTTGTGAGGGAACCCCAGAGGAGGTTATTCTTGGCAAGAAAGGATATACTGCCGAGTACTTGCACAAACATATTTATAGGAATAGCTAGACTTATGATTGAGGAGAATACAAAAAAAGATCGAGACTAACTCGATCTTTTTTGTGAAGTAGTTTGCTGATTGATGTGCAGCCAAGAGCAATTGTTACCTAGATATCGATGTTGGCATATTTTGCGTGTTTCTCAATAAACTCCCGACGTGGAGGAACCTCATCACCCATAAGCATTGAGAAGATTCTATCGGCTTCAGCAGCGCTGGCAATGGTAACCCTTCTGAGTTTTCTGGTTTCGGGGTTCATGGTGGTGTCCCACAGCTGCTCGGCATTCATCTCTCCCAAACCTTTGTACCGCTGTATGTGTACCGATCCTTCTTTGCCTTTACCAAGCTCATCAACTGCTTGAATGCGTTCTTCTTCGCTCCAGCAGTAACGCTCTTCCTTACCCCTTTTGATGAGGTAAAGAGGAGGAGTTGCTATGTAAAGGAAACCACCGTTTATCAGGTCGTTCATGTAGCGGAAGAAGAAGGTCATAATAAGAGTTGCAATGTGGCTACCGTCCACATCGGCATCGGTCATGATTACTACCTTGTGGTATCTAATTTTTTCCAGATTCAAGGCTTTGCTGTCCTCCTCGGTGCCAATGGAAACTCCAAGGGCGGTAAACATATTCTTAATCTCTTCGTTTTCGAAGATTTTATGCTGCATAGCTTTTTCCACGTTCAGGATTTTACCACGCAGCGGCATGATGGCTTGGAATCGGCGATCACGACCCTGCTTGGCTGTTCCACCTGCCGAGTCACCCTCAACAAGGAATAGTTCGGTTTGGGCTGGATCTTTTTCAGAGCAATCGGAAAGTTTACCTGGTAGACCAGAGCCGGAGAGAACTGTTTTTCGCTGTACTAGTTCCCTAGCTTTTCGGGCTGCATGACGAGCCTGCGCAGCTAGAATTACTTTCTGAACAATGCTACGGGCATCCTTAGGGTTTTCCTCAAGGTAGTTGCTGAGTGCTTCACTTACCGCCTGATCGACGGCCAAGCTAACCTCGGAGTTACCAAGCTTGGTTTTGGTTTGCCCTTCGAACTGAGGCTCGGCAACCTTAACGGATATGATTGCCGTAAGCCCCTCTCTAAAATCGTCGCCACTAATATCGAACTTCAGCTTCGATAGCATACCCGATTCATCGGCATATTTCTTAAGCGTGCGGGTTAGCGCCCTTCTGAAACCGGTGAGGTGGGTACCTCCCTCGATGGTGTTGATGTTGTTAACGTACGAGTGGATATTTTCGGAGAATGAGGTGTTGTACTGCATGGCCACCTCAACAGGCACTTCGTTTTTGTTCGATTCGATGTAGATTGTGGTTTCAATCAGCGATTCGCGTGTCCCATCAAGGAACTCAACAAACTCTTTAAGCCCCTCATCAGAGTAAAACTCTTCGTGTCGAAATTTACCACCATTACCGTTCTCTTCAAGCTCACGTTTATCGCGGATGCTAAGGCGCACCCCTTTGTTTAGGAATGCCAGCTCGCGAAGTCGTGATGCAAGAATCTCGAAGCTGTAATCGGTTGACTGGGTAAAGATGGTATCGTCGGGGAGGAAGGTAATTCTGGTTCCCGATTTGTCGGTTTCGCCAACCTGCTCTACAGGGGCAAGGGGAGCGCCCTTACTGTATTCCTGTTTCCATATTTTCCCATCGCGGTAAACCTCGGCTATAAGTACTTTTGAGAGTGCGTTAACGCATGAAACCCCCACTCCGTGCAACCCCCCCGATACCTTGTAGGAGCCCTTATCGAACTTCCCTCCAGCGTGGAGTACCGTCATAACCACCTCAAGGGCCGATTTTTTCTCCTTTTCATGGTAATCGACTGGAATACCCCGGCCATCATCGGTAACGGTAATTGAGCCATCCTCGTTGATGTCTACCTCTATTATTGAACAGTAGCCTCCGAGAGCTTCGTCAATTGAGTTGTCAACCACTTCGTACACCAAGTGGTGTAAACCTCTGCTGCCTGTGTCGCCAATGTACATCGAAGGGCGTTTGCGAACAGCGTCAAGCCCTTCAAGAACCTGAATGCTTTCAGCAGAGTACTGCTTGCCCTCTATAATTGGGCCATTTACCAACTTCTCGTTTTCTAAATTATCCATATAAAATTGAATTCAAATAATACAGTGCAGACCTATAGATAAAGTCACTGAAAATCAATAATTTTAGTTGATCAGAAAAATACTTCCAAAGATAGCAATAATATTAAAAAATCCCCCATTTTGGGGGATTTTTTTGAGCTAAAAATGTGTTTGTAAGTTTCAGTAAATCAGTGTTATAAAACACAGCGAGGGAAGTGTAGTTTAAAGGTAAATTTATTAAGAGCTAGCTGCCTAAAAAGCATAGGTAATTCCTCCGCGCATATTAAATCCTTGGGTTGGGTATAAGTACCAGTGGTGGTATCGGTTAGCAGTAATATTGTTGAAGTTAAGGAAGGCCGAAGCCCTTTTGTTTAGTCTATATTCAAGCCCTAGGTTTACATCCAAGATTCCATCAATCTCAATAACCTCATCATTAAAGCCTTTGATGTCCCTTTTCCCTTCGAGGATTAGCCCTGCGTGCACCAAGATCTTATCTCTTAGGTTGTACGATAGTGTGGCTCTTCCTGCATAGTTGGGTTTATGCCAGGGGTTCTCCAGCTCGTTCATTTCGTAAGCATTATACTCGGCTTGCAGTGCCAGCTTTAGCGAGGTGGTTGGGGCAATGGTTAGCTCACCTACAAAGTGAGTATGCTGAATGTTGTCGTAAATTACATCGAACCTATTGCTTAGGAATAGGTTGCTTGGGTCAATTGCATTCACAAAAAAGTAAGCACTGTCGATAAGCGAGTAGCTACCTGAGATATTGTATGCTACCCTAGGGCTTAGGTTTCCCTTTATCCCTCCTTTAAGGATAAACTTATGGCTTGTATTTGCCATATTGATGCCCGGTACAGCCCATGGGTTCTCAGCAAGCACCTCTGAGTAGTGGTTGTTTTTAAGGTAGCCATTAAACTGAAAGTAGGGGATAAAGTAGTTTCCAATTATATCGTACGATAGCAATGCAATGGGGTAGAAGTGGGTTTTGGTACCCCACTCGTTAACCTCAATGGTTGTGGAAACACCTGCTTGAGTTCTCCATTGCTTACCAAACAGTCCAATCCACGGGGCGAAGTTTATTAGGGTTTGTTTTGTAGGCGTAAGGTTAAACTCACCCGAATGATGCTTTACGCTGAGGCTTGCACCAACCTTTTCAATCTTAAAGAACTTGTCGAAGCTTGCTTTTAGCTCAATCGTGTTTTGACTATTGGAGAATTTATCGGCAAAGTTGGCAAACCTAACGTTAACCATATGATTTAGGTGTGTCGAGTCGCTGTGGGCAGAGTAATAGTTAAGTCCAACATTAAACTTTTGCTGCTTTTGCCTTTCAACATCCGATGGTATAGGCAGTGCTGCTTGTGTTGTATCATACCCGTAAAAGCCATAGCTGAAATTTGTGAAATCGATTCCACCATCGAGAACCGACTTGCTAAAGATCTTTTTGCCAAAGGCACCAATGCCAAAGTGGTGAAAATCTCCATCTACCTTCTCATCGTTATCGAGCTTAATGTTCCCGAACGAACCGTTGTACTTTAGCGAAGCACCATAGGAGTAATCTTTTTGTCGTGTGCTTGAGTAGTAAACCTCGGCAAGGGGCGAGGCGTAGTTTCCAAACCCAGCCTTTACGTAGCCCCAGCTGGCTCGTGTTAGGGGTTCTGCCACCATTCTAGCAGGTGAAATCAGGTTTACGGGGAAATCTACCGTTACCGGCCTTAGGGTAAGGTTGTACGAAAAGGTTGGAGTAATCCGGATGGTATCCTCAATTTGTGGGAGCATGTTGAGTTTAAAAGCATCGGAGATGCTTGGCTCGTAAGGTCTAACAACTTGAACCTGTTGTGTTATTTTGTCCTGCTGTCCGTACACATCAACCCAGCTAAAAAGCGAAGTGACGATGACTCCCAGTATGATGATTGCTGTTTTATTTTGCATAGTGCTTAGCTTACTTGTTTAAAAGGTGTACCTGTACTTTATGTTTTAATTGCCCCACTGGAGCTGAATGGTATCGTTTTTACTGCCCTGCTGTTTCTCTTTTTCTTTGATAATTAGCTGGGTGAGTAGCTTCGATGCTTCATCAATTACTCCATCGTTGGTTTCGGTATAACCGTCAATTACGCTTTGGAGTGTTGCCTTGGCCTGGAAAAAGTCGTCGCGTTTGGCGTATATCTGGGCCAGAATCATAAAACTTTTTGCTAACCAGAACTGGTGTGGAGTATTTCGCTCGGCAAAGTTGAAAACCTCATCTTCGGCCTTGTTAAGCTCACCCGAGTCGAAATATATACGAACCATTCGGTACTTGGCTTCGGCTCCCTCTTGGGTTTTCAAATTGTTTGAGACATGGGCAAACTCATCGAATGCTTCAGGGGTTCTGTTTAGCTCAAGCAGCGATTTTGCTTTGGCAAAGCGAGCTTCTCGCTCAATCTCACCAGGTAGTTTATCGGTAATAAGTACCTTGTTGGCAGCTTCAACCACCTCGCTGTGGCGCTCTAAATATTTGGCCGTGCGTAGCATGCCAACTCGTGCCTCCTGTAGGCTCGATTTGAGATCGGCAAGCGTCTCAAGTAGTTTAAATACTTCGTAGGCATCGGCGTATTTCTTTTGCTGCATATAGATAGCCGATGAGGCAAGTAGGGTTTGCTCGGTAAAGGGGTTTTTCTGCCTCTGTACTACCTGCGAGTACGACTCTAGGGCTTGATCGAGCCTGCCATTGCGGTGATGACAGTCGGCCATGTAGAAATGGGCATTCAGCACAAAGCTGCCTCGGGGAAATTCATCCAGATATTTTGATAGGTTTTGAACTGCCTTTTCGCAATCGCCCGACATGTATATTCGCTCTGCTGAGATGTACGATAGCGAGTCTTTCTCGGCCATACTTACATTGCCCAAGCTTCCCAGATTTGAGGCATAGGAGAAGTACTCATCAACATTCCCCATGTCAACATAAATGTTCCGAATGCCAACCAGCGCATTCTTTGCTTCAGCCGAACCGGGAAACTCCTCAACTACTCTTTTGTAGTAACGCATTGCGTTGTCGGAGTCCTCCTTGTTATAGGCTGCAATACCAAGTTGAACCAGGGCTCGCACAAAGTATGAGCTGCCTGGGAAATCTTGCTGAATGCGCGAGTACTGCTTAACAGCCTCTTCGCTTTGGTTTAGGGCAAGGTAAGTTTCGGCTAGTTCGAACAGCGCATCATCGGTATAGTTAGAGTTGGGGTATCTGTTTACAAGGCCTAACAGCTCCTCAATTTTTTTCTGTGGCCTGTCAACCAAGCCAAAGGCAATTCCTCGCTGAAGTATGGCGTAGTCAACATCTATGGTATTGGTGTTAATGGCATTCTCGTAGTAGTCTAATGCAACCCAGTACCTACGTTGGATGTAGTATGAGTCGGCAATTCTGTTGTAAGCATCGCCAAGAAACTGGTTCTTGCTCTTGTTGGTAAGCGTGGCGAACTTGCGGAACCAAACAATGGCGTCGTCGTAGTTCTTTAGCTTGAAGTGGGCGTAGCCCAGGTTGTAATGAGCCAAATGGTACTCTGGCAGATCGAAGGCGCCAGGCGACAGTAGGAACTGGTCGTAGTCGTTGGCCGCTTTCTGAAAATCTTCAAGCCTATAGTACGACTCCCCTCTCCAGTATAGGCTTAGCGCAAGCAGCCTGTCGCTAAATTCGGGGTACTTAAGCGATAGGGTGAACTTTTCGGCAGCCTCCTCAAAGTTAAGGTTTTGGAATAGCTCAATGCCTCGGTAGAATGCAACGCGTTGATATGCTCGCCTGATGGAGGCATCTTTAGTCGTTATCTTATCGAGCGACTCTAAGGCCTGCCTATAGTTTTTTGTGTTGCTGTAGGCTAAAACAAGGTAGTTGTAAGCCTCATCTATCCGCGGGCTGTTTGGGAATAGCTGGATATACAGTTGGAATGCTTCAATTGCCTCGTTAAATGGATTGTATAGGGTTTCGTAGGTAATTTTTGCAAAATTGAAAAGAGCATCTTCCTTTATGTCGAGATCAAAATCGGCTTTTGAGGCCATGGAGAATGCTTGGCGTGCTTTCGCTTTTTGGTCGAGTTTAAGGTAGCAGTCGGCCAAATGGTAGTATGCATTTTGGCTAAGGATATCCTCTTCGGTAGGAACACGCTCGAGATATTTAACTGCTTCGTCGAAGCGGAAATTTCTATAGTAAATAAATCCTACTAAGTAGTTATCCTCTCGGGTGAGCGAGGTGGCTTTTTCAACAAACTGCTCAATGTAGGGTATGGCTTTTTCGTACTGCCGCAGCCTGTAGTACGATTCGGCAATTAGGCGGGCAATCTCAGGAGCCCGTCGGGCATTGGCCGACTCAAGTACGGGGGGTGCATATTCAATTACCTTGCTGTATTGCCTTTGCAGGTAGTAAATTTGGGAGATGTAGTAGGGTACTAGGGGAGCAAAAGTTTCGTCGTTGCTTAGCTTCTCGAACCCTCGTAGAGCCGTTGCATAGTTCTTTTGGTCGTATGCAATATGCGAGTAGTAATATGTAGCAGGGGCTGCAAACTTATTCTGAGTATCCTTTATCTCAAAAAAGGCTCTGCCTGCCAGGTCGAAGTTATCCTGCATAAAATGGCTATACCCCAACTTAAACAAATATTCGGCCTTTTGATCACTGTCTAGTCCATTACGGTTTGTTTGGCCGAACCAGTAAATAGCATCCTTATATTTACGCTCACGATACCTGAGTTTGGCTAGCTCAAAATATCCTAAGTTAACTTTTTGGTTATCGGGGTAACTATTTATGAAGGTACGCATCAGGTACTCAGCATCCTCGTTGAATAGCTCAATGGCGCATAGGGCATTATAATACTCAGCCTCGCCCTTAATATGCAACTCATTTCTGTTGGCATGCTTGGTGGCTAGCTCGAACTGCTTTTGTGCAGAAGCAAAATTTCCCTTCTCAAAAAGGTCGATTCCGTTGCGTAGGTACTTATCGGGATGCGTATGGTAAACTGTTTCCTGAGCCATTGTAGCACAACCCATTACAATAAGTGTGGCTGCGGCAAGTGCTCGTAACGATTTTGCAAACATAGTTTTCGGCTTAATTTTCATGTAAAAATACAAATAATGCGCCTAAGGTACTGCTATTGCGCTTGCTTTATATCAACATCAAACTGTTAATAACTCGAAATTATTGTACGGTAATTATTCAGATTGATTTTGGGTGGTGCAATTAACATTCTTTGGCTTTCAGTTGTTGTTAGTTATATTTGTAATACATCCTAAAATATCTTAGCATGACTAATCAGATAGCAATTGTAGACTCAAGCGATAATGTAACCGGGTACGATGAGAAACTGAAGGTGCATGTAGAGGGGCTTCTGCATAGAGCCTTTTCAATCTTTATTTTTAACTCGGCAGGTGAGCTAATGCTGCATCAGCGTGCCCTTAGTAAATACCACTCGCCAGGGTTATGGACAAATACTTGCTGCAGCCACTTGCCCCAGGGCATGGATATGGAGCAAGCTACACATCGGCGGTTAATGGATGAGATGGGATTTGATACCGAGTTGGAGTTTGTTGAAAAATTCCATTACCGTATCGACTTCGACAATGGTTTAACGGAGAACGAGATAGATCATATATACATAGGCTTTTTCGAAGGTGAACCCAATCCCCATGCCGATGAGGTGGAAAGCTACACTTGGATGACCCTACCCAACCTGAAGCGTGATATTGAGGCTAATCCCCAGAAGTACACCTACTGGTTAAAGCATATTGTTGAGCATCACTACACCGACCTGTGCGATGCTCTTGCCAAGTACCAAAAAGCGTAGGCCTGTTGAATACGCGCTTGGGTTATTCTTCTAGCTTTATGGTGCGTAACCTTAGGCTATTGCTAACCACTGAAACTGAGCTGAGCGCCATGGCCATACCTGCTATCATTGGGTCGAACTGAAAACCAATGAATGGGTAAAGTATGCCAGCAGCCAATGGAATACCTATAATGTTGTAGATAAATGCCCAGAAAAGATTTTGCTTCACCGTTCGCATGGTAAGCTTCGAGAGCCTAATGGCCGTTGCGATATGGGTTAGGTCGGAGTTGATAAGCGTAATCTTGGCCACATCCATTGCTATATCGGATCCCTTGCCCATGGCAATGCTAACATCAGCAAGAGCTAAGGCGTGCGAATCGTTTATTCCATCGCCCACCATTCCTACAATCTTTCCTTGGGCCTGCAGCTTCTCTATGAATTCAGCCTTTTCATGTGGCAGCATCGAAGCCTTGTAATGGCTAATCCCTACTTGTTGTGCCACTATTTTGGCCGTTTGCTCGTTATCGCCAGTTAGCATAACAGGTTCCACACCTAACGCCTTCAACCTTTGAATGGCGGCTGCCGATGAGTCCTTCACCTTATCGGCAATGGATATAATGGCAATTACAGCATCTTTGCTGGCAAAAAACATGGTGGTTTGTCCCTTTTGGCTCCATTGAGCCACTTGGTCGGCAAGGGGCTGCGATACTTGTATGTTGTTTTTATCAAGTAGTTTTCTATTTCCAACAAAGTAGTCCTTATCATCTACAGTGGCCATTACCCCCATTCCCGCATGGGCTTCAAATCGGCTTACCGATACAATCCCTGAGCCATCCTTTAAGTGGTTAACAATGGCTTCGGCCAAAGGGTGTTCCGACTGGCTCTCGATGGAGTAAAGGATGGATTGGTCTCGCTCTGTTCCAATGTTGCTAGCCCACTGAATATTAGTTACAGTTGGCTTGCCTTCGGTTATGGTTCCCGTTTTATCGAGCACAATGGCCGAAAGTTTATGAGCTGTTTCAAGGCTTTGGGCGTCCTTTATTAAGATATTTTTTTCGGCACCCTTGCCTATACCCACCATTATGGCGGTTGGTGTTGCAAGGCCAAGAGCACATGGGCATGCAATGGCCAATACAGTTACTAGCGCTACAATACCTTGTACAACCCCTTGGTTCCCCCCAAGAATTACCCATACTCCAAAGCTTAAAAGGGCAATGGCCATTACAATGGGCACAAATATACCAGCAATCCTATCGGCCAACTTTTGTACTGGGGCTTTAGAACCCTGAGCTTCTTCCACCATCTTAACAATTCGGCTCAATACTGTTTCCGACCCCACCTGCTGAGCAGCTATGGTAAGAGATCCCTTTTGATTGGCTGTACCCGCATAAACTTTATCGCCTTTCATCTTCTCAACCGGAAGAGGCTCGCCGGTAATTGTGCTCTCATCGATAAACGAAACCCCCTCGGTAACCTCCCCATCAACAGGGACTCTTCCTCCTGGTTTTACTAGTACTTGCTGTCCTACTTGTAGATCGGAAATGTGGATGTCCTTTAGGCTATTGTTCTCTATTACGGTAACGGTATCGGGTTGTAGCCCCATCAATTTACGTATGGATGATGAGGTTTTTCCTTTGGCTCGCTCCTCGAGCCATTTGCCCAGTAGTATAAATGTAATAATTACCGATGCCGACTCGAAGTATACATGGGGCTCAATTCCACGGTTTAGCAAGAATGAGGGGTTTATGGTGTTGAAAACACTAAATGCGAATGCAATACCTGTGCTAAGGGCAACCAGCGTATCCATATTGGCCTTTAGGTGAGCCGCCTGCTTCCAAGCATTGGTAAAAAACCCGCGGCCAAACCAAAAAATTATTGGGATTGAAAAGATTAAAGAAATAATTGGGGAATACTCCCAATGCATAAAGAACATTCCCAGAATAAACACTGGAAACGTGAGGATTCCTGCCCACACAGTCCTTGTTCGCATTTTGTTAGACTCCAGTTGACGGATATTATCCGTGGCCCTATGGTCATGCTCGCTTTCAATTAGTAGGTCATATCCAACCGATCGTATGGCTTGTTGAAGCTTCTTAGGTGAAGCCAGCTGAGGATCGAAGTTAACCCAAGCTGTTTGATTGGCCAGATTAACGCCTGCGTCTGCAACACCATCTAAGCTTTTGAGCATACTCTCAACGCTGGCTGAGCAGCCAGCGCATGACATCCCTGTTACCGGATATATATGTTTCTCTGTTTTCACGACGTGTTTTTATTGGAAGAACAACATTTGTTACATTATGTTTTCGCCTTAGGGTAAACAATATCCCAATTTTGTGTGCTATAGTAGATCTTGTAAAAGTATCTTATTCCTAAGATTAATCTGGGTACAAGAGTGTGCTTTATTTTATTCCCATAGCAATAATAATAATGGAGGATCACGGTTTATACTTTATGCTCTCGGGTTAATGAGTGTTAAAACTATGAAAACTATTTATGGTATTTCGGTTTTCTAATTTACCTTTGCGGCAGAATAAAGTCAGCATAAAGAAAAAAAAAACATTAAGCATTAAGTGGTGTTTACGCTTGTTGGCATAGCATTTGCATAGTTTATTCCTGGTTTATCGATAAGTAAGATTTTATTATTGTAACAATAAAAAGGTTAACTACCATGTCAGTATCAGAAATTTACAACAAGGTTAAGTGGTTATTACTAGTGAATTTTAATGTAAAAGATATTGTTAACTATTATAATGCTGATTTAAAAAAGGATCTAGGGATGGACAGCTGGGACGTGAATATGTTGCTTTACCTCGTGGAAAGCAACTTTAACGTTAGGTTCAGCAGTGGTACCGAGAAAGATATTGCCAGATTAGACCAACTTGTTTCGTTAGTTTACGAGGCCAGTAAAGCTTCGCAGAGGCTTAAGCAAATTGCATAACCTCCTTTTGGGTAAAACAATCTCATTACAGCATATTATTCTGTAAGATTTAATGTAAAGGAAGTTAATTCCTTCGTTTAGGCTGCTTTTGTACCCATAACCCACTCTCCTGAGTTGGGTTTTCTTTTAGTTTTTTAACCAACCAAAACTATCCCCTGCTGTATTGCTTATGCACGCTGATTTTTTATTGTACAGTTGTGCCTTTCATTGGCACCAAATTAAGCAACTATATACGGAAAGCTAAATAATTGTAAAATCAAAAAAACTATTATAGTTTATTTAGTTTTGGTATTTATCTTTGCACCCTTAAATTTTTAGTAAGCAATGGAAGTTAAAGAGAGAATTATAGAGGGCGCTGCTCAGCTATTCCTTCGGGAGGGTGTACGTAAGGTGACGATGGATCAGCTAGCTTCATCGCTTGGTATATCCAAAAGAACGATTTACGAAGTGTTTAGCAACAAGGATGAGATCCTTAAGGAGACCATTCTGAGGCATATAAATCAGCAAAGACTGCAAACAGAGCGTTTGTTGCAGGAGTCAGAAACTGCTTTGCACTTTTTCGTTTCAATACTTAACCAAGGAATTGAAAACCTAAAAGCAGTAAATCCCCAATTTGTGAATGAGTTGAGGGTTTACTACCCATCCATATGGTCGTCGATAATTTGTACAAGTCAAGATTATAACATTTTTCAAACCATTAAGAAACTGTTTAAATTTTATTTTTAACTCTATTCATCATGATTTGAATCATTGCAAGTTGAACCATCGTTTCACTCGTGCAAGTCTTTGACTCATAGTCTTTGCTGAGCCTTCTGAAGCCCTCA
>Ga0334892_1001561_pt1 | contig 19054 bp, 12 predicted proteins | sample GraSluR3_MG_4_FD_207213 | JGI IMG/M metagenome (GOLD analysis project Ga0334892, IMG submission 207213) | Sludge microbial communities from methane-producing bioreactor in Wageningen University, Netherlands - Granular Sludge_15_04-R3 | ecosystem: Engineered > Bioreactor > Anaerobic >...
TGTGTGAAGTGGAAAATGAAAAGGTATTGCAGGATTTGGTGCGTACCGGTTTGCTTGCCAACGCTAATTACCGGATAGTGCATCACGAAAGCCCCGATTTCAGGGGTATCGATTGTGCCCTGATTTATCGCCCCGATGAATTCCAGATAGTGGATCATTTTGCTGTACCTGTCCGTTTTGAAGACGACCCCGAATACACAACACGCGATATTTTGTATGTAAAAGGTCGGACGTTAAACAGGGAAGAGTTTCATATTTTTGTCAATCACTGGCCATCGCGTATTGGGGGGGTAGCTCAAACCGAACCCTATCGGGTGGAGGTAGCCCGCACCTTAAAAAGTAAAATCGACTCGGTGATGATTGCCAGTCCCAACGGGCATATTATTGTAATGGGCGACATGAATGATGAACCCGACAACAAAAGTTTGCTGGAAGTGCTGGGGGCAAAACCGCCTTCAACTCCCGGTGCGCTTTTGGTTAACCTCACGTTTCCGGAGTTTGAGGAGGGCAGGGGGTCATATAACTACCGCGGCAGCTGGAATATGCTCGACAACCTGATTGTTTCGTCCGGGCTGCTCGATTCAAAAGGCTTCAGCGTTGTCGGAGAAAAGGGGTACATTTACCGGGAATCGTGGATGGAATATACCAACAGCCAGGGCGATGTGGTTCCCAACCGCACGTATGGCGGTCCCAATTATTACGGCGGTGTAAGCGACCATTTCCCGGTGTATTTCAGGCTACGCCGGTAAATCTTTTCCTGGCGGTGCGATGCCCTGGTTGCAGGTTCGTTTTCCCTGAAGGTGCCGGTCATTGGGCATTTATCGCTGAGGCCTGAAATTGACAATTACTACTCATTTATCTTTTTCTCTGCTCTCTACCCGCTACTCTCTGCCCTCCGCGAGGTCGCATATATAAAGCACTGCCGTTGTTCCGGGCAGCGCGACTTTAGAATAGACGAACAAACCTTTGTGGAATTCGTGTGTTTCGTGATTTCGTTTCCTGGTTTCATTGGCAAATAAACTCCAACCGCGTGGTTTATCCCGATGGAGCAAAGCATAAACGAAATATTCACACTTCTTTTTTCAAAGGAATTGTGCATCCACATATTTGAAATTTGAAAATGAATTGATAAATTTGTAATCAAATAATGATATAAGAATATGCTCAATTCCAGCGATATACTTTATTATCTAAGGCAAAATAAGTCTTATATTTGCGAACAGTTTTATTGTTCACAGATTGGTCTGTTTGGATCATTTGCAAGAAACGAACAAACTGAAGATAGCGACATTGATATTCTTGTGCGTTTCAAAGATGATGCCCCGGACCTTTATGGCCTTGAAATGGGATTGAAAGAATACCTGAAAAAGCAATTTGAAAAAGAAATTGATATTTGCTCGGAAAAGTGGATCAAGCCGGTTTTCAAACCGCTGGTATTAAAAGATGCAATTTATGCTTAACAAGGATTTTTATCTGTTACTGTCTTTGGCTGAGACAATTGGAAAAATAATTCTTTTCAGTTCACCATATAATACTGCAGAGGAATTTTATGAAAATGTCAGAGATTTTGATGCTGTTATGATGAACTTCATAGTTATTGGTGAGACTGTTGGTAAATTGTCAGATGATTTGAAAGAAGAAAATCCTGCAATTGACTGGAATAAAATCTATGGATTGCGAAATATCCTTGCACATCACTATTTTGGAATTAACGCAGACCTTATCTGGCAAATAATTCAAAATGATATTCCCAAACTCAGCGAGGAATTGTCAAAACTCATTTACAAAAACAAATAATAAATTCTGGAAAAACATCCGTTTGCACATCACAAATTTCAACTCGCCCGAAAAATCCAATTCCCCTTCCCCATATCAATCCGCTCTGCTCCATGTCATGCTCTCCTCTCCATGCTCTCACCCTCTCACCTTCTCACCTTCTCCTCTTCTCCTACCACCCCAAATCGTCGCACACATTCTGGCTGAAATTGTGGGAGATGTGAATGCGTATGCGGTCGTCGTCCATCATTTCCGAATGTATTTTGGAGCCGCTCGGGTGCAGGTAGTTCCCGTTTTCGTCGAATTCCGTAACCAGCGTCGAATATTCCCACTCGTTTTCCCACAAAAGGCGTAGCTGATACTCCTGGTTGGGAAGGCCAAGCAGATCGACAACGCCGCCGGCCATATCCACACCCTGCCAGGGATTTTCACTGTCCATAATTTTAAACTCGCCGCTGTAGGTGGGAGCTACGGCAATGGTCGGATTGTCGGGACAGAACGCTTTTAAAACAATCTGGTATTCTTTGTAACCGCTGGTAGCTGCCACATTCACATCGTAGCTGCCGGTGCAGAAATCGGGAATTTCCAGCGTGCCGATGGGTTGAAAAGCCGGATTGTTGTTTCTGAAAACGATTTTTACGGCTTGCTGCGGTGTGTTTTCAACTGCAAAAGTTTCGGGAAAACTGCCTTTAAAATGTAGTGTTGTCAGCAGGTTGTCATCCACATCATACACATCGGCATCGATGGAAAAACTGGAGATGACATTGGCACGGAAGGTAATGTTGCTGCCGGTGGCGCAGAGCGGGGCAGAAGAGGCTTTTACAAGCGTATAGCTGAAATTCAGCTGGTTGTAAACTGTTTCGGTGCCTGTAATGTCCCAGGCCTGGGCGCCAAACACGGCAAATCCAAACAGGTCGGGCGCCGGGCTTCCGGTATAACTGCACCGGGACCCAATCACCCCGCCGTTCAGGTCGGCCACTTCTTTACCGCCAATCACCAGCCGGGTAAGCCTTCCGGTTTCCAGCTTCTGAAAAAGAACGCTCACCGGAGTTTCACCGATGTTCACCACATCGGTTCCCGGCTCGTAACCGGTAGTTTTACTCATGGTAAGCCTGAAAAAATCCGACGGACTGGCTTCGTAGGCTGCTTTCAGGTAGCTTTCCGATTCAAAAAGAAACTGCCCGTTACTGTCTTTATACTTCAGGATTTCTGTTGTGGTGAAATGGTAGCTGACCTCATACGGTTTTTCTTCGGCTAATGCCGATTTCAGCCCTGTCGGGTTTTGGCCTGTCACTGTCCAGCTGTCGTCGCTTCCGCTGTCCTGTTCGCCTCCCATCTCGGTCTCTTCCCCGTCCGAAATTTTTGCCAGTTTCAGCTCGATGGTTTTTTTCCCTTCGGTTTGAAACTGAAATCCTTTGGAAACCGGCATGTACCCGTCGGCTTCCACATGCACTGCAAACTGAAGGGGCGAGCCCGAAGAAATAGCCACGTTGGGGTCAACCGTAACTTCAATTTGTCCCTGCGAGGTGGTTATCTGCGTGCGTTTATCGCCCGAAAAGGTAACTATGTCGTTTCCGTTGTCGCCCGTAAAGCGGATGGTGGCCGGAATGGTAATCAGCTCGTTCGTTTGGGCATCGGCCAGTTTCACCGAAATGCGGGTATGGAAAAAATTGAAATCGATTACCAGCAGGTTGATGTCTTCTCCCGTTTCCCTGTCTTTCAGCGGATTGTCGAGATAGTCGCTGCATCCGGCCAGTGCAAAGAACATCACCAGTGTGAGCAGCGATTTGGCAAAAATGTGGAATCTTTTTGTATTCATAACGGTCATTTTTTTAGGTTAAATTAAACGAATGCCAAGGGCAAATTTCACTACCGGATAATATTTATATACCGAAAACTGATTTTCGAGGTATTGCTGGTGACCGTGTGCCGGATCGGAAGTGGGTGCCAGCAGTCCGGTGGTTTGTATGTTCAGTTTGGGTGGTCCCATGTAGTATAGTCCGGTTTCGAAGTTCCACGATACCATTTTGGTTTTCCCGAAAAACTTGCGGAAACCTGCCGCAACATAAGGTGAAAACTTTAGTTCAGGTTCAACCTCGAAACGAAAATCGCCCACTTTGGAAGCCGGTATGGTAATGTCTCCGTAAGTCATTTCACTGGCAGCCACCCCTTCAAATTTGGGTTGAAAGTTGTTCATTACCACGCCACCCGACAGGTAGAGCGACTTTGCGTAAAAATAATCGGCCAGCAGAAAAATGCCTCCGGTTTTGTACTGAAAACTGGCGTCGTAGTTGATGTCGTTTTCTTCGTATGGAAAATTAAAGTTGTATTTCAACGATTCCACGCCTGTTTTCAGGGTAAGCCGATAGCCGGCAATGTAATTCAGATTGAATCCCAGGCCGTTGGTGGTGGCCTGCGCACCAATGTACAGCCCCGAATGAGTCTGAGGTGTTTCATCTGCAATGGTTTGAATCTCCTGTCCCTGCATCTCAGCAGAAATCAGACTGAAAAAAAGAAATGCGGTAACCAGTATCCGGTGTTTCATATTGAATCAATTAAGATGCTTATGTCTGCGTATATAACGCAAATTTATAACAATCAGCCTTTATAGTTGCATTTTTTTGTGGAATAAATGCTTAAGTGTTTCATTTTCAGAAATTGTGAAAACAGTGTTCAGTAAATAATCCGGTTGGAGTCAGGGATTTTGTATTTGTCGCCATCAGTAGTTTTTGGGATGGTTGGGGGATTAGTTTAAAGTTCAGAGTTCAAAGTTCAGAGTTCAAAAGCAGCAGACATTAAATCCTGTTCTCTTTTTGATAAACCATATTGAGTGGCAATCTTACGCCAATTTTTGATACTTTTTTTGATATTAGTAATTGTTTCTTTCGCTTTAGTTGTGTCCAGACGAAAAAATTCAGCGACTTCCAAAGCTAATTCTGTATCCAGGGAATTATCTTCATCAGTAATATTTAAGGTAAGTCCGGTGCCGGTCGGTACCGGATTGATATCAAATGCCGGAGACAATTTCCAGCCATTTTTACCTAACAGGAAACCGTGATTTCTCAGGTGATCATCTGTGTTTTTTATGCAGATATTAAAGACGATTCGTTTCCATAATTCCTGCAAATCAGCATCTACATAATTTTTATCTCCGGATTGCAGAATAAAACCTGCTATATCAAGGTAGCTAAGCCCGCTAATATAGTCATCTCCATCCTTTCGGCCCAACATGGTCATTGCCGATGCAAAATGAATACGTTTGTTACCGGGTTGGCGGTCAAATCTTTTGGAAATATAGGTGTATTGATTACAAGAAAATTTTTGAATCGTTGCATCAGGCATGCTGATTCCTGAATTCACAGCGAGATCATGAACTACCATCTCCCAACCGCCCACATCAGCATCGTCATTTCGGCTTGGAAATTTAGCAATCCACAAGTGATCGTTATTATCCAACACACTCGCTTTAGGCCTTGCGCCACCCAGTGATGATCCAGGCGCAGTTAATAAATTAAGCCATTTCAGGTAATCGGGATTTTCCACGGAATCATTCTTTTCCAGTTGGAGACTGGCGTATTCCAGTTCCCTGAGCGATGTCCAGGGTGGTGCTGCCATCTCTCTGTTGTCGTTGAGAAATGGCCCATCCGGCGATTCTTTGAACCGCAAGGCACCCATCCGGTGTTCATCATAAACACCGAGTAAGTAGTCTGATTGCATCAGGTTTTTTTGAGGCCTGTTTTCCATTCTTGCCAGCAACGCTTCCCGTCTTCGCATCAAAACACGTCCCCACCGGTCTGGTGATGAATCCAGGAACACACCAAAATTTGGCTTGTCATCCTGCAGGTATTGTGGACCGGAGTAGTAATTCATATCCGGATCCAATACAAAAAGCTGATCCGAATTGAGCCAGTTATTATCGTATTCGAATGAGAAAACCTCATTTCCACGAATGGATTCCGCCCGTAATGTTCCGATTAATGATGGACCATTTAATACTAACCAATCAGCATAAACATAAATATTTTTTGAAGCCATAAAATTACTTTTACCTATTTATTTTTTGTACTTATTAATTTACTGTCCTGAAGTTTGCGCCCTAATTTATCATCGGCGGCTACTTTTGTAATGTCATCGGACAAACCTAAAATAAAAAGAACCTGAACATAAATGCCCATGGCTACACTGGGCAGACCTTTTTCCACTGAAACCAATGTCCGGCGGCTGATGCCTGCACGTTCAGCTACTTGTTCGGCCGTCAGTTTTCTCCGAAGTCTGGCCAGTTTTATATTTTCACCCAAAATGGCCATTGCTTTTGCCTGTTTTGGTAACAAAACTGTATTTCTCTTTTTCATATAGTGAATTATTTTGCACAAATATAATCTTTTTGAGTAAAATAGTGCACATTTAATAAATTGTAATTTGTAGCCGTTTGGTTAGGGCCATTTTCAATGCACCGGACGCAATTATTTGAAATGCGCGGTTATCCCCGATAGCGAACGACGCGCGCATCCAAACCACAAACCCTAAGGCAACGTTGTAAGCCTTAGGGATTTGCCCGCACAATTTCTCAGTTCTCAGTTCTCAATTTCTCAGTGCTCATCGCTCAGTTCTCATCGCTCATCTCTCATTGCTCAGTTCTCAGTGCTCAATTCTCAGTTCTCAATTTCTCAGTGCTCAGTTCTCAGTTCCCAGCGCCTGCCGGGATTCCTTTGTGGGTGGGAAAAAACCGACTGGAAAACAAACAATGCCTGAGAAATTCTTTCTTTTTATTGAAATGGTTCATTAGTTTTGCACCATGCAGTTTAAAGTGGTTTCGGAATACCAACCTACCGGCGATCAGCCGGAAGCTATCCGGCAACTGGCTGAGGGTTTGAACAACGGCGAGCGGTACCAGACCCTGCTGGGGGTTACCGGCTCGGGGAAAACCTTTACCATGGCCAATGTGATTGAAAAGGTGCAGCGTCCGACGCTCATCCTCAGCCACAACAAAACCCTGGCCGCACAGCTCTACAGCGAGATGAAGCAGTTCTTCCCCGACAATGCCGTGGAGTATTTCGTTTCATACTACGATTACTACCAGCCCGAGGCCTACCTGCCCACCACCGATACCTACATTGAAAAAGACCTTTCCATCAACAAAGACATTGAAAAGCTGCGGCTGAGCACCACTTCGGCATTGCTCTCGGGCCGGCGCGATGTGGTGGTGGTTTCTTCGGTTTCGTGCCTCTACGGCATCGGAAACCCCGACGATTTTCATGCCAACGTCACCGAGGTGAAAGCAGGGCAGAAGGTGGGCCGCAACGCCATGCTGCACCGGCTGGTGGATGCCCTCTATTCCCGCAGCGAGGTGGAGTTCGAACGCGGAAACTTCCGGGTGAAAGGCGATACCGTGGATATTTTTCCTGCCTACAGCGACACCGCTATCCGCGTGGTTTTCTGGGGCGACGAAATCGAGGAAATCTTTGGATTCGACCCGCTTACCGGGCAAACCACCCAGCAGATGGATGCTGCGGTGATTTATCCGGCCAACATTTTTGTAACCACCAAAGCCCGCATGAAATCGGCCATCCGGCACATTCAGGACGACCTGGTGGCCCACATCGGTTATTTCAAAGAAATTGGCAAAAACCAGGAGGCCAAACGCATTCAGGAACGGGTGGAGTACGACATGGAGATGATGCGCGAGCTGGGCTACTGTCCGGGCATCGAAAATTATTCCCGCTACTTCGACGGACGCAAACCGGGAACCCGGCCTTTTTGCCTGCTCGACTATTTTCCCAACGATTTTCTGACCATCATAGATGAGAGCCACGTTACTATTCCGCAAATCAGGGCTATGTATGGCGGCGATAACTCCCGCAAAGTGACGCTGGTAGAATACGGTTTCCGGCTTCCGGCAGCCATCGACAACCGGCCGCTGAAATTCGAGGAGTTTGAATCGCTGGTGGACCAGCTGGTTTTTGTGAGCGCTACACCCGCCGACTACGAACTGGCCAAATGCGAAGGCGTGGTGGTGGAACAGGTCATCCGCCCCACCGGTCTGCTCGACCCCCTGATTGATGTGCGCCCCAGCACAAACCAGATTGACGACCTGCTGCACGAAATTCACCTGCGCACCGAAAAAAACGAGCGCGTGCTGGTGACTACCCTCACCAAACGCATGGCCGAAGAGCTTTCCAAATACCTGCTGAACATGGGCGTGAAAACCCGGTATATCCATTCCGATGTGGACACCATGGAGCGCATAGAGATTATGGAGCAGCTGCGCAAAGGGGAGTTCGATGTGCTGGTGGGCATCAATCTGCTGCGCGAAGGACTCGATCTGCCCGAGGTGTCGCTGGTAGCCATTCTCGATGCCGATAAGGAAGGGTTTCTGCGCTCCGAGCGATCGCTGACACAAACAGCGGGCCGCGCTGCCCGTAACCTCAATGGCATGGTAATAATGTACGCCGACAAAATCACCGGCTCCATGCAGCGCACCATCGATTCCACCAACTACCGCCGCGAAAAACAGCTGAAATACAACGTGGAAAACAACATTACCCCCACGCAGATTGTAAAACCCACCCGCGAAATCATAGGGTACGGGTTCCGGGGCGGCAAAAAGCCCGTGGAGTATGGCCAGCCAGGTCTGCCCGACATGGCTGCCGACCCGGTGGTAAAATACATGACCGCCGACGGACTGGAAAAAGCCATCGAAAACCTGAAAAAGCAGATGAAAGCCGCCGCCAAAGAGCTCGACTTCATCGAAGCCGCCCGCCTCCGCGACGAAATGTTCGCCATGGAACGGCTGCTGAAGGAGAAGCAAAAAGCCTTGTGAAATTTCGTGTTTTTCACCTGGTGGCTCTAAGTCCACCTGGTGAATAAACAATAAGCTGTAAATAGTAAGTTTATGAAAATAAGGTTTTTAAGAAAAAAAGGAAATGTTTTGCAATTCATTCCTTCCGCTGTTCACGAAATAATCACCTATTATTTTCCCTGCATTTTCTCACCCTCTCACCCTCTCCCCCTCTCATCTCTCCCCCTCTCATCTCTCTGCCCTCTCACCCTCTCACCCTCTCACCCTCTCACCCTCTCACCCTCTCACCCTCTCACCCTCTCCCCCTCTCCCCCTCTCACCCTCTCCCCCTCTCACCCTCTCACCCTCTCACCCTCTCACCCTCTCACCCTCTCACCCTCTCACCCTCTCACCCTCTCGCCCTCTCACCCTCTCACCCTCTCGCCTCCCTGCCCGCACTCTCACCTTCTCCCCCTCTCATCTCTCCGCTCTCTGCCCTTTGCCCTCCCCTCTCCTTATTCTGCCTGCTTGTCCCATCCTGGGACTTTATCCCGTTTTTTTGCATGTTTTTAAGAAAAGGTCGCCATAAGTTGAAAAAAAAAAATATTTTTGCCTCAATATTTTTGTTCATAGCTGTTTAGTGGCTGTTTGATACAGAAAAAACAGGGAGATAAACCCTTCTGTATTACCAGGAATTTAAAAAAAGACAGATTGAATAATTAGTACGGACAAACAGGCGGGCGTTCCCTTCTTTTGAAGGCTGGCTGTTTGAAACCGAAGTAAAATAACCTAAGAAAGGCGGATGGCTAAACCTTTACATGCCAATTCGAAATTAAAAAATGACCTCTGGCTGCGGATGCTTTGTGAAAAAGCACCCGTAATGATTTTATTGTTTTTGCTTTTGGTTGTTCCGGCTTCGTTTCTCAATGCACAAACTCAATCCGTAACTTTTACTTCCTCCGGCAACTGGACGGTTCCCGAAGGTGTTACCCAAATTACCGTGGAAGTCTGGGGAGGCGGCGGAGTTGGAGGAAAGGGTGGAAGAGCAGGTAATAGTTCAAACCGCAGTGGCGGCGGCGGAGGCGGAGGAGGAGCTTATAAAATTCAATCATCCATACCTGTAATTTCGGGAACCACATACACTATAACTGTAGGGACAGGTGGAACTAATACCAATAGAAATGGAGGAGTTTCGAGTGCAATATTTGGAGAAATAACTGTAACAGCACTTGGTGGAACAGGCGGAACAGATGGTTCGGGAAATAAAGATGGTGAAGGTGGCGCAGGTGGAACTGAAGGTTTTTTTAATGGTGGTGCAGGTGCAAATGGAAACAATAGTGGAGGCGGTGGTGGTGGAAGTGCAGGAACAAATTCAGACGGAAATAACGCAGATGGAATTACAGGTGGTTCAGCAGTATTAGGTGGTGGAGCCGGAGGAGATGGAAATGATGTTGCAGATGGTAATGGCACATCAGGTTCAGTTCCAGGTGGTGGAGGCGGAGGTGGCTATGGAGATAATGGTAATGGCGGCAATGGCGCTCCAGGTCAGGTCATCATTTCCTGGTGTGAACCACCTTCCATAACCAGCCAACTAAACGATCAGAATATTACATACGGCGAAAGTGCCGTTTTTTCAATTTCATCAGGTACCACCGGCATTTCTTATCAGTGGGAGGTGTCAGAAGATAATGGAAATACCTGGAATCCTCTTGCGGGTGAAGAGAGTTCAACACTCAGTTTTACACTCCCCACCGTTTCCATGAGCGGAAACCAGTACCGATGCATAGTTACGGCAAACTGCGGATCATTCAGTACGAGTGATACCACCACCCTCTTGGTAAATAAAAAAGTGATTAATGTTATTGCCGGAAATCAAACCGTCACTTTCGAAACTCCTTCCACCATAGTAACTCAGAACGGCACCTACACACTTTCCGGTTTTGTAAGCGGAGAAAATTCATCGGTGATAAGTGGATTAAATTCCATTTCATATACAACTACCTATACAAGTTCAACCAATGCAGAAACAGCAGGAATAACCATTACGCCTGTTACCTCTGGTTTATCCGCTGCCAATTATTCTTTTGTGGCCAAGCCCGGCTTTGTAACCGTTACAAAAGCTGATCAATATATTATTTGTGGCGGTTTTCCCTTTTCAAAACCGCTCAGTGAATTTGTTGACGAACCCGTGCCCCTGAAGGTAACATCCAGTTCAGGATTGCCCGTTACAATTACCCTGGAACCGGAAAGCGCGGCAACATTAAATTACGAAGAAAACGAATCTCCACCCTACTATTTAACAGATATTGGTGAAACAGGTGTTGTAATTATTAATGTAACCCAGGAGGGTAATATTAATTTTAATGCTGCTACTCCGGTTACAAGAACTTTCGATGTTACCAAAACGAACCAATCCATCAGTTTTCCGGAAATTGACGACATGACCTATTCAAATGGATTAACCCTTGATTTGGATGCGGTGGCTTCCTCAGGACTAACTGTAACATACACTGTTGTAAGCGGACCTGCCACAGTTACCGGAAATACCTTGAATATTACCGGTGCAGGGGAAATCTGGGTTACTGCCAGCCAGCCGGGAAATGCTTCATATAATCCCGCATCGAATGTAATCCGCTCATTTACGGTAAACAAAGGTACGCAAACCATTACCATCCATGTTCCGGCTGAACCCCTAACCGAATCGACACAGATAACTGCCACTTCCACTTCCGGTTTGCCTGTTGAGCTTACACTTGGAACCGGCAGCGATGCTACCGGATTGGTTGACCAGGGAACGTATTATACACTTACCGGACCAGGAACCATCGGTACCGGCGATATATATATTGTTGGAAACCAGGCCGGAGATGACAATTTTTTACCAGCCGCTCAGGTGATTCAAACTATCGATCTCAACAAGCAAAATCAGGTAATTGACTTTGATGTAATTGCCGATCAGACTTATGCGCCATCACTTACCGTGGCACTTTCCGCGACGGCTACTTCAGAGCTTACTGTGTCATTTACCGTCCTGAGTGGTCCGGCAACTTTGTCCGGAACCACCTTAACCATAACCGGCGCCGGAATAATTGAAGTTGAGGCCAGTCAGGATGGTAATTCAACATATAATCCTGCGCCCCCGGTAACCCGGCAATTTCAGGTAGCAAAAGCTACTCCTGTTATTATGCAAGATGATATCTCAAAGACTTTTGGAGATGTCGATTTTACGATTAATCCAACTTCAACCAGCAGCGGATCGTTCAGTTTTGTTAGTGGCAATACCGAAATTTTTACACTTAGCGGCAATGTAGCCACCATTGTGGGTGCCGGAAGTACGCTGCTGGATATTACCCAACAGCCAACAACCAATTACTTTGGAGCTACCAAAACCGTTGCATTTACTGTTGGTAAAGCCAGTTCAACCATAACCATTACAGGCGACACGGAATACACTTATAATGCCTCGCCCCAGGGCCCGGAGACATCTGTTGTAACCGGATCAACCGGCACGGTTTCCTATAGTTATGCAGGAACAGGTTCCACATCTTACGCCCCAAATGCTACAAAACCAACCAGTGCCGGCACTTATGAAGTAACTGCAACTGTAGCTGAAGATTTGAATTATGCCGGCGCAACTTCTTCACCATACGCATTTTCCATTAACAAAGCTGATGCTGCAATCAATGTGAATGCCTATTCAGAAACATATAACGGAACAGAATATATTTCATCCGGTTCGGCAATTGGTGTTTCGAGTGAGAACCTTTCCGGTTTGGATTTATCGGCAACAAGTCACATTAATGCAGGAAACTACACCGATACCTGGACATTTACCGATGTGACAGGGAATTACAACGACGCTTCAGGAACCGTTGATAATACTATCAGCCCTAAAAATCTGACCATTACAGCAACCGATCAGGTGAAATGTTACGGCGATGAATTTATTTTTACGGGTAACGAGTTTACCTCTTCCGGTCTGATTTCCGGGGAAACAGTGGGTTCGGTTACTTTGAGCAGCAGCGGGGCAGCGTCGTCAGCAGCAGCCGGAAGCTATGATATTGTGCTTTCCGATGCCACAGGTGGTACTTTCGACCCAAACAACTATTTTGTTTCTTATGTAAACGGACGATTGACAGTAAAACCACAGCCTACGCTTTCAGTTGCCGCACAGGCTGCCACCGTTTGCGAAGGAACAATTGCCACAATTAACCTTTCAGGGTTATTGCCGGAAAAGATTTTCTCCTTGGAATACACGATTGACGGCGTGGCACAAACCACAAAAACAGGATTGTATTCAAATGCTTCAGGTAATTCCAGCTTTACCACACCTGCATTATCCCTTGTCAATAATGGACAGATTCTCCAAATAACCAATATCACCATTACAAGTGAAACGCCCAACTGCTCTCATACACTCTCAGAAGAAGTTACTCTAAGTGTGGCCCCGCTTCCAACCCTAACCGGCGCAACACCTGAAGAACCTTTTTGCGATGGTTCTGCTGCCACAATAAACTTAAGCGGGTTGCTTGCGGGTACTACATTCACTTTGTATTATACAATAGATGGTATTGATCAGACGCCAGTCACAGGCCTTGTTGCCGATGTCTCAGGAAATGCGGCATTTATGACCCCTGCGCTGTCAGCAGCAAATAACGGGCAGGTGCTGCAGATTTACGGAATCGAAATTACCAGCGAAACTCCATCCTGTTATCAGGATTTCACAGTGGATGTTATGTTGGAGGTAGCTACTAATACAACAATTTCCGACCATCCATCTGCCACGGCTCAAAATATTTGTCAGGACGACACTCCCAACGATTTATCCGTTACAGCTTTCGGAATTAATCTGTCTTACCAATGGTACAGCAATACCACTCAATTCAACAGCGGAGGCAATTTAATCGATGGCGCAACCAACGCAAGCTATACTCCTTCTACCTCAACGGCAGGAACTTTATACTACTATTGCGTAGTTACCGGCGATTGCGGAACAAAAGCCAGTGATGTTTCGGGTGCGATCACGGTTTACAGCACAACCATTACCAGCGGAACAGTTGGTGGTGCATCCGAACTTGAATTTTGCGAAGGAGGGAATCCAACTGCTTTTAGTGTGGGCGCTCCTGCTGGCGGCGATGGCAATTATACTTACCAATGGGAAGAATCGGACGGATGCTCGGGAACCTGGGTAAATGCAACGGCACAGGACGACATTTCAAACACCTTATCGTTTAACCCGCCTGCCTTATATTCAACGATTTGCTACCGCATAAAAATTACCGACGGTTGCGGAAGTGTTGGGTATTCCGATACGAAAACATACAATGTTGTGCCTGATCCGGTTTCCCAAACCATCGAACCGGTACCTGCATCAGGAACTACTTTATGTGTTGACGAAAGTGTTTCTGCTACTTTTTCGGATGGTAGTGGTGGAACAGGAACGGTGACCGATGTGTATGAGTTTACTACCGATGGTGGTTCCTCCTGGAACACTTATACCCCCGGAACTGAAATTACAGCAACGGCCGGTATGGTTGGCGCTGATATAATTCAAATCCGCACCCGTCGAACAGCAACCGGGTCAGGATGTAATTATGGCGAATGGAGCTATTCGGAATGGACGGTAGCACCGGACAACACCATCACACTCACCTCCGCCACCGGAACAGACAACCAAACTGTAAACATTGAAACGAATATTACAACCATTACTTATACCACCACCGGAGCTACGGGCGCTGATTTTAGCGGTCTCCCTGCAGGAATCTCCGGAAGCTGGGCCGCCAATGAAGTAAACATTAGCGGAACACCCACCGAAACCGGAACATTCAACTATACGGTTGAGCTAACCGGCGGTTGCGGAACGGTTACTGCCGAAGGAACCATTACTGTAAACAATACCTTCGATGTATCCACCGAATCGCCTGGACAAATCTGCAATGCTGCCGACGGCCAAATCAATTACACGGAAACCGATGTGGCAACCCCAATTACTTTTACGGTGGACATGACCACGGGAAACACGGCCTGGAGCCCAAACTGGGAAATTACATTTACGCTGACACCGGGCGCCGGGGCAGCCATTGACAACATTTCAACAACCGCGGGAACTTTTACTACAACAGGTCCTTACACACTAACAAACATTCCCAGCACTAACGGACAGGGAAGCGTGGACATAACACTGGAAGTTACCGGAAATATCTACAGCGATTTAACAGTGGATTTTGAAATTACAGCAGCCAAAGAGCTGCAACACAATACACCGGATAAAGACAACGACGACCGGACAGCCACACAAACTGTGCTGGCCATCCCGGATACGGGAGAGATAACAACAAATTAAAGTTTAACTATTTATAAATTAAAATTTTAAAGATTTAACAAACGTAATTTTATTAACAATTAAAAAACAAAACGCGATGAAAAAATTTGCTTTACTTTTAGCCGCGGTCCTTATGGCCGCAATTGGTGCAGATGTTTTTGCACAAGGATCCCAGCAGACTGTAACCATTAATTCTACCCGTAATTACTGGGTAAACAGTACAGACGGAACTACACAAGACGTTTCCGGTCATGATGTAAGTACCTACCAATGGGCCGTTTACACGTGGGATGGTTCTGCAGACTACACATCAGATTCATGGACCGCAAACGCTGCAACAGCTGCTTCAGATTACAATTTTACCAGTGGAAGTACCAGTTTTAATACGCAAATTGAATGGCTTGCTACCGGGACTTTTGTAGTTGAAGTTGTTGAAACAAGTGACGATAATTGTACTACTGTACGCCGTTTTGGTGTAACAGTAATCGATCTTGACTTGTTGGTAGTTACAAAAGACCACACGGGAACAACCTTGTCGGCTGCAGGTACATACTGTAATACCAATTCAGGAGATATTTGGGGCGATTCTAATGATGATAATCTAAACAATGAATCTCTTGCTACAATGACAATGACTTACGAAATTTCTCTTTATACAGTCAAAGGTAGCACTGACAGTGATGATTTAATTGGAACAGCTCTTCCTGCTGCAGCCTGGAAATTTACAGCTGTCGACGCTAGTACAATACCTACATCAGGAAGCGTAACCTGGTCTGTTACTGATGCTGCAACCGGCGCTTCATATTCAACTGGTGACAATAACGAAATTTTAGTTCCTGCAGGAACATCAACTGTGACAATTACAGCAGAAATTCAAAATATTGCTGCTGAAGACGTAAACGACTATGTTCTTGGTTTCTCAATTGATCCATCAACTGTTCTTGTGGAAAATGGTGGAACAGCCGGAGATTATGAAGAAGGACAAGAACCTGCCGCTTATACTGGAGCTGACGGATCTCATACGAATTCTGCATATACTATCACGGTTAATCCAATTCCGAACACCACGAAAATTAAATTTGATTAATACATAAAGGATGAAAATCAAAAAAGCCTTAATATACCTGATTTTCCTCCTCGCTGCCGGTTCGCTGGCGGCGCAGGAGGGCATCAGTGTATATGAAGGGGCGCGGTTCAGCTACCGGGTTGATTTTCATGAGGGGAGCCGGTATGCCTGGCAGGTGTTCAGCCAGCTGGGGCCGCCCGTTGAGGCCGTGCCGGGGGAATTTACGTTTACCGGAACGCCCGACTGGAACGAAACCGAAATTCAGTGGGATTTGGCTGGTACCTATTATCTGGTAGTCACGGAAACAAATCCGCTGGGATGTTCTACATCCAGGTCGCTACCGGTGCAGGTACTGCCCAACAATCGCTCCGTCGGGTTCGATGTGGTGGCAAGCAACGCGTGTTTTTCGCCGGGCGGCAACGGGTTTGAACTGCCGGTGTCGCTGTTGGCAAACAACGGCGAACCGCTGCCCGAAGGTCACTACCCGGTGAACGTATCGCTTATGGTGAACGGCGTGGCTTACCAGCAGGTGCTGGAGTATGGCACAACGGTACTGCAGGTTTCCGAAACCCTGTTTGCGGCCGATCATACACAGGATACGCAGGTGCTGGTTGAAATTACCGGCGCCACCGACCGCCATAGCGCGGCCCTGGCGCCCGGCAGCGAAAACAGCCTGCATACCCGCGTTATTTATGCCATCCCGGAAATCGAGTTTGTCCGGATGATGCAACAGTTAAAAGATTTGAAAAATGAGAACAGTTTGGTTTATAACAGCGCTCGTGCTGGCCGCCGTAACGGCGGGGGCACAGGAGCGGATAACCCGGGGGGCGGATAAAACCCACGCGGTGCGCATGTTAACCGGTAACCCGGGAGACGCTGCCTACACGTGGGAAGTAACGCCTGCTGCAGGTACCTCCACCAGTCTGGCGGGGGTAACCGACAGCACGGCCACCATTGTGTGGGACGGGCCGCCCGGAGTTTATACGCTTTGGGTAAGCGTTACCGACGGCAACGGCTGTCTCGGTGAACAAATCAGCAGGGAGGTGGAAATCCTCGCTCCCGGCGATTTGGTGTTCGCTGCGGCAATGCCTTCCACCATCATCTGCTCCGATTTGGCAGGCGGTGTGGAAGGCTCGGCGGAACCGCATACACAAAGCCACTTTCAGGTGGTTTACGAGGGTGAAAGCAACCTGGCTTCGGCCACGTTCACCATTCAAAACCCCGCAGGGCAATATGTGGATGCCGGTGGCAACGTGCTGGCCAACCAGGGCAGTCCGGAAATTACCGTGGATAACGACGGCGACGATAAGGCCATCGACCTCGCGGTAACCGACGCCTGGGAAAATGCCGGCAGCGCCGAAGTGCAGTTCACCGTTACTTTGGTATCGGTAACCACCGTTGACAGTGCAGTGATTGCCGCCAACCCGGAAACGGATGTTGTGCGGACCATTACCGTGCTGCCGAAACCGGTGATTGCATTTGACTAACAATTCCTCAAAGGGAGCCGTATTTTTGAATCGGGCAAAAAAGGAGAGAGATAAAAACGAACAGGTTTTTTAATCGCGAATGTTGAAAAAGGTTTTAAAAATAACGTTTATACTGATGGTTGTCCTGGCGATGGCTTTTAAAGCCGTCGCCCAGGATACCATTCCTTTGAATACCTTTCATACATTCGATGTTTCCTGGTCTGCCGGTTACGCCTACAGCTGGTGGTACGAAGATGCCACCGGCGAAAAAGTTCCGTTCACCTCCGAAAGCAATACTACCGAAGACGTTTTTTGGGACACCCAGGGCCAATTCGAACTGTTTGTGCAGGCCACCGATGCCAATGGCTGCCTGTCGGAAATCGTGTCGAAGCCGTTTGTGGTGATGCCGGTGGAAGGGTTCATTCCCTCGCTGGTGGCGCTGCCAGATATAAACGTGGGGTATGAAAACACCACGCTTTACGGCGATGTAAGTATCAACGACTTCGATTTTCGCGATCAGGGACTGAACGTGATTTATACGCCGGAAGGCGATGCATTGGACGGTCTTGTGTTGTTTAGCGACGGTACCTACGAATACACGCCGCCTGCCGGATTCACCGGCAAGGTGAATTTCAGCTACCGCGTGTGCTACGAAGGATACCCGGACGAATGTGCCGGCGCCAATGTGGAGATAAGCATCTTGCCGCTGGAAACCACAGCGAACATAGCGCCTGTGGCTGTTACCGATGTGGCGCTTACCCTGCCCAATCAAACGGTGTTCAGCAACCTGCTGGTGAACGACATCGACCCCGACGGGTTTGGTGTGCCTCTCGCGGTGGACACTTCGCCGTTTACGGGGCCGCAAAACGGTACAGTGGTAATCGACAGCGACGGCAGTTTTGCCTACACGCCATTCCCGGGTTTCACGGGCATCGACCGGTTTATGTACCGCGTGTGCGACAGTGGTTCGCCCGTATTGTGCGATTCGGCCTGGGTGTATATCATCGTCAGCGAGTTTGGCGGCGACGGACAGAAACCCATTTCCGCTTCCGACGATATGTTCCTGCATACCGACGGCGGTGTTTATACCCTCCGCGGGAACGATCACGGACAACTGGGCGAAAACCTGGTTTACAACACACAGCCGGTAATTCCTGTTTCGCGCGGAACCCTGCAGATTTATCCCGACGGAACCTTTACCTACGTTCCGGAACCGGATTATGTGGGCGTTGACTGGTTTGTTTACCAGGTGTGCAACACAAACAATCCGCCGGATTGCGTTCAGGGAACCGGATTTATTCTGGTAACCCCGGGTAACCAGTGGGCAGAACTGGCCGGAAGAGATACGGTAATTGGCAGTTGTGCGCCCTACACCTTATCGGCCCTTGGTATAGGCGAAGGTTTCAGCTACAGCTGGGAACCGGCACATCTGCTCGATGATGCCCAAAGTCCTGCGCCGGTGTTTGTGCCCGGCGAGTCAACTACGTTTGTGCTGACGGTTTCCAACGATTACGGGTTCAGCGCCAAAGACTCGGTGCAGATTACCGTTTCGGAAGCGATGGCCGATGCCGGCGAAGATGTCTGGATGTATGTCGGCGAAACCGCCCTGCTCGACGGGAGCAACAGCAGCGGAGAGGGGCTGC
>Ga0334892_1001568_pt1 | contig 18999 bp, 14 predicted proteins | sample GraSluR3_MG_4_FD_207213 | JGI IMG/M metagenome (GOLD analysis project Ga0334892, IMG submission 207213) | Sludge microbial communities from methane-producing bioreactor in Wageningen University, Netherlands - Granular Sludge_15_04-R3 | ecosystem: Engineered > Bioreactor > Anaerobic >...
ATCTCCTGGGTCAGCTCAATTTAATCAATAGCATGTTTCCTTCCAAAGAAACTACAGGACGGTTCATGACGAAGTCAATTTTATGTCCAGGAGCAAGGATGGGAATTTTTCAACACCCTGTTAAGAGGAGGGGCGCTTATGGAAGCTCCTTCGGGAAGGAAGAACCTCAAATGAGCCTTCCCGCGTTGGAAAACAGAACCTCGCTCGCGCGGGAGATGTTCGAAAGCCGGGGCCTAGAGCCTGTCTGAAGCGGCGAAGCGTGGGCCGACTGCGTCTGCCAAAGGCAGACATCCTGTCGGGCAGCGAAAGCCGCTACAGGCTCTTGGCCACTGCTTTCGGGAGTACGCAGGGCCAAAAAGCGCAGTTTTTGCTTCCTTTTTTCTGCGCCAGCAAAAAAGGAAGTCGCCGTAAAGGCGAAATAATACGTAACGATGCCGTGCACCGTCGAACGCGAAGGCGGCAATATCTCCCGCGCTACATCATACTTGCCTTTGCGAGGTTTTTTGTTTCGCTTATGGAAGCTCCTACGAGAACGAAGAACCCCAAAATGAGCCTTCCGCGTTGGACTCTAACACCCCGCTTGCGCGGAAAAAGTTCGAAAGCCGCTACAGGCTCTTGGCCACTGCTTTCGGGAGCACGCAGGGCCAAAAAGCGCAGTTTTTGCTTCCTTTTTTCTGCGCCAGCAAAAAAGGAAGTCGCCGTAAAGGCGAAATAATACGTAACGATGCCGTGCACCGTCGAACGCGAAGCGCGGCAATAACCCCGCGCTACTCCCTCCTTCCCCCAAAAAAAGTGCGGATACCTCGCACCCATGCCGCGTTAAAAAAAACGGCCCCGCTGTGCATCGCACTGCGGAGCCGCCGGGTGTGCCCTTGCCCCCTGTGGGTAGCAGGGGGCCTTGGAGAAGGACGTCTATCAGTATGGGTTACTTGAGACCATTGTTCGCTTACCGCTTCATGGAGATGACTTCGCCGAGCATCGAATCCACGGTGGTGATGACCTTGGTGTTGGCCTGGAAACCGCGCTGGGTGGTAATCATGCTGACGAACTGCGTGGCCATGTCCACGTTGGACATTTCCAGGGAGTTGCCGTCGATGGTTCCCTTGCCTGTGCTGCCCGCCTGGCCGGTGAGGGCCGGGCCGGAGTCCAGGGTTTCGGAGAACAGGTTTCCGCCCTCGCGCCGCAGCCCGTGCTTGTTGGTGAAGGTGGCAAGGGTGACGGCGTAGAGTTCCAGAACCTGTCCGTTGGAGTAGTGTCCCGATATGATGCCTTCACGGGAGACCGAGATGTTTTGCAGGATGCCTGCTGAGTAGCCGTTCTGGCTCTGGTACAGGGTGGAGGAGCCGCCGGTGTCGAAGCTCTGGGTGGCCAGGGCGCTGACCGCCGGGTCCTTGAAGTTGGCCAGGTATCCTGTGTTCCCGATATCGTCGCCGACCATGGCCGCAGTGGTGGGCAGGTTGCCCAGGCCGCCGCCCCAACCGATGGTCACGGCTCCGTCGCCGTTGCTCGACAGGTTCTTGTTGGAGATGCCGAAGTCGATCTGGAGAGGGGTGGCGTCGACGGCTTCGGCCGTGCTGGCATTGGATTTGCCCAGAAAGTTGGCCGTGCAGACCGGGAAACCGCTGGTGGAGAAGTTCGCCAGGCTCCAGTTGTTCAGGTCCTTGATGTTCGTGCCGCCGTTGGACTTGAGCGTGTACGCGCTCATGCCCGAAAGCTGGCCGGTGGTGAAGGTCAGGGTGCCGACCATGAGCACGCCCGCGGCGGAGGTCTGGCCCTCGCCGATGGAGGTCATCATGCCGTTGGCGCCCGAGAGGACGCGGCGGTCCGCATTGGGCTCGCAGGTGACCATGTATTCCCAGACGGTGTTGCCGCCTGCGTTGCTCGTGGTGACGGGGTCGAAATACACGGTCAGGTTGTGGGCCGTGCCGATATCGTCATAGACCTTGAGCGTGGTCGAGTAGGCGTACAGGGTGGACGCCAGCGGCGTCTCGGCCGAACCGTCCCAGTTGTTGAACATGGCGAAATAGGGATCGTCGGGGTTGGTGGAGCTGTCCGCGGCCGAGGGGTCCAGGTTGGTGACGATGGACACGTTGGTGGTCGCGTTGGGCTCGGACTGGAAGTTCTCCATGCGGATGTTGGTGGGCGTGCCGATGATCCGGGCGGAGTTGGAGCTTTCCGTGGTGCTCGACGAGGTCGTGGTCACCGTGGTGGTGTTGCGCTCGATCTCCCATCCCTGGAGTACGTAGCCGTGGGGGTCCACCAGGAAGCCGTCGCTGTCGAAGCGGAAGTTGCCCGCCCTGGTGTAGTATTTCATGTCCTCGCCCATGGGGGAGACCACGAAAAGTCCTTCGCCGGAAATGGCCATGTCGGTGGCTTCGGTGGACGACTCCAGGGCGCCCTGGCCCCAATCTGAGTAGATGGTCGAAACGCGCACGCCGCGTCCGACCTGGCCCACGCCGTTGACCGTGGCGAAGTCGGCGCTGGCGAGGTCCTCGAACTGCATCATGGCGCCCTTGAAGCCCGTGGTGTTCACGTTGGCCAGGTTGTTGCCGATGACCGTCATGCGTTCCGAGTGTACCGTCAGGCCGGAAATACCCGAGAACAGTGATGCTCCTAAACCCATATTAACCTCCTAATCTCTTCTCCAAGAGCCCCGGACCGCCGTCGGCCCGGAGTGAAATATTGCGTGCCGCCGCCTACGCGTCGGTGTCCGTATCGTTGCCTTCATCCGAGGTGTCGGTGGAGTCGACAACCGAGGACGCGTCGGGATCGACGACTTCCTTGACGTTCAGCATACTGACGAATCGGCCGTCCTCCAGACGCAGGTACTGGGTGCCGTCCTCCGTGACCACGCCGTCCACCCGGCCGGAAATCTCGGTCTGGACCATGACGTAGTCGCCGTCGGTGTCCTGGCCGAGAATGCCCACGCCGTACTGGCCGTCGGGCAGGAGATCGCCGTCCTCGTTCTTTCCGTCCCAGGTGTACTGATAGGTCCCGGCTTCCTTGCTGCCGAGTTCCACGGTCCGGACGATGGCTCCTTCGGAATCGTAGATGTTCATCATGATGCTGGTGACGGCCTCGCCGAAGCCGTAGTAGATGGTCGAGGAATTGCCTTCGGTCAGGCTGACCTTGTAGCCCTCGGCCTTGACTTCCTTGCCGATGAAGCTGACGGCGGTGAGGATGTCGTTCTGGGACATGCTCTTGTTCAGGGAGTCGATGCCGTCGTTGATGTTGGTCAACTGCTCCAGGCTGGAGAACTCAGCCAACTGGGAGGTCATCTCGGTGTCCTCCATGGGGTTGAGCGGGTCCTGATGCGTGAGCTGCGCCACCAGAATGGTCAGGAATGCGTCCTGGTCCAGGCTCGTTTTATGGTCGGGCGAGTTGGAAGCGGTAAGCCGTTCTTCCTGTTGCCCGAGATATACTCCGGTAGTGTCTACGTAACCCATGATAGCCCTCGTTTACGCGATAAGGTGCAAGCCCTGATCGGAAGGAATTACCCGTTCCCCGACGGATTGCACGTCTTGGGCCACACCGCCCGTATTTTGTTCCCGCATGGTGCGCATGTGGTTGCGCATGGCGATCATGACTTCCCGCTCACGGGACAGGTTGTGTTGGCTTTCGCCGAACCATCCGTTGAAGCTCTGGTTGTCTGCGAGCCCGGTCTGGACATCCAGCTTCTCCACTTTCAGTCCTTGAGCTTCTAAAGAATTCTTAATGATATGAAGGTTGTCGGTAATGACCTTGTGGGAGTCGGAGTTCTCTGCGCGGATGGTGGCGCTGACCTCCTTGCCCTGGACCGAGAGCACAATGGACAGCTTGCCGAGGTTCTCGGGAGTGAGTTGCAGGGTAAGTTGTCTGGCCCCGTTTTTCAGGGTCTTAATGATCGCCTGGTCCACTTGTTTGAGGACTTTGGGGGCGGAAACTTTTTCCCAGGCCCGGGTATTGGTTCCGGTTGCGGACTGCTGAATCGTGACGGCCTTGGCTTCTGTGCCCACGGCCTCGGCGTTCCGGGCGGCGTCGGTCTTGGCGGAGCCGTCCTCCCGGACCCTGTCGAAGAAATTGTTCCATTTGCGGTCGTGTTCGGCCTCGGGGTCCATGTCCTGTTCACTGGCTTCTCCGGGCACGACGGCATCGGGCTTGACCTCGGCCCTGCCATCGGCGGCAGCGTGGTCTTGCCTGCGGACCGTGTTGTCGGACGGGGCGTCCTTGCGGTTACGGAACGCTTGGGCCAGCTCTTCGCGGACGGTGGTGTCGGCCTTGTCTTCGGCCACGCGGGGCTTGAGGTCCACCGCCTCGTTCACCTGGGCCGCCGCTGAACTTTCCTTGTGCTTGTCGCCCATGACCGCGGCGAACGCCTTGCCCACCGCCTTGACCAGCTTCTGATCCTTCAAGTCCAGCCCGGCCAGTTCCTGGCGGATGCGGGTGAAGGCCTGCTTCACGTCCTTGGGCAGGGTGTTGGAGGCAAAGAGTTCCTGGAACCGGGTAACGAATTCCCTGGAGAGTCCCATGGCCGATACGAAGGCCTCGACCTCGTCCTTGGTGAACAGGAGCTGCTGGTCCTGCGGCATGGCGTCGAGCCGTGCCTCCACCTGCTTCAGGACCTTGTCGAATTGTCCCTTTTCCAACTGGTCGACGAGTTTCGAGGAGTCCTTTTCGGTGAACCCGAGCTTGTTGAAGAATCCGGCAAGGGACACCTTCTGTTCGTCGGTCATCTCGCCTTTGCGGGACTCGGCCAGCTTCTTGGCTACCGTGGAAACGAATTGGCCCCAGGTCATGCCCTCTTCGGATTCGACCTGCTCCTCGATGGCGGCGATCTCCTCCTCGGACATGCCGTATTCCTTGAGGTCGTCGCGGACCGCGTCCAGATCGTCCATGGTCATGCGGCTGTCCAGTCCTGCCTCGTCCGCCGTTTCGTTTATATCGGGAGTGGTCTCCGAGGTTTCTACCCCGGCTGCGTCGATGGCCGTATTCCCTTCTTCCTCTTCCTCCGCGCCGGGCGTGGAGTCGAGCATCTTTTCCCTGTGCGTCACCGGGGCCAGGGAGAGTTCGTTCTCGACTCTCTCGGTGTGCTCGGTGAACAGCTCGGCGAAGAGGGCGCGCTTCTCGTCCTTTGCGTCGGCAGTGGCGGTCTGGGCGGTACTCTTGCCCGAGGTTGCCATCTTGACCAACTGGACGGATGCGGTGGAAGCCGCTTCTTTGGCGATGCCGGGAATATTTTGCATGTTTTTCTCCTTCGGCTCGAATTCAATCAAAAGCCGTGCCAAAGGGAAAAGCAGGAATATCGGTATGTTGTGGAGTCAGGCAGGGGGAAGAAAAGACCTGTTTCGGCCGTTCGGAAGGGGAGAAGCTAGGCGCAGACGGCCACGAGCCGTTCGAGCAGGGTCAGGACGCGGCCCCAGGCGGGCCGGGAGTAGTCGTTGTTTTTCAGATACATGTCGGCGAAGCCGGTGAACGGCTTGGCCATGGCCGGGCTGGCGGTCCAAAATGACTGGTCCAGGGGGGCTCCCGAGCGCAGGCCGAGTTTGAACCGGCGACCCATTTCAGGGATGTGCCCGAGCAATGCGGCGGCCTCTTCGGGCGCGCCCTGGGCGAGGCGGGACCATGCTTCGGCGGCCTTTTCGTCGCTCCAGAGCCCGAAGAGCGCGCCGAAGCACGTCTGCCAGAATCGGGAGGCGAGCCGTTCGGCGTCGGGCCGGGTCTTGTCCAGGCGTTTGAGGCAATAGAGGCCGAGGTCCGAGCGGCCGGTTTCGAACAGGGCCAGCCCGGGCAGCTCCATGCGGTCCAGGCGGGCGGCGTCCGTTGGTCCGGCCAGCCGTCTGGCCAGGGCGGCGACCCGGCCCGGAGTGAGCGGCGCATGGCATTTGAGGGAGTCCTCGGTACATTGCCAGCAACCCTTGGCGCAGGGCAGGTCGGCGCGGAGCACGTAGTGGCCGGGGACGAACGGGCCGGTTTCCCATGGGTTGACGTTGCCCATGGAGAGGTTGAGGCACTTGAGCCCGGTCCAGGCGGCCAGGTGCATGGGGCCGGTGTCGGGGGTGATGAACAGGGCCAGCGTCTGGCCCACGGCCCCGAACTCGTCGAGTCCGAGGGTGCCGCAGAGGTTCAGGGCCGGGCCTTTGGCCAGCCTGGCCGTTTCCGCTCCGAGGGCTTTTTCGGCCGGGCCGCCGAAGAGCACCGGGCGCAGCCCGCGTCCGTGGAGTTCATCCACCAGGGCGGCCCAGAACGCGGCGTTCGGGCGTTTGGCCGCATCGCTCGCCCCGAGAAAGAGGCCGACCTTGTTGCTGCCCGGCAGAGTGCGGGGCGCGGAGAAGCTGGTGGCGGCGATGTCCGCGAAGGGCACGGCGTCCAGACCGTTCAGCTCGCCCCAATGGAAGCGGTTGTAAAGATTGTTGCGGACCAGTGAGGCGCGGTAGAGCTGCCAGTCGCCGTGTATGCGCCGGGAGCCGTCCTTGTCTCGGACCGGCCCGAGTCTGGCCTCGGTCTTCAGGCGGCCAGCGAGGACGGCGGCCTTTTCCCTGATGGACAGATTCAGGACCAGTTCGAATTCCTTGCGTTCCAGGTGGGCCGCCCCGGACCACGGGAAATAGGTCGCGGGCGGGGAGAGCTTCATGAGCGGTTTGTAGAAGGATTCCTCGGCGGCCACGTAGATGGGGTGGCCGGGATGGCGGCGGGCCAGCCAGAGCATGAGCGGATAGGAGAGGATCAGGTCTCCCATGCGCTGCATCTGTAATATGAGGATGGGCTTTTTCGCCATGGCCTACCCGAAGGTCTGGCGCATGGTCTCCATGAGGGAGGTCATGCGATGGTCGTAGGTGTGCTCGGCCAGGACCCGTTTGCGGGCCGCCGAGGCCACGGCTTTGCGGGCGGCCGGGTCGGCCATGTAGCGTTCCACCAGGCCGGGGATGTCGTCCGGATTCGGGTAGCAGACGATCTCGGTTCCCGGCTCGAACAGGGCCTCCATCTGGCGGCGGTGGTCGGTGAGCAGGAAGCCGTTGCAGCAGGGGACGTCGAAGACCCGTTGGTTGACCGCGCCCTTCATCTGCTGGCTGGTGCAGTTGAAATTGATTTCGCTCAGGGGATAGAAGTCGGGCAGGTCCTCGTAATAGGAAAGCTCGGGGTGGTAGCGCCAGCCGGTTTGCGTCCGGAGCAGCTCCTGCCAGCCCGTGTCGCCGACGATGAGCGGGTGAAAGGGCAGGGTGCGCGACACGCAGTCCAGCCGGTAGAGCAGTGTTGCCTGCCAGGTGACGAAGGTCTCGAACGCGAGTTCCCTGGCGGGATCGTCGAGGGCGGTGTACGCGGCGCGGACTTCGGGGAAATGTTCGGCCATGAACGGTCCGGCCAGTTGCGCCGAGGAGCCCGCGAACGCCTTCGCCACTTCCATGCCCGCCCGGAACAGGGCTTCGGACGGATTCGCCGCCCTGGCCCGCAGCAGGGTCTTGGTCAGCATGGAGTTGCCCACGAAGGAGATGGGGGCGCGCCACGCCTCGACAGGGGCGGCCCGATGGGGCGTCAGCCGGGTGGGGTCGGCGCCCAGCGGTAGGTGAAAGACGTGTTCGAAGCCCATGGCCCGGAGCGAGTCCACGGTGTCCAGGTCCCAGGTGAACAGGGCTGTGCGGGCTTCGTGCAGGGCTTTGTACGCCCCGAGGATGAGATGCGGGTTGTCCACGAACCAGGAGGCCAGGGGCAGACCGTGGCGGCGCAATAGCGAGGCGAGCACGCCCTCCCGGTCCACGCCCAGGTGGTTGACCGTGAGCACGAAGTCGGGCCGGAACGTCTCGAAGGCGTCGGTCATGGCGGCCACGAATTCATCGAGGTCCATTTCCCGTGTGCCGAAGTCCAGGAGGAGGTGCTCCACGCCGAGCCTGCGACAGGCTGCTTCCAGTTCGCCGATAAGAAAATACCGGCTGGTGAGCAGGAGGATGCGCGGCGCGGCGTTGCGGAATTTCGGCCGGGTTGTCGGGGATTCTTGCATAGCTCCCATCTCTATCGGCCGGGTGGGCTTTTGTCTACAGGTCCCGGCCCCGGCAGGCGGCGTCCTTGGATTTGTACATGGCTCGATCCGCCCTGTGGGTCATGGATTCCAGGGTATCGCCTTCCTTGAACCGGGCCATGCCGTAGCAGAAGGAGACCGGAATCTCGCGCTGTTCGTCGGTCAGGGCGCAGCTCACGCGCTCGGACAGGACTCTGGCTTCCTTGATCCCGCCGTCCAGAAGAATGAGAAATTCGTCGCCGCCCCAGCGGGCCAGGGTGTCGGATGGCCGGATGATCCGCCGGGTGGTGGCGGCCACGTCCTTGAGCACGTTGTCCCCGGCCAGATGTCCATGCTGGTCGTTGATGGCCTTGAATTTGTCCAGGTCCAGGATGACCGCAGAGAAGGGCGCGCCGTAGCGGTCCGCCTTGTAGGCGAACCTGTCGAAGGCTTCCTCCAGGGCGCGGCGGTTGGCCGCCCCGGTCAGGGGGTCGGTCTTGGCCAGCCGTTCCAGCCTGCCCTGGTAGTGATTGATGGTGAGGGTGCAGAGAACGATGATGAGGATGGACGACAGCAGGCCGATGCCCACGGTGCGGATGAGGTTGTCGCGCGCCGACGCCAGGGCCGAGGATTCGCACTGTTCCACGATGAGGAACCATTTCAGTTCCGGGATGTACCGGGTGGACAGGAGAAAATGTTCGCCGTTCAAGTCGTATTGGAAACTGCGCGAGTTGTCTCCCGGCTTGAGAATGGATTGGGCCACGCCCTGGATGCCCGGGGTCTCGGTGATGTAGTCGCGCTCGATGCGCGATGTGTCACGGTGGACCTGGACCAGTCCGTCCCGGTCCACCAGGTAGACCTCGCGGCCGTAGTCGCGGCGGGCCTTCTCCAGCAGCCCGGTGACCCGGTCGACATTCACGCCCACCCCGGCCACGCCGAGGAGTTTGCCGCTGTCGTCCAGCACCCGGAAGTTGACGAAGATGGACAGCTTCCCGCCCTCGGACTCGTTGGTGTCCACGTCCAGGTCGAACTCCACGTTCTGGCGGAGAAAGGCGTAGAACCACACGTCGTGCGGGTCCCGGGCACCGATCTTCTTGAGGATGCCGTCCTGGTAATAGTAGTTGTCGGTCGAGGCAGAGACGAGGAACGTGGTCAGGAAGCCGTACTTGTCCCGCAGGTCCGAGAGGTAGCGGGTGACGGCTTCGAGGTCGCCCTCGCCGTCTTCGATCCAGCTCTTGAGGAAGGCGTCATTGGCCATGGACGTCGCGGCAAGGATGGGCCGGAGCATGTCCGAATGGACTTCCGAATAGATGTTCTTGCCGGTCAGGGGGAGGGCGGAGTTGAGGAGCTCTTCCCGGATCGTGGCCCTGGTGAAGGCGTAGTTGATAAGGCTGGTGGTCAGGAAGGTGGCCAGCAGGATCAGGGTCAGGGCGGCGATAAGCTTGGTTTTTGCGGACATGGGATGCCGGGATGGAGCGTGGACGCGGGGGGGGCGGCGCGGTTAGATCTCGTCGGAATCGAGAATGATGGTTACGGGTCCCCAGTTGGTGAAGTCCAGAAGCATTTCAGCGCCGAATCGGCCCGTGGCGAAGCCCCCCGGCGCGAGCTTGCGCGCGTCTTCGGTGAACCTGTCGAACAGGGATTCCGCGACGTAGGGATGGCAGGCGTCGGTGAAGGACGGGCGGCGTCCCTTGCGGCAGTCCGCGTAGAGCGTGAACTGGGAGACGAGCATCAGATCGCCCTTGATGTCGCTTAGGGAAAGGTCGAATTTGCCGCTCTCGTCCGGGAAGACGCGCATGTTGAACAGTTTGTCGAGCATCTTGCGCCAGGTCGGGGTGTCGGGAAAGTCCGCCTTGTCCGCGCCGCCGAATCCGACGAGCGCGAGCAGGCCGGTGCCTATCTCTCCGACCGTAGCGTCCTGCACCGTGACCTTGGCGTCCGAAACACGCTGGATGACGATGCGCACGGCTAGCCTTCTTTTCCCGGGACCGGAGCGGTTTGCTCCATGCCTTGGCCCGGAGCGGTCCGCTCCACTGCGGGCAGCGGGCAGCCGGACTGGTCCACACGTTCGCAGCCGCGATACATGGTGCCGAACACGAAGAAGCAGACAAAGGCCAGAAAGGCGATGCCGCCCAGGATTCGTTTGGGGTTGGATCGGCTGTCCTTGGGGATGAGCAGGGAAGTCATGATCTTCCCGTAGGACATCCCGTTGATTTCGCCGCGTTTCTCGTCTCGATCCGTCGACATTATTCTTCCCAGTAGGTGGCCTTGGACGAGTTCTTCTCCGAGACGGAGACCTCCACCAGGGAAACGTTTTCGGGCAAGGTGCCCTTGAGGTTCCGGTAGATGAACATGGCCAGATTCTCGGAGGAGGGGTTGATCTCGGTGAAGCACTCCACCTCGTTGAGGTGCTTGTGGTCCAGCTTCTCCAGCACGGCCTTGGTGCGCTGCTTCAACTCCTTGAAGTCCACGAGGTACTGGACCTTGGGGTCCAGGGTGTCGCCCTCGACCACCACTTCCACGCCGAAGTTGTGGCCGTGCATGTTCTCGCACTTGCCGCAGTAGTTGCGCAGTTGGTGCGAGGCCGAAAACTCCTGGGTGATGGTCAATTTCCATTTGCCGGGCATTATCTGGACTCCTTGTATTCGTGCGGCCTCATGCGTCCGTCGCGGAACGCCTCGGCCGGATATTTCCGTTCGTTGGTGTCGCATTTTTCGTGGGCCGCCGCAACCAGGTCGATGCCCAGTTCGTCGGCCAGCCTGACCAGATATATGAGCACGTCCGACATCTCTTCGGCAACGGCTTGCTTTCGATCGCCCGCCACGGTGCGGCTTTCCTCGGGGGTGAGCCACTGGAACAGCTCGTTCAGTTCCCCGACCTCTCCGGTCAGGGCCATGACAAGGTTCTTGGGCGTCTGGTGTTTCTGCCAATTGCGCTCTTCCACGAACTGCCGGTGCCGTTCGTTGAGCTCGTCAAGTGAATCGTTCATGGCGCATGGTTGCCAGCGCGGCGGGGTTTGTCAACAAACAAAAAAGCGGCCCCGCATGTGCGGGGCCGCTATGGTTCGGGAATCGTGGCGTTCAGTCTAGCGGCGGAAGCGCCGGAAGAGAGCCAGGCCGGTGAGGCCGAGGCCCATGAACAGCCAGGTTGCCGGCTCGGGCACCGGGGGAGTCTGAGAGACGGTGCCGGGCATGATGTACGCCTGTTCGTAGCCGCTGTTGAGCGAGGTCATGTTGATATCGATGGAGATCATGTCGTAGGGGCTGTTCTCGTCGTTCCAGGCGAACAGGAAGTCGTTCAGTCCGGGAGCGATGACCGCGTAGGCCGCCCGGTCGGAGCCCAGGTTGTGGGCGAACGGACCGTATACCACGTCTTCCGAGCCGCAGGACACGGGGGACTGGCTGGCGTCGAGGCAGATGTCGCCGCCGGAAAGGACATAGTCCGTACCCGCGGTGGGCAGGTTGTCAGGCAAAGCCGGAACGTAGCCTGCGCCGTGCGCGTCATAGGCGTAGGGGTCGCCGCCGTACACGCCGGAGCCATCGCCGTTGGTGCTGGTCAGCTCGAAGAACATGGACTCGGCCGACTCGTCGGAAGAACTCCAAATCTCGATCTGGGCCCAAACCCAGAGGTTCTGCTGGGGCACGCCGTCAACGACGTTGTCGGACTGGTTGTTGTTGAAGAAGAAGATGGGGGCCTGCCCGTCCAGATAGGAGACCAGGCTGGCGATGGTCGCGTCCCAAGTGCCTTCCCGGTCGTTTTCCAGGACCGGAGGCGGATCGGTCACGGCACCGGTGCCGAAGGTGGGGCCGCCGCTCGCGCCGCCCGGGGTTTCATAGGCGTTGTCCATGCCCGGGAAGTTCTCGTTGACCGGGTTGCCGGCCGCGCCGGTGGCGATGACCACGGTATCCTTGATCTGGCCGACCGAGGACTGGACATCGTATTCGTCACCCAGGAATTCCTTGAGGATGGGAAGCGAATACGAATAGAAGTTGCCGTATGTGACGGCATATCCGGAGTCCGCCGGGGGCAGGTTCAGCGCTTCGGCCCTTTCGGCTTGGGTGAAGGCTATTATGCCGACGATGAAAAGAAGGGTAATGACGAATCTCTTCATGGTTATTTCCTTTTGCTAAAGAGTCTAAAGCGGAACGCGCAGGTTCGCTTTTGAGAATGATTAGCAAAAAATGGGCCACTTCTAACTATCCGAGATAATGGAGCATGTAGAGCAAAAGTCCCCCTCCCCAGGTGTGAAAAAACCCGACATTCAAAAAAAGTTTACACATTTGTCGTTGAAATAGGTTGTTCCTATGATTTGGATAGACAAGTATGGCAAAAAGCGGTGTGGATTCTTAAGAGAGTCGTGCGCCGGAACATTGCGCGGCGTCCCGGCGCTCAAGCCGCCTCAAGGGGCGGCTTTGGGCGCGGAAAGCTATATCTTCGAAAATCGGGAGGTTGCTTGTCGGGCGCGCCTGTAAGGATTACCGACACGCCCGAGCGGGGAAGGGGGGCTACAGAAGCTCGGCTTCGGCCTCGGCGCGGTACGCTTTGGCGTCGCCGTTTTGCCATGCCTCCACTTCCTTCCAGAAGTCCCGGCCTGGGAAGACCTTCCAGCCGTTGCCCAGCCGAAGGTTGATTACGGATTCGCGGGTGATGATGCCGAGGTTGACGCTGGTGGCGCCGGGATAGCGTTTCAGGATCACCTTGAGCGCGTTGAGGTGGGCGTCCACGGCGTTCTTTTCGCCGATCCAAAGGGACACGGGCTGGTCCGATCCCTGGGCCGCGTCGGCCAGGAACTGGACCTTGTCGGCCAGTATCTTGGCGGACTTGGGAGCGTCCTCAGGACCGCCGGGTTCTTCGCGCACATCGATTTTCCCCAGAACCAGCAGGGGACGGTCCGCGTCGAGCAGCTCGCGCGCTTCGGAGTAGACGTTGGGCAGCATGGTGATCTCGCCGTATGTGGTCAGATCCTCGGCGGAGCAGAAGGCCATGGGGTCGCCCTTGCGGGTGATGAACTGCTTGTAGTCCGGGATGATTACGGCCACGCGTACTTCCGTGCCGTTGGGGATGGTCTTGCATTCCTCCAGCGTCACGGTGCGCAGTCGTTGCATGTCGTGCCGGTAGGCCAGCAGCGGGTGGCCGGACAGGAAGAAGCCGAGGACCTCCTTTTCGAGCTGAAGCTTCTCGCGGTCGTCGAACTCCTCGCACAGGGAGCAGGTGGGCGTGACGGAGCCGTCCTTCTTTTCCCCGCCGCCGAGCATGTCGAACATGTTGAGCATCCCCGATTCCTTTTCCTTGGCCTTTTTCTGGCCCAGGGCGACGGCCTTGTCGAGGTCCTCCAGCAGGGCGGCGCGGGAGCAGGAGAAGCAGTCCAGCGCGCCCGCCTTGATGAGCGATTCGAGGACTCGCTTGGTCACGCGGCGCAGGTTCACGCGCTCGCAGAAATCGAAGATGTTGGAGAACGGACCGTTCGCCGTGCGCTCGGCCGCGATCTCGTTGATGGCTTCTTCGCCCACGTTCTTGATGGCAGCCATGGCGAACAGAATTTCCCCGTCCTTGACCGAAAATCGCGCATGGCCCGAGTTGATGTCCGGCTGGCGGACCGTGATCTCCATGTCGCGGCAGGCGTTGACGTACATGATGATCTTTTCGGTGTTGTTCATTTCCGTGGACATGAGCGCGGCCATGAACTCCACCGGGAAATGGGCCTTGAGATAGGCGGTGTGGTAGGAGATGAGCGCATAGGCCGCGGAGTGGGACTTGTTGAAGCCGTATGCCGCGAATTTCTCCATGGTGTCGAAGATGTCGTTGGCCACGGCGTCGTCGATGCCGTTTTCCCGCGAGCCTTCAAGGAAGCGGGAACGCTGCTTTGCCATCTCCTCGGTGATCTTCTTACCCATGGCGCGGCGCAGCAGGTCGCCTTCACCCAGGGAGTAGTTGGCGATGACCATGGCCGTGGCCATGACCTGCTCCTGGTAGACCATGACCCCGTAGGTGGGTTTGAGGGTCTCCTCAAGCGACGGGTGGGGGTAGGTGACCTCGATCTCGCCGTGCTTGCGCATGATGAATTCGTCGACCATGGAAACCCCGTGGGAGCCGATCATGCCCAGGGGGCCCGGCCGGTACAGGGCGAGCATGGCGACGAGGTCTTCAAAGCGGTCCGGCCGGAGCATCCGCAGGTATTTGCGCATACCCGAGGATTCCACCTGGAAAATGCCGTCCGTGTCGCCCTTGGCGAAGATGGCGAAGGTGTCCGGGTCGTCCAGGTGCAGGGTGTCCAGGTTCGGCGCGGTCTTGCCCTGTTCGCGGATGATGTCCAGGCAGTCCTCGATGACCGTCATGGTTCGCAGACCCAGGAAGTCGAACTTGATGAGGCCGACTTTCTCGACCTTCTTCATGTCGAACTGGGTCACGATTTCGCCCTTCTTCCCCTTGTAGAGAGGAAGGTACTCGGTCATGGGCTTGTTGGAGATAACCACGCCCGCCGCGTGCGTGGAGGCGTGTCGGCACAGTCCCTCCAGCCTGGTGGAAATGTCTATGAGCTTGGCGACCTTGGGGTCGGTGGCGACCATGTCGTCCAGCTCGGTCACGGCCTTGACCGCGTTCGGCACGGTGATCTTTGCCTTGTCCACGCCGAGCAGCTTGGCCATGACCGCCGGGTCGTCGGGGATGAGCTTGGCGATGCGGTCGGTCTCGCCAAAGGTCATGCCCATGGCGCGGCCCACGTCCTTGATGACCGCCTTGGTTTTCATGGTTCCGAAGGTGGTGATCTGAGCCACCCGGTCCGTGCCGTACTTCTGGGCGCAGTACTTGACCACTTCGAGGCGGCGCCGCTCGCAGAAGTCCACGTCGATATCCGGCATGGATACGCGCTCCACGTTGAGGAAGCGTTCGAACAGCAGATCGTAGGGGAGCGGGTCGAGGTTGGTGATCTTGAGTGACCAGGCCACGATGGAGCCTGCGGCGGACCCACGGCCGGGCCCGACCGGGATGCGGTGGTCCTTGGCCCAGTTGATGAAGTCCTGAACGATGAGGAAGTAGGCCGGAAAGCCCATCTCCTTGATGACGCCGAGTTCGTAGTCCAGCCGTTTCCAGTATTTTTCCTCGTCCACCTCATAAGTGATGGTGTTCAGGCGGCGTTGCAACCCCTCGCGGCAGAGGCGGTCGAACTCCTCGTTCATGGACACGCCTTCAGGCAGCTCGTATTCCGGGAAATAGTAGTTGCCCAGCTCGATTTCGAGGTTGCACATTTCCGCGATGCGCTGGGTGTTCTGGATGGCTTCGGGCACGTGGGCGAACGCGCGCTCCATCTCTTCCGGGGTCTTGAAATAGAGTTCGCGGGTTTCCATGCGGAACCGCTTCTCCGCGTCCACCGTGGTCTGGGTCTGGATGCAGAGCAGGGTGTCGTGCGCTTCGTAGTCCTCGGCGGTCAGGTAGTGGCAGTCGTTGGTGGCCACCAGGGGGAGGCCGGTTTCTTCGGCGCACTTTATGAGCAGCTCGTTGAGCCGGGTCTGCTTGGGTATGCCGTTGTCCTGGAGCTCCAGATAGAAATTCCCGGGGAAGATGGATTCATAGACCCGTGCCGTTTCCACGCCCGCCGCGAGCCCCTCGTTCATGAGCTTGCGGGGCACCTCGCCCGCCAGACAGGCGGACAGGGCTATAAGCCCTTCGGAGTATTTCTTCAGCAAGTGCTTGCAGACACGGGGTTTATAGTAGAAGCCGTCCAGGTAGCCGGTGGAGACCAGCTTGATGAGGTTCTTGTACCCGCGCTGGTTCTTGGCCAGCAGGACCAGGTGGTAACCGCCGCCGTGATCCTTGCGCGTGTGCGCATCCTCATCGTCCAGATCGCCCGGGGCCACGTAGACCTCGCAACCGATGATCGGCTTGATGCCCAACTCCTTGGCGGCCATGAAGAAGACCACGGCTCCGTACATGGACCCGTGATCGGTGATGGCCACGGCCGGCATACCCAAATCCTTGGTCCGGGTAAGCAGGTCTTTGATTCGGATGGCGCCGTCCAGGAGGCTGTATTCGGTATGGACGTGAAGATGAACAAATTCGGCCACTTGATGATACTCCTTGTGGTGGAAGGATGATAATAGCGTAAAGCCGTTGGGACTGCCAGAGGAGATTCCCGGGCCGGTGCGGAAGCGGATGATACGCTTTGACTATTGACCATATGTGCGTGATACGGTTAACCCAATTGAGAAAAATAATCCTTTTCCCGGAGTTGGTCCGGCAGGCAGGAGCGAAATGTCAGGACAAGCCGAAACCAAGGTCGACGAGCGAAAAATACGGGAGATAATCAACTCCCGGGATGTGACTCCTCTTTTCCAGCCCGTCGTTTCCATCTCCACCAAATCCATCGTCGGCTTTGAAGTCTATTCCCGAGGCGGCCAACACAACGGGATCGGTTCGGAAGCGCTCTTCAGCGAGGACCTGAGCCCGGACGTCATCGTGGAGGTGGACCGGTTGTGCAGGGCGCGGGCCTTGGAGCAGTTCAAGCCGATCCATGCGCATTACGGGCAACTGCTCCTGTTCCTGAACGTCAATCCGCTCATCATTCCGGAGGTCGGGCGGCAGAGCATGTTCGTCGTGGATCAGATCAAGGCCGCGGGAATTCCCCTGTCCAACGTGATTCTGGAATGCCCCTTGAACGCTCCATATCTCGGCGAAATCGAGGCGTATACGCGGTCCCTGCGCGAGGTGGGGCTCATGGTCTGCCTCGACAACTGCGCCGTGGACCATCCCTTCAGCCATATTTTGTCCCGGGTCAAACCCGCCTACGTCAAGATCAACCGCTCATTCTTCGCCGGGGATGGGGACGAAGGCAATTCCCGCAGGACCCTGGAGGCGTTCATGGACCAGGCCTGCCGGGTGGGCAGCGTGGTCGCGGCCCAGTGCGTCGAGAGCGAGGAGGAATCCCTTCGGCTTCTGTCGGCCGGAGTCCAATTGCAGCAGGGCTATTACTATGCCAAGGAGGACGGGGCCCCGGGCGACGATCCGGCCCGGCAGTTCTTCGACAAGATGGCGACGGTCCACAGGAAGTACAAGGCCAAGAAGCATCAGCAGGTCCGGGCAAAGAAGGAGCTGTTCAGCGACATCTTTCGAACCGCGACCTCCATCTGCAACAAGCTCGCGAATATGACCGAGGACAGGTTCGACGACGTGTGCCGGTCTCTGGTGCAGGGCCGAAAAGGAGTTATTTCCCTGTTCGTTGTGGACGACAGGGGAGTGCAGGTTACCCACCGGGCGCATCGCGGCAAGGGAGCTGGCGCGGTCCGGGGCACGCCCAAGGGAGCGGACCTCTCGGCCGAGGATTACGTGCTCTATCTCGATATGGGCTACGACAAGTTCGTCACGCAGCCTTTTGTCTCGGCATATACCGGGGAGCGGGCCTGCATGGTGAGCCGTCCGTTTTTCAGCCTTAGCGGCTTGCGCTACACGGCCTGCATGGAGATGGCCTGCCAGGCAGGCTGTTGACATCCCGGCGCGGACGCGGTCCATTGCCGGAACAGACTTCCGACCTGGAGATGCCGTGGAATCGCTGACCGACGTGACCGCTTATTTGTGGGGGCGACTGCCCCTGATCCTGCTCTTCGCGTGCGGGTACCTCGTGTACCAGCTCATGGCCGCGACGCGCATCACGGACGGATTCGTTGCCTGGGCCCTCAGGCGCAGCAGGGGAAAAGCCTCGCGGGTCCTGCTCTATATCATCGCGGCTTCTGCGGCGCTTTCCTCCTTTATTCCCAACACGATCACGGTTCTGACACTGATCCCGATGCTGAAGAGGCTGGACCGCGGTTTCGCTGACCGTGACGTGACGGGCATGACCACGGTGCTCATGTGTTCTGCCATCTACGGCGCGGCCATCGGGGGCATGGGGTCCATGATAGGCTCGCCGGCCAACGCCGTGCTCTTCGCGGCCCTGGACCTGTTCGAGGTGGCGGGTCGCGACCATGTGACCTTCTTTAACTGGTTTGTCTGGTCGGTGCCGCTGGTGGCGGCCTTTGTGCTGGCGGCCTGGTTCGTGGCCGCAGGGCTGGGGCTGCCGAAATCCGCGCGGAACGTGGTCGTGGATGTGTCCGGCGTTGCCGTAGCCGCAGGGGCGGATGCCCGGCAACGGTATGGGGCGCGGTTATTCTGGCTGTACATGGGGTATTTCGTGCTTGAGGCCGTGGCCAGGGAGAACCTGCCCGGATTCGCAGAGATATCGCCCGCGTTGAGCCTTGGCTTCGCCGTGGTGTTCCTGTTCCTGCTTTTCGTCCGGCGCGCGCCGTCCGGGGGCGGACGGTCCGGGCCGCTGCTCACCGTGGGCGGATTGCTGTATTCGGTTCCGCGACGCGGGCTTATCTTCATTCTTGCGCTGGCCGCGTTGGTCGGGATCGTCCATTGGACCGGCCTGGATCACAGGACCGTGGTTCTGGCGGGCGAGCTGCTCAAGGGCGACATGGACCCGCGCCTGCTGTTCCTGCTGACCATCGTCGCGGTCATCTTCCTGACCGAGTGCCTGTCCAATACGGCCGTTGTCGCGGCCTTTTTCACCATCGCCCATTACGCTGCGCAGGGGCACGGCATGGACCCGCTCCCCCTGATGATCGCGGTGGGCGTCTCCTCCACCTGCGCCTTCATGACCCCCATCGCCACCACCTCCAACGCCCTGGCCTTTGGCGAGATGAAGGGCGCGTCCCTGCGTACCATGCTCGGCCTGGGGTTCGTCCTCAACTGTTTGGGCGCGTTGATCTTGACCGGCTGGCTGAGCTGGATTCTGCCTCGGCTGTATTGATTGGGCGGATTCGGCCGGGGACTAGGAGGCACTGGGAAAGGTGCGGTAGGCAGACTATCGGGATCGGCGGGGGATCATAGTAGTCCAACGGAGTGTCCTGGTGTTTGCATACCTATGCGCGGGGCTTAACAGGGTGTTGAAAAATTCCCATCCTTGCTCCTGGACATAAAATTGACTTCGTCATGAACCGTCCTGTAGTTTCTTTGGAAGGAAACATGCTATTGATTAAATTGAGCTGACCCAGGAGATA
>Ga0334892_1001572_pt1 | contig 18970 bp, 19 predicted proteins | sample GraSluR3_MG_4_FD_207213 | JGI IMG/M metagenome (GOLD analysis project Ga0334892, IMG submission 207213) | Sludge microbial communities from methane-producing bioreactor in Wageningen University, Netherlands - Granular Sludge_15_04-R3 | ecosystem: Engineered > Bioreactor > Anaerobic >...
TTGGGCTGATAGAACCCCAAAACTGTTGCAGCCCTAGCCAGCATGGCAGCTGCCTGTTGTCTCTCGAGAGTTCCAGCTGGATTGAACAAACCACCACCGATTCCATTGACAATACCTAACGCATTGGCAGCCAATACCATGCCATCAGATGTATCGGTGAATACACCCGCATCAATCACAAGTCCTCTAGAATTCAGATAATCAGGTATCGATTTGCCTGTCTTGACCTGAATCATGTTCATTACCAAATAACAAAATTCAATACGACTCGTGTTGTCCCTGTGACCCAAAGCCAATCCCATTGGTATGAGTCCTGAAATCATGGCAGCCTCAACTTCTGCCGCTGCCCATGAACTAGGCTGATCTATCGCTGCCTCTGCCGTCAAAGAGGCATTATTGATCCCTATAAAAGATACAATAACAAAAAAAGCAAGTAAAACACAAAAAAACCTGAATTTAAAATCAGACACCTTAGACATGACAGTCCTCCATAATATTTGATTATCCGATGACTAACAGTGCTAAGACTTCCACTTCTATAAGTGGGAGATGAGCACTGTAGAGTCCCTGGATATCGGTTTCTAAGGTTCAGATGGCGTTTCAAACACCACCTGAACCTAAGAACCCTGTTGATAGATACAGATTCGGGCCAGAGATTGTGTTTTTTATATCTATAAGCTGATTATACAACCATGAGGGACAATTTACAATAGGGGTGGATTTCACTCAATAAAGCCTAATATTATATCCATTACCTCTTCGATAATGTCTTTTGGTACTTTCTCATAAAACGATGCTTTTCTGGCATATATGTTTCTTCTCTGTCATCAAACAAATCGTAATCAGCCGCATAAGCTTTCAAAGCGGCTATAGAAACCGGTTTTTCAACGGAGTTTCGTCTGCAGTCAGTCTCGCATGGATGAGGGCATACCCTGCCAATGCTGGCAGGTATAGGCAGATCTTCCTTGATTAGTTTAACGGCTTCCTTGTATTGTCCGTTTGCTATCAATCCGGCATAGCCTTGCACGTCTGTGTGAGCAGGACAAGCCATCATACAGGGTGGTCTGCAATCCCCTCTATGATCAGAAACAAGAAGCTTCAGAGCCGTTTTTCTTGTGGCTGATGTGCGTTCAGTATTGGTTCTGATTACCATACCGTTTCTGACTGGCGTCGCGCAAGCTCTAACCAGTTTCGGCATTCCCTCTAATTCAACGACGCACATACCACACCCACCATATGCTTCCATTCTCTCATCAAAACAAAGATGTGGTATTTCAATGTTGTTTTCCAGGGCGGCTTGCAATATGTTTTTATCATCCGTCGTTATTATCTCTATATCATTGATATTTAATCTTATTTTAGGCATATTCAATCTCCCTTCTAATCAACATTAACTGCATTGAAATTGCATACGGTTTTGCAATTGCCACATTTTATACACAATTCCTGGTTGATATAATGCAGCTTCTTAACGGTACCTGTTATAGCATCAGTCGGACAATTTCTGGCACATAAGGTGCATCCGACACAGTTCTCTTCTGATATGGTGAATGTCAACAATTCCTGACATTGTTTAGCTGGACATTTTTTGTCAAAAATGTGAGCCTCATATTCTTTTCTAAAATATTTTAATCCAGTTATAACTGGATTTGGAGCTGTCTGTCCAAGTCCACAAAGGGAAGCATCCTTAATGCTGTCTCCCAATGTCTCCAATTCATCTAAGTCTTCGGGTTTTCCCTTACCCTGAGTGATTCTTTCCAGGATTTCAAGCATTCTTTTTGTTCCAATTCTGCAGTACAGGCATTTTCCACAGGATTCTTTGCAAGTGAAATCAAGGAAAAACTTGGCAATGTCTACCATGCATGTGGTTTCATCCATGACAACCATACCACCCGATCCCATGATAGCACCTGTCGCATTTATATCTTCATATGTAACAAGGGTATCCATCAACTCCGCAGGTATACAGCCACCTGAAGGTCCTCCAAGTTGAACCGCCTTGAATTTTTTGTCCTCTTTGATGCCACCGCCGATATCGAATATGACCTCGCTTAGCTTCATACCCATAGCGACCTCCACCAGACCACCATTTTTGATTTTTCCCGATAATGCAAAAACTTTTGTGCCCTTGCTTTTCTCAGTTCCTACAGATGCGAATTTATCAGCTCCGTTGGAGATAATCCAGGGAACATTGGCCAATGTCTCCACATTGTTGATGTTTGTAGGCTGCTGCCAATAGCCTGCTTCTGCCGGAAAAGGCGGCTTGAGTCTTGGCATCCCTCTTTTTCCTTCCAAAGATTCTATGAGAGCAGTTTCTTCGCCACAAACAAAAGCACCCGCTCCTTTTTTAATACGTATTTCAAAATTGAAATTCTTTCCCTGTATCTTTTTGCCGAGATAGCTCTTTTCTTTCGCTTGGGCGATAGCACCCTCAAGTCTTTCTATAGCCAAAGGATACTCCGCTCTGCAATAGATGATGCCTTCATCGGCACCAATGGCATAACCGCCAATCATCATGCCCTCTATGATTCTGTGCGGGTCTCCCTCTAAAATGCTCCGATCCATAAAGGCTCCAGGGTCTCCCTCGTCAGCATTGCAGACCATGTATTTCTTGTCTTTTTTTTGCTTTAAGGCCGCATCCCATTTGAACCAGGTAGGAAATCCAGCACCGCCTCTGCCTCTTAATCCAGATTTTTTGATTTCCTCGATTACCTCTTCTTGGGTCATGTTGTTCAGTATTTTAGAGATTGCCTTATATCCACCCTTTTGAATGTAGTCCTCTATTTTTTCAGGATTAATAATCCCACAATTTTCCAAAGCTATTTTGACCTGTTTTTTTGTGTAGTCTGCCGGTTGATCAAGCTTATAGAGCAAATATTCTTCCAAAGGCTTATGCTCATTCATATGGCTGTCTAAAATTTCCTTGGCCTTTTTACCATCAACAAAACCATATGAGAATACATTGCCATCAGTGACAACATCTATAATCGGCTCATAAAAACACATACCTATACACCCTGTAGGCTCGACAAGCAACTCCAGATTATGAGCCTTAACTTCATGACGCAGAACTTCCAGCACTTTTCTGCCTCCCGCCGCTATGCCACAGCTCCCTAAACCAACTCTAATTTTCATTGTTTTCACCTCTGTCTTCCTGCTTCTTGATATCCTTGATAATCTGAACAGCTTTTTTGGGTGTTAGATTACCATAAGCCTCTCCGTTAATCATGATGACAGGTGCCAGACTACAACATCCTAGACATGCTACGTCTTCAACTGTAAACAGAAGATCCTTGGTGGTCTCACCTGCATTTATCTTTAAATGTTCACAAATAGCTTTCGAAACATCTTTAGAGCCATTGACATGACAAGCGGTTCCCTGACATTGAAGTATCAGATACTTACCGATAGGTTGCAGTCTGAACTGGGTGTAAAAAGTGGCAACACCATAAATCGTGGCCTTTTTATTTTCGGTTGTTTCTGCCACATATTCCATTGCCTGTTGAGGCAAATAGCCGTAAAGATTCTGGATTTCCTGAAGAATATTAATCAGGCTACCCTTGATTTTCCCATATTTTTCAATAATTGGGTCCATGAGTGTCAATTCTATTGCTGTATCAGCATCAGTCAACTGTGTTTGCGTTTCATTGCAGTTTTCACACATATTTTCTTCCCCTTCACATAAATTTGTTGATCTTATCTTAATCGTCCAACGGACAAATAAGGATTTTTCAATTATCTTTATTGGCCATATCCAGATGCAGTATAGCTTCCAACACAGCTCCTCCAATTGATCTTGCCTTGTCGGATATGGTATGGCAATCAACCTTAAGTCCTCTAGGGTCCACGTCAGCTATTTTCATTCCTTTAAAGACTTGCGTACCCTCTTGAATCATGCCTCTGACTAGACCCGCTATATTGGTAACCACTGGTTTCCCATTGCTTTTCTTAATCTCTCTGGCAAAGCTCAACCAAAACACCATTTGTGCTTTTGGGATGGCAAAAAGCTATCTTCGCACCACCTGCTCCGTATCGTGGTTTTTCATCAATCATCCTGACACCCTTTGACAGCATGTCAGCGATTGCCTTCTCAATATCATCAACCCTATATGCGATGTGCTGAACTCCCTCGCTTTTACTAGCTATATATTTTGCAATCGGTCCATCAGCATCTGTAGATTCCAGTAGTTCTATCTCTGTATCGCCTATAGGCAGAAAGGCAACCTTTACCTTCTGTTCTTCTACAATTTCAATGCCATGCAATTCCAATCCAAGGGTTTCCTGATAAAATTTCAGAGATTCCTCAAGATTTTTTACCGCAACACCTATGTGATCAATTTTCGTAACCATGTGTCCTCCTTCTGTTCATTTTATTCTTGACAGTAATACATCTCTTAATGTAAATGGATCTGTCTCCTTATTGAAGAGGCTTTCTGTCATACTGTCCAGTTCGCCGTTGTTTTCTGTCTCTCTTATTACCAGCTTTTTCAGCTCTTCTTCAACCAATTCAAGAAGCTCTCTCTTGATGTTCTTTTTTCTTCTTTCCTCTAGCAGACCATTATCAACAAGGTATTGATAATGTTTCTGAATTTCCTGCTCCATCTGCTCAATATTCTTGTTTTGGTTTGCAGTCACCATTACAACAGGGGGTCTTCTGTCCATATCTTGGCTCATATCCAGCATCATGTTGATTTCCGTGGCTGTTCTTTGGGCACCAAAAATATCACTTTTATTGACAACGAACAGATCACCGATTTCCATAATGCCAGCCTTGATAGATTGAATGTCATCTCCCAGACCCGGTACCATCACCAAAACAACTGTATCTGCGGCCTTTACAATATCAACCTCAGATTGCCCGACACCTACGGTTTCTATGATGATATAATCACATCCAGAGGCATCCAGTATTTTAACGGCATTTCTGGTGGCTTTTGCCAATCCACCAAGATAACCCCTGGTTCCCATGCTTCTGATGAAAACACCGGGATCTAGAGCCAGATCATTCATTCTGATTCTATCACCAAGAATAGCGCCTCCGGTATAAGGGCTGGTTGGATCAACCGCTATGACACCTACTTTGTAATCACTTTTTCGCAAAAGCTTGACATATTTGTCGGTCAAAGTGCTCTTGCCAGCGCCTGGAGGTCCAGTTATCCCTATGATGTGAGCCTTTCCAGTATGTTTATATATTGTTTTTATAAGCTTTTCTGATTCTTTTTCATCATTCTCAACGATGGAGATAAGACGGGCACAGGCCCTTTTATCTCCATCAAGCATTTTATTAATCAATTCCATTAAATCATCGCCTTAGTTTCTTTATCGTTTAACATTGTCTCTGATGAATTGAACAATCTCAGTTGTCAATGCACCAGGTGTAAATATGGCAGCTACTCCAGCTTCTTTTAGTGCTGGTATGTCGTCCTCAGGAATGACGCCACCTGCTATTACCATAATGTCCTCTGCGTCCTGTTCTTTCAACAATCCTATAACCTTTGGAAACAAATGATTATGTGCGCCGGATAATATACTCATGCCTATTATATCTACATCCTCCTGAATAGCAGCTGCTACTATTTGTTCAGGTGTTTGTCTTAAACCTGTATAAATCACTTCCATCCCTGCATCCCTTAATGCCCTGGCTATCATTTTAGCCCCTCTGTCATGTCCGTCAAGACCAGGCTTAGCTACTAAAACTCTTATTGGTTTGTCCATTTTTTCCTCCTAATGACTCAATCTCAACTTATTATTAAAGCATTACGCTTTGTTCGTATTCGCCGAAAACTTCTCTCATGACATCGCATATCTCGCCTAAAGTGGCATACTCTCTTACTGCTTCAACTATATAAGGCATTAAATTCTCAGTGCCTTCACATGCCTTCTTGAGAGCGATCAGTTTTTCTGAAACTGCTTCATTATCTCGTTTTTCTTTCAATTCAACCAGTTTCTTCTTCTGCATCTCTCCAACCATAGGGTCTACCTTCAACAATCCTTGAGGCGCTTTTTCAGCAACTTTGAATTTATTCATGCCTACAACTACCACATCACCTTTTTCAACATCCATTTGATACTTATAGGCTGCGTCGGTGATTTCCTTTTGGATGTAACCAGCGTCTATAGCCCTTGGTGCTCCGCCCAACTCATCTATTTTGGTGATATACTCCATAGCCTTGTCTTCAATCTCTTTAGTCTTGGCTTCAACATAATATGAGCCTGCCAAAGGATCTACTGTATTGGTCACACCACTTTCGTGTGCTACAATCTGTTGCGTTCTCAGTGCGATTCTGACTGAGTCTTCAGTCGGTAATGCCAAGGCCTCATCTTTGGAGTTTGTATGCAAAGACTGGGTTCCTCCCAAAACTGCTGCCAAAGTCTGGATTGCGACACGAACGATATTGTTGTCCGGCTGTTGCGCAGTCAATGTCGATCCGCCTGTCTGTGTATGGAACTTAAGCATCATGGATTGGGGTTTCTTAGCACCGAATCTTTCTTTCATTATTTTGGCCCATAGTCTTCTTGCTGCTCTATATTTTGCTACTTCTTCCAACAAATCATTGTGGGCATTGAAGAAGAATGACAATCTAGGTGCAAATGAATCCACATCCAGTCCGGCTTTGATTGCTGCTTCAACATATGCTATCCCATCAGCCAAAGTAAATCCGACTTCTTGAGCAGCTGTGGAGCCTGCTTCTCTGATATGGTATCCAGAAATGCTGATAGTGTTCCATTGAGGAACATTTTTTGAACAGTATTCAAATATGTCGGTTATGAGTCTCATTGATTCTTCTGTTGGGTAGATATATGTTCCCCGTGCGATGTATTCCTTCAGGATATCATTTTGAATGGTCCCTCTCAGTTTCTCTGGTGATACGCCTTTCTTATCAGCAACAGCAATATACATCGCCAAGAGTACAGATGCGGGAGAGTTTATTGTCATTGAAGTACTGACTTTCTCAAGATCTATGCCATCAAAAAGAATCTCCATGTCCGCTAGTGAATCTATTGCGACTCCAACCTTGCCCACTTCACCCTCTGCCAGGGGATGATCCGAGTCATAACCGATCTGGGTAGGAAGGTCGAAAGCGACGGATAAACCTGTGGATCCCTGATCAACCAAAAACTTGTAACGCTTATTTGATTCTTCAGCTGTTGAGAATCCGGCATACATTCTCATGGTCCACAGTCTGCCTCTGAACATGGTCGGTTGATAGCCACGGGTGTAAGGATATTGGCCAGGAAAACCAATTTCATCCATAAAATCCAAATCATTGATATCTTCAGGTGTATATAATCTTTCAACTTTATCGCCTGATCCTGTCTTAAATTCCTCTTTTCTCTCTGGAGACCTTGAAAGTGATTTGTTCAGGTCCTTTTCTTCCCAGTTTCTTCTAGCCTCTTTTAATTGTTTAAATTTCTCATTGTCAAACATTAATTATACCTCCAAATGTACATTTATCATATTAAATCTATATTAAAAGCCTTTAAAATGCAAGATTTAATGCAAAAATGATTTATTTATTTATTTTAAATCTTGCGAGTTGCTTATCAACAGGGTTCTTGGGTTCAGATGGTGTTTGAAACACCACCTGAACCTTAGAGACCGTTATCCAGGGACAGTACAGTGCGTATCTCCCACTTATAGAAGTGGGAGATACGCACTGTTAGTCATCGGAGAAATTCGAAAAAACTTTGTCAAAATCATGAGGGGTGTGTAAGAATTTCGATGTTTTTTTGGCCCTATCGACATATTCTCTCAACTGATCCTTAAAATCCGGATGGACACATTTCTCAATAATCAGGTCCGCCCTTTCAGATGGGTTGTGCCCTCTTAAATCAGCCAGGCCTTGTTCAGTTACTATGCAATTTTTCAAAAGTTCAGCTGCTTCATTGGCTGTCATTATCTTGTGGTTTAACCTTACATCTGATTCTTCCATCCAACATGGAATATACCTCCAAAAATTTAAATGTTAAATAAAAAATGCACGAAAAACGACTTCGATTTATGTCGCTGACCGTGCATCATTCGCTTTAAAACAAGGGGACACCTCACTACTACGAATAATAGGCATATTAATTTATCTGAAGTCATGATAAAACAATATCTGTCATCTGTCAAGAAGAATTGCAACTTTACTTTTGTCGGAATTTTGACACTTTGTAAGCGAAATAATCGCTAAAGCCGTTGAAAAGGCTTTACTTTTTTGTCAAATTTTAAAATAAATCTGTTTACAACAATAAGGCACAATCTAATTCTTCAGCAATTGTTGAAAAGCTTGGAACAGAAGTTGAACTCAGGGAAAAACTGCATGGACAAGACCCTTATGAATGGCAAAAAAACATATAGCTGAGTTGAACAAGAAAGAGAAGGAGCAGAAAAGGGATGTTACAGTCAATAAAAGCAAATCAAAAAGCATGTACAAATCTCTTTTAATGTTGGCAGCTCTTCCCGCAGGAGATCTACCAAATTGCACAAGATATGCCATGACATCTCTGAAAGGTATAGATGCACCTTTGATCTGAGGTTTAACTATGTCAGAAACAATTTGGATGGTTTGAGGACTCTCTGTTACTGAGTAAGCTCTTGATGGACTACTCTATTGAACTACTTATGTCAAACTATATTTTATAAAATTGCCTGATAGTCTTTGTAATAGTTTATCATAAAGTTCTGAAAAGATTTAGCTTCAGGAGAAAGTTTACGACCTTTTCTCCAAAAGATTGCCTGAACTCTTATATTTTGTGGACTTTTAATTTCAACGTATTTAAGACCTTTCAAAATTGGTGCTTTTGAACCAATTACTGTAGAGAATGTGATTCCATACCCTGCTTCAACCATCTGAGTTCTTAAGGGATAATCACCTTCAACAATTATTCTAGGAGTAAAACCCGCTAACTCACAGGTCTCATCAAAATACTTTCTTGATGAGTATCCTTTAGTCAACGCTATAAAAGGCTCATCTTTTGCTTCTATCAAAGAAATTTCTTTTAATTTAGCAAATGGATGATTGGGGTATACAACCAGTACCGGTATATCTTTTGGCACAACAATAGCGTATTCCCATTCATTTGTATTTATATCATTCAGTGCTGTTATGATAAGATCGAATCGATTAATAATCTCAGAGTTTTGTATTTCGTCTAATTTCAATGAAGTGTGATTAATCGAAACTCCTGGATGCAAATTATAATATGAAGTTATGGGATCAGACCATAGCGTAAGCGCAGATACACCTAGATTTATCGAATGCTTATCCAAAGAATTGACTTTGTTAATTTCACAAAGGGCATCATCCATGGACGCAAAAATATTTTTTACATGTTTATAAAATATTTTTCCATTACTATTAAGATATATATTCCTGCCCGCCCGATCAAACAATTTAAAATCCAATTCTTTTTCTAAACGAGTTATACACGTACTTAATGCGGGTGGTGAAATAAATAAACTTTCAGCTGCACGAGTAAGATGCTGCTCTTCCGCTAAAACTTTAAAGTAATGTAACTGAAGCATTCTCATTTCTAAATCCTCCATATTAAAGATATTCTTACATTTAAGGTAATACTAATACATTTTCATTTAATATACGATGATTACTCATAAAACCTTTGTCTCTACTCTTTTGAATTGATGATACCACAAAAATTTTATCATTACAATGTTAATTGTTAACTATAAAGTTAATAGAGTATACATTTTTGATAATAGTAATTATTTATTGTAGTTGTTATAATATGTTAAAGAAATAACACGCAAACTTAATAAAGATAAAAAAATGAAGGAGAATTAATATGAAACTAAAAAATAAGGTAGCAATTATAACAGGTGCATCAGTTGGAATCGGATATGCTACAGCAAAGGTATTTCTTGAAGAAGGTGCGATAGTAAATATTTGTGCTAGAAATGCAAAAAAACTAGAAGTAGCAGTAGCTGAATTATCAGAATATGGAACCGTTAGAGGATATGTGGTTGATATTTCTAAAAAAGATCAGATTGTAGATATGGTTGAGAAAGTACAAGCTGAGTTTGGTAGAATAGAAATATTGATTAATAACGCTGGAATTACTTCAGACGCACAATTCTACAAAATGACAGATGAACAATTTGACGAAGTAATAAACGTAAATCTAAAAGGAACATACTATTTTTCGAAAGCAGTATTACCTTCAATGATGGAACATAAATACGGAAGAATAGTACATGCAACATCTGTATCCGCTTATAATGGGAATTTTGGACAGACAAACTACGCTGCAACAAAAGCTGGAATTATAGGCATGACAAGAGTAATGGGAAAAGAACTTGGGAAATATGGAATTACTGTAAATGCAATAGCACCCGGCTCAATAATGACAGACATGTATTCTGCTGTACCCGAAGAAGCAAGAGAAAAAAAACTAGCTGCAATACCATTAAGAAGATATGGAACAGCTGAAGAAGCAGGAAAACTTTTTGCATTTCTAGCATCAGACGAAGCAAGTTATATAACAGCACAAACAATAACCATAGATGGTGGTTTCAATTAATAGAAATATCATTGTAAATAAATTTTGAGAGGATAAATAAATGAGAGATGTAGTAGTAGTATCAGCAGTAAGAACACCGATAGGTAGTATTGGTGGAACCTTAATAAATATGTTACCTGAAGAATTGTTGAAAATAGCAATGCAAGGAGCTATAGACAAAGCCGGTATTTCTAAAGAAATAATAGATGAAGTAATAGCAGGACATGCTAAACAAACAACGGATGCACCAAATATTGCAAGAGTATCATCATTAGCATTAAGAATACCTGAAGAAACTCCAGCATATACAGTACATCGCCAATGTGCGTCAGGCATGCAAGCAATCCTTAGTGGAATGCAGCAAATACAGTGTGGATACTCAGACGTAATACTCTGTGGCGGGGTAGAGAGCATGAGTACAGCACCATTTTATGTAAGAGATGTAAGATTTGGAGTAGGAAATGGCAATACAGTGTTTATAGATCCTAATATAGAAAGTCAGCCCAAGAGCCAGCCAAAAGATATTTACGGAATATTCAATATGATTCAGACGGCTGACAATGTAGCAAAACAATTCAACATTAGCCGACAAGAACAGGATGAATTTGCTTTAGCTAGTCAGCGTAAGGCTATAGCAGCAATAGATACACAAAGATTCAATGATGAAATAGTACCTGTGATAATTCCTCAAAGGAAGAAAGAACCAATCGTATTCGATACAGATGAATACCCAAAAAGAGAAACAAGCATAGAACAGCTTTCTAAACTGAAACCAATATTTGCAGACGGATTCGTAACAGCAGGAAATGCATCTGGAAGAAACGATGGAGCATCCGCCCTAATATTAATGTCAGCAGATAAAGCGAAAGAATTAGGCTTAAAACCTCTGGCAAAAATTATAGATGGAGCAGCATCAGGAGTAGATCCTAAAATAATGGGAATGGGACCAGTAGCAGCAACAAGAAAACTAATGAAAAAACTGGAAATTAAAGGTCTTAAGTTGGAAGATTTTGGTTTAATGGAGATAAATGAAGCATTTGCAGCCCAGGCAGTAGCATGCGTAAAAGAATTGGGGTTAAATCCTGAAATAGTAAACGTAAATGGAGGAGCCATAGCTTTAGGTCATCCATTAGGCTGTTCAGGTGCCAGAATAACAGCAACGCTTCTTCATGAAATGCATAAAAGAGATGTAAAATATGGAATGACATCAATATGTATAGCTGGCGGACTTGGAATGGCAATAGCTTACGAAAAAATCGATTAACTAGCATAAGTTTCATATAAGAATAAATAAGTTGAGGATTTGTCAAGTAATCAGATAAGAAATAGGAAATTTCAACCAATGTAAAATTATCTGATTCTTGACTATTTTCAAATAGTTCTTAAAACACTTCATTGAAAGTAACAATATTTATCATGAGGATTGAGTTTATTGCTTTGATCAAGGACCATTTCTTATTAATGGTTGAGTTAGAGATATATAAAGAGTGTTTATTATGACATGATAAATAAACAATTAGATTGGAGATGAAAATTATGGTCTTTGAATCACAAAAACAACTATATTTTGAAGATATGCATATAGGGGACAAAGTGGTTTCTGTTGGTAGAACTGTAACAGAAGCAGATATAGTGAATTTTGCAGGACTCTCAGGTGACTACAATACAATCCACACGGATGCAGAATTTGCTAAAGGCTCAATAGCTGGACAACGTATAGCCCATGGACTGTTACCACTTGTAATATCAGCAGGTTTATTTACTAGAACAGCATATAACTTATCAATTATGGAAGCGCTAACTGCTTTCACAGAAATTCGTTCTTGGAAATTTAAAAAACCTGTTGTAATAGGAGATACTATTAAAGTTGAAGCTGAAATTATTGAAAAAGAAGACAGCAGGCCAGAAAGCAAAAACGGTAAGATTGTATTTAGAAGAACAGTACTAAATCAAAGAGATGAAATTATTCAAGTCGGTGAATTAGTAATGCTTTATAAAAAAAGAGAAGTATAGTTTTTAGAAACTCAAACAATTTGTATTGAATTAGAAAACTTTGCGTGTTGTTCTAATATAATATTATATGGAAGGATGGTTTTGAAATGACTAAACAAGCATTAGAAGGGCTTAAGGTACTAGAAATCGGTAATATATTAGCAGGACCTTGGTGTGTAACGATGATGGCAGATTTTGGTGCAGAAGTCATAAAGGTTGAAACACCAAAGGTTGGAGATTTAATGCGTGGCATGGGAAGAATCAAAGATTTGTGGTATGCGGTTGAAGGTCGTAATAAGAAAAATATTACAATTGATTTAAAAAGTGATAGAGGTAAAGAACTTTTCACTGAATTAATAAAAGATGCAGATATTTTGGTTGAGAACTTTAGACCTGGAGTTTTTGGTAAATTGGGTTTCTCATGGGAGAAATTACAAGAAATTAACCCACGACTAGTATATGTGTGTTCATCTGGCTATGGACAAACTGGACCAAATGCAAAAAAACCCGGATTTGATAGAATAGGTCTTGCACTTGGAGGATTTCTAGAAGTTACTGGCGAAGCTGGAGGACCACCTATTAAACCAGGAGTATCAGCAGCGGATTTTTATACAGCGTTATTCGCATGTACAGGAGCAATGTTTGCAATTTATAATAGAGATGTTGTAGGAACAGGTAAAGGTCAGATGGTAGACTGTTGTTTAACTGAATCAACATTGAGAATTCAGGAATCTATTATTGCGGAGTACAGTTATGATGGAGATATAAGAACAAGAATAGGAAACGGTACATTCGTAACAATACCATCAGGACATTTTCTTACATCAGATGGAAAATGGATAGTACTGTCAGTTTCGGGTGACAAGCTATTCAATGTGTGGGCAGAAATAGTAGGAAGAACAGACATGATAACAGATATAAAATATAATAATCAAGAAGGAAGGCAACGTAATCGCGAAGAAATAAACCAGATTGCACAAGATTGGATTAACGCACACACTGTGGATGAATGTCTTGAAAAATTTGGTGACCAGATACCATGTGCAAAAGTATATAATGTAGAGGATATATTGAATGATGAACATTTTAAAGCAAGAAATGCAATTGTTGATGTTCCTACTGAAAACTTTGGTACTATTAAAATGCAAAATGTTACTCCTAAAATGTCAGGTACTCCCGGTGAAATAAAATGGGCAGGTGCTACTTTGGGTAAATTTAACAATGAAATATTTAAAGAAAAACTAGGCCTTTCTGAAGAAGAAATTGCAAAACTTCTTGAAGATGGAGTTATATAATTATTATAGTTAAATAGGAAGGTGGGCTTGATTTGCAGTATGTTCTAGGCATTGATATCGGATCTACAGCTAGTAAAGCTGTAATTATGACATATGACAGAGAAATATATGCTAAGACTGTTGTACCTCATGGTACAGGCAGTATTGGACCTAAACAAGTATACGAAAAAATATTATCTGAGAACAATTTAAAAAAAGAGGATTTATCAAGAATACTAGTTACCGGATACGGAAGATTTGTTTTTGATGATGCGGATAATCAAAAAAGTGAAATCAGTTGCCATGCAAAAGGCATTAACTTTCTTAATCCTGAAGTGCGTACAATTATTGACATCGGAGGTCAGGACGTCAAGGCTATAAGACTAAATGAAAAAGGTATGATTTTGAATTTTGTTATGAATGATAAATGTGCTGCAGGTACCGGACGATTCTTAGATACTATGGCTAATATACTAAATGTTAAGACATCTGAATTGGGATCTCTTTCGGAAAAGGCAGAAAAAGTTGTAACCATAAGTAATACCTGTACTGTGTTTGCAGAATCAGAAGTAATATCACAACTTTCTAATAATGTAAGGCTTGAAGATTTAGTTGCAGGAATTAACAAATCGGTAGCTAAACGTGTTGCTTCTCTTGCATTCCGTGTTGGCATAGCTACAGAAGTTGCTATGAGTGGGGGAGTGGCTCTTAATAAGGGAGTGGTTAAATCCCTAAGTGAAGAACTAAAAATAGATATATTTGTACATGAAGATTGTCAGTTTGCAGGTGCTTTAGGAGCTGCATTATTTGCTTTAGAAGAATTGGAAAAGAAAGGAGATGCGATAACTTGAGTAAAACACAAGAACAAAAGCCGAAAAGACAATTGGCAAAATCTATGATTATGGTAAATGAACAGACAGCCAAAGTATATGCTGAAGCTAGGGAAGCAGCAGAAAAAGGAGAACCCATTGGATGGTCAACTGCTATATTTCCTCAAGAACTTTGTGAGACCTTTGGCATACCTTTAGTCTATCCTGAAAATAATGCTGCAGCTGTATCAGCAAGACATCTAGGAGGGCAATTTATTAGTCATGCCGAAGGAGAAATGCGTTATCCAATTAATATATGTTCATACGCTAGATTAAACATCGGTATGGCGGATAAAATTACGCAGCCTGGTTGGGAAAAGGTTGAACCAGCAATGCCAGTTCCTACATTTTTAACTTTAGCGAACAATAGTTGTACTCAGCTTATGAAGTGGTATGAAAATTTATCAAGAAATTTAGACATACCAATATTCTTTGTAGACTGCCTATATAATTATTATGAAGAAGAACCAGCTCCACATAAAGTTAAGTACGTGAGAAATCAGATAGAAAACACCATCAAGAAGATGGAAGAGTTTTTTGGCAAGAAGTTTGACTGGGATAAGTTTTTAGAAGTTCAGAAAATATCGCAGATAAATAGAATTATGTTCAATGAAATAGTTTCGTTAAATTCAAGGAAACCAGCTCCAATGAATGGATTCGACTTATTTAACTATATGTCAAGTTTAGTCTTGTGCAGAGGTAAAGAATCAACAACTAGAATATTAGAACAGTTAAAGAAAGAAATTGAAGAGCACATTGCAAATGGAACATCAACATACGGTTCAAAACCTGAACAATATCGTGTTCATTGGGAAGGAATAGCTTGTTGGCCAAACTTGGGTTATAACTTAAAAACTCTTAAGAAATATGATGTAAACTGTGTTATGAATGGATACGTAACGGCTTGGGATGTTGCATACGAACCTGGAGACATGGATGGGATGGCCAAGGCTTATCAAACATCTTCTACGAACAGCTTTAGCACACCAAGTATTATGGAGAAGAGAACTGAATCAATAGAAAAATTCAGCTGTGATGGTATGCTTTGCCATGTAAACAGAAGCTGTAAACTGATGACTTTCCACATATTTGTGGGCCGAGATATCATTGAAGAAAAGGCTAAAATTCCTACTACCAACTTTGATGGTGACCAGTCGGATACAAGAGTATTCAGCGAAGCTCAGTTTGAAACTAGACTTCAAGGCCTTGTAGAAGTAATGAAGGCAAACAAGGAGGCAAAATAGTATGTCAGATATTAATGTTTTAATTAGTAAATTTGATTTTATAGCTAATAATCCAAAAGAAGTAATAGATAAATATATTGCAGAAGGAAAAAAAATTATAGGATGCTTTCCAGTGTATACACCACAGCCTTTAGTCACTGCGGCAGGTATGGTCCCTATGGGGATGTGGGGAGGACAAATTACGCCAACTGTTGCAGCAAAATATAATCCAATATTTACTTGTTCAATCATGAGATCATGTTTAGAATTTGGTATGACTGGTATATTCGATCAAATGAGTGCGGTAATGATGCCTATGCTATGTGATACTTTCAGAGGTATGAGCTCGGCATGGAGAGCTGGAGTTAAAAATATTCCGTTAATATCATTTATACACCCGCAGAATAGAACGGATTCGGGAGCACTTGAATTTCTGATAGATGAATACAAATCCGTTCAGGAAAAATTAGAGGCTATAGCCGGGGTTAAGATAACAGATGCTACTTTGTCAGCCACTTTAGACTTATATAATACAAAAAACCTTGTAATGAGGGAATTTTGCGATGTTGCCAATGATCATCTTGATATAATAACACCTGTGGTAAGACATAATGTAATGAAAAGTGCAACTTTTTTGGAAATTTCTGAAACGATTGATATGGTTAAAGAATTAATAAATGAATTAAGAAATCAGCAAATTTGCAAATGGACAGGCAAGAAAGTAATATTAACAGGGATAACAGCAGAACCTGAAGAATTTTTAAAAATATTTGAAGAAAACAAGATTGCTGTAGTCGGAGATGATTTAGCTCAGGAAACTAGACAATATCGGACAGATTATCCATCTGGAAACTCAGCCATTGAACGACTTGCTGCCAATTGGATGGAATTAAAGGGTTGCTCTATGGCACATGAAACAGATCATACTATAAGAGGGCAGATGCTTGTAGACATGGCAAAAAATAAAGGTGCTGATTGTATAGCTATCTGCTTAATGAGATTCTGTGATGTTGAGGAATATGAATATCCTTACATTTCGAAGATGGCAGAAGAAGCTGGATTGTACAGTTTGTGTTTAGAAATTGATCAGAGTACTCAGGATAACGGTCAGTCAAGAACAAAGATTCAAAGTTACGCTGAAATATAAGCCAACGGTGAAATTGCTCAATGTCCCAATTATTTATAGCGTCGTAGTGGAGGTAACTATGTGTAATATCGATAGAATAGAACTAGATACATATCAAGAAAAAGCTAAAAGTGATGCTAGAAATAATTTTAGAGAGGGACTTAATTGTTCGGAGTGTGTCTTCAAAAGCTTTTTAGATTTAGGATTTTCAAATTTCCCTCCTGAAACTGTAGCCCTTTCTTCTGGTTTTGGAGGAGGAATAGGAATGACAAAAAACAATTGTGGTGCATTTTTAGGCGCAGCACTAGCTGTTGCAACTATTAAAGGAAGAAAGAATCCGTTCTCTAAAGAAACACCAGACGAAAGAGTTGATGAATTAAATAATGAAAATGGAATCTATAGTATATTTGGGTCGTTAGTAAATGAATTTCAAGAGAAGTATGGAACGTTGCAATGCCAAAAATTGATAGAACCTTTTGGTGATTGGCATTCAAGAGAAAGAAAAAAAAATTGTCAAGAAATTATTGGATATGCAGCTGCCTTAGCGGTAAAATATGCTTTGGATGAAAAGTAAAGAATAAGTAAAAATTCTTGAGTTCATAATTAAATGCAGGGAAAACGTTAAATAGAAACTAGTACTTAGGGGAGGAGAACCAATGAAAATAACAAGTATTGATATAATGCAAGTGCCAAGTGGAAATGCTGGGTCATCAAGAGGTGCATGGAGTCCTGTAATATGTAGAGTCAATACAGATGAAGGGATATCCGGTTTTGGTGAAGCAGGCTTAGCTTATGGAAAAGGTTGGAGAGCTGGATTTGGAATGCTACAAGATTTTGCAGAAGTCATAATAGGTATGGATCCTATGAAAATTGAATTAATATGGGAAACTATTTTTAGAAAGACATTTTGGGGAATGGGCGGTGGCACTATAGTAAATGCTGCAGTTAGTGCAATTGATATAGCGTTATGGGATATCAAAGGAAAAGCTTTAAATGTTCCTGTTTATCAACTTTTGGGTGGGAAAACAAATGAAAAACTAAGAACCTATGCAAGTCAGGTACAATTTAACTGGGGAAGTAATTTGAGCAAACAAGTTTTAATTAGCCCTGAAGAATATGCAGAAGTAACTAGAGTAGCAATTGCAGACGGTTACGATTCCATAAAGGTAGATCCTATTATTTTCAGTGACCAATCTGACGGAAAAGGACCTTGGAAAATAACAGGACCGTTACAAAATAAAGTAATCAAGACAGTTTATAATAGAGTAGCTGCTATGAGAAAAGCTGGAGGAGATGATTTAGACATAATTATAGAAATGCACTCCAATACTGATACAACAGCAGCTATACAGATAGGACAAGCACTTGAAGATTTGAGAATCTTTTATTATGAAGAACCTTGTCATCCATTGAACGTAGAGAATATGCTAGAAATAAAAAATAATGTGAAAATTCCAATAGCATCTGGAGAAAGAATATATACAAGATGGGGTTTTAGAGAGTTTTTAGAAAAAAGAGTTCTTCAAGTTATCCAACCAGATTTATGTTTATGTGGGGGATTTACGGAAGCTAAAAAAATATGTGACATGGCGCATACCTATGATTGTGCCGTTCAGATTCATGTATGTGGAAGCCCTATATCAAAAGCAGCTGCTTTGCAGATTGAAGCAGTTATTCCTAATTTCATTATTCATGAGCATCATCAGAGAGCGCTTAATCCAGATAGTAGAGCTACATGTTTATATGATTATCAACCTGTTAATGGAATATATGAAATTCCAGAGTTACCTGGTATAGGTCAGGAACTGACCCCAGAAGTAATTAAAAAGTGTAATATTGTTACTATCAAAGAAGCTAGACCATACATGTAATAATATAAAAAACATAGACTATATACTTTGACAGTCAAGATATAAACAATAGTTTAAGCTTACGCAAAAGACAATAAAAATATTGTAATTATTTCAACCTGACTTAGCGTCG
>Ga0334892_1001577_pt1 | contig 18953 bp, 16 predicted proteins | sample GraSluR3_MG_4_FD_207213 | JGI IMG/M metagenome (GOLD analysis project Ga0334892, IMG submission 207213) | Sludge microbial communities from methane-producing bioreactor in Wageningen University, Netherlands - Granular Sludge_15_04-R3 | ecosystem: Engineered > Bioreactor > Anaerobic >...
AGAGGAAAAATTCTATTACTCTATAAGAATTATAAAGGCAGGTATGAAGGTTGGGTTTTACCCAAAGGTACTGTCGAAGAAGGCGAAGAACATCAAGATACAGCTCTTCGCGAAGTACAAGAAGAAACAGGCGTTAAAGGTAATATAATTAAATATATTGGCAAAAGCCAGTATTCCTTTCGGGTTGCCAATGATACCGTGTTAAAATACGTACACTGGTACTTAATGAAAGCCTACAATTATTACAGCAAACCACAAAAAGAAGAATATTTCGTGGATTCAGGATACTATAAATTTCACGAAGCCTATCATCTTCTTAAATTTCCAAATGAAAAGCAGATTTTAGAACAAGCCTATAATGAATATTTGGAACTTAAAAAATGTAATATGTGGGGTAATAAGAAGTATATGTAAAAGACCGTTAACGCGGTCTTTTTTTCGCGTAAGAGTGCAAGTAAGAAGGGTAGAAAAAAAGCCTGTATCAAATGATACAAGCTTTGATGCGGATGGTGGGAGTCGAACCCACACGATATCACTACCGCAGGATTTTGAGTCCTGTGCGTCTGCCAATTCCGCCACATCCGCATTTCTGACGCTTAATGATAATACCATAGGATAATCGTTTATGCAAGTGATTTTCTGGAAAAAATAGTAAAAATGTAAATATTTTTTTTGTTTTCATGAACACATGATGCAAAAGAATAGTGGATATGGTATAATTGTCTAGAATTTGGGATGAATCATGAAGGGAGGAGCTTGAATGGACGCAATTGAAGAAAAACTTATAAAAAAAGCACAAAAAGGAAGTAAAAAAGCATTTGAAAAATTAATTCTTCAGCATGAAGATCATATATATGCTATTGCACTTAAGGTGCTAAAAAATGAAGCGGATGCTTATGATGCAGCTCAAGAAATTTGTCTTAAAATATATCAAAAAATTGATCAGTTTAAGTTTGAGTCTGCTTTTAGTACCTGGGTTCATCGCTTGGCAGTTAATACAGCCATTGATGAATATCGCAAACTAAAACGCAAGCTGCAAAAAGAGTATTCCTATGATCAACCGATTACCGAGGATGGAAGTACGATGAAAGACTTCATTCAAGATAGCGGTGATACGCCGGAAAGCAATCTTGTTCGACAAGAACAAATACAAATGGTTTGGGAAGCGCTGGAAAAACTTAAAGATGAACAAAAAAATATTATTATTATGAAAGACCTACAAGGTCAATCGTATCAAGAAATTAGTGAGTCCTTACAGTTGAATATGGGGACGGTCAAATCTAGGTTAGCACGATCAAGAATTGCATTAAAAAATGTACTTCAAGACATGTGGGAACAATCTAATGTTTGAATCGTCTAATAATTGAAAGGAGGAACGGATATGACTGTTTGTAATGAAAATATAAAAGAATTAGTTGCCATATATTCAACAGAAGGATTAACGGCAAATGAACAAAGTAGTGTAGAAGAACACATTAAAGAATGTGAAGAATGTCGATATGAATTCGATATATATCAATCCATAGAACAAGAGCTCGATCTTAGTAAATACAAGGCGCCGAACTCGTTACACATCGATGTGATGAAGCGTTTATCAAAGCATAAAAATGTAACCAAGTATACTCAATATCAACCATACCTTAGTATAGCAGCCGCGATTGTATTTGTTGTCTTTCTAGGTTTTGTTGGATTGATGAATCCAAATATACAAAAAACCAGTTCAGATGAAGCTGTGATGGTTCAAGATGCAGTCACAGAAGAAGCAGATACGGGAGAAGCCAATAATGAAGAAGCGGCCTCAGCAGAATCTTATGATATGTCCATAACAACATTTGATGTTGAGACGGAGGAAGCACTTGAGGGTGCGCCGTCGGAGGATGCCCCGTCGGAAGATACACCATCGGATGTGGCACCTAGAATGGCAATGGAGGCTCAAACTAAAGAGCCGGACAAGCAAGAATCAGACCATCGGCAAATAATTATTATTGGCTTGATTTTTCTGAGTGTATTTAGTGGTATTCTTATATACCGACGGGCAAAAAAGAGATAGGAGATTTACATGGATAAGTTATTATTGATTGACGGAAACAGTATTATGAACCGGGCTTTTTATGGCTTGCCCTTGTTATCGGATTCGAAGGGGAGATATACAAATGCAGTATTTGGATTTCTCAATATTTTGTTTAAAGCGATTGATGATGAGTCGCCAACACATCTTTTAGTCGCTTTCGATAGCCATGCCCCAACATTTCGTCATAAAACCTATGAAGCCTATAAAGGCAATCGAAAAGGCATGCCGGATGAACTCCGGAGTCAAATGCCTCTTATTCGCGAGGTTCTAGAAACAATGGGAATTGCAACCTACATTGAAGAGGGTATTGAAGCGGACGACATTTTGGGAAGTCTATCCCTTCGTTTCGAAAAAAATGGTTCGGTTACCGTCTTATCAGGCGATCGAGATTTGTTGCAATTAGCCAGTGACCAGACGAAAATATCGATTCCTAGAACGAAAGGCGGAACGACAGTAACGGAACATTATGATTATAAGAGTTTTATCGAAACGTATGGATTTACGCCCACGCAATTTATCGATGTTAAAGGAATGATGGGTGATTCATCCGATAATATACCGGGAATACCGGGAGTCGGTGAAAAAACGGCACATAAATATATTCAGAAGTATGAAAGCTTAGAAGGCCTATACGAACATGTCGATGATTTAAAAGGGAAAACAAAAGAAAAAGTTGTGGACAATAAAGAATTAGCATTTATTAGCCGGGACCTTGCCACAATCAAGCGTGATTGTTCCATTGAAATCGAGGATGAACAAATGCGCCTTGACAATTATCTTAATGAACAAACCTTTGATTTATTCAAAGAGTTGAACTTTACACGTTTATTAACGCGTTTTGACTTTAATTCCATGGAAGTGGCAAATGAAGTTCAAAGCCTTGAATATTCAGTTGTTGATGAATATGGGGCCTTTATAAAAACCATGAAAAAAGAAGTGAAGGATCAAATGATTACCTTTTACCACTATCAAGAAGATGGGTATTTAGGATTGGTCTTTCTGGTTCAAGATAAAAAGAAGAATTATGAACGTTTTATTCATGAAATCACAGAAGAAAATGTTGATTATTCCACGATTGGACAGGACCTCGTATCTGTTTTTAAGAAAGCCGAACACCTTCTTTTTTATGATGTAAAAGAATGGTTACATACCTTTAAAATCGATGAAGAAGAGATGATTTCCTCTTTTGATGACTTACACCTTATGTTTTACTTAGCAAAACCCAATAAAGGGGATTATCCATTACTTGATTTAGGTTTAACCTATACAGATATTAATTTGCACACCATTGATGATTTGTTAGGCAAGGGAAAAAAGAAAATCGGAATTGGTGATATTGATGAGGAAAAAAGACGGAATTATTTGGCACAATGTGCAACAATACTTCAAAAAAGCTTTAAGCCCTTAACAGATGCACTGGTCGATGATGACGTATTAGGTCTATACAATACCTTAGAAAAGCCCCTTCTTATTATCCTATATAGTATGGAAAAAGAAGGGATTACCGTGGATAAAGACGTCTTGACACGATTAAGTCAACGCCTTGAATCAGAAATCGCCGAAATACAAGACCATATTTTCACTTTGGCCGGACATGAATTTAACATTAATTCGCCAAAGCAATTAGGGGTTATATTATTTGAAGAGTTAGGATTGCCGGCTCTAAAAAAGACAAAAACAGGTTATTCAACCAATGTGGATGTTTTAGAGAAGCTTGAGAATAAACATCCGATTATAAAAGAAATATTGCATTATAGACAGTTGACCAAGCTAAAATCAACCTATGCAGATGGCTTATTTCCTTATGTATTGGACGATGGGAAAATCCATACAACCTTTAACCAAACTATTGCAAGTACAGGACGCTTGAGTAGTACAGACCCTAATCTTCAAAATATCCCGATTCGACTTGAAGAAGGGCGACTTATACGTAAAGCCTTTGTACCAAAAGAAGACCATGTGTTTGTGAGTGCGGATTATTCACAGATTGAATTACGTGTTCTAGCCCATTTATCTCAAGATGATTTGCTTCTAGAAGCCTATCGTGAAAATAAGGACATTCACCAACTCACAGCTTCTCAAGTCTTTCATGTTCCCTTTGACAAAGTGACGAGAGAGATGCGTCGAAATGCGAAAGCAGTTAATTTTGGTATTGTCTATGGCATCAGTGATTTTGGTCTCAGTCGCGATTTAAATATTCCGATTTCAGAAGCTAAAACATATATTCAAGCATATTTTGATAAATATCCAAAAGTTAAAGCTTTCTTGGACTTAACTGTGGCGAAAGCTTATGAGGATGGTTATGTTGTGACCATGTATAATCGAAAGCGCTTGATTCCTGAACTGTCAAACAGCAATTATATGCGACGTTCATTTGGTGAACGAATTGCTATGAACACGCCTATTCAAGGGAGTGCCGCAGATATTATTAAAATTGCTATGATTAAGGTCTATAAACGTTTGAAAAAGGAGAAACTTGCTTCAAAAATGATTTTGCAGATTCATGATGAATTAATCATTGAGTCCCCTCAAAAAGAAAAAGAGCAAGTCAAACAAGTGTTAGTTGAAGAAATGGAAAAAGCTGTTCGTTTGTCTGTTCCCATGGTTGTAGATGCATCGATTGCCGATAATTGGTACGAGGCGAAATAATGAGTACAGCTAAGATTGTTGGTGTTATCGGGGAGACGGGAAGCGGAAAAAGTACTTTTTCAAACTATATTCAAAAAAATTATGCCGCTTATGTCATTAATGCGGATCAGATTGGTCACCTCGTTTTAGACGAAAATCAGATCAAAGAAGCACTGGTTAAAAAGTTTTCAGAAAATATTTTAGTGGATAGTCGCATTAATCGCAAGCGTTTAGGTTCCATTGTATTTAATGATGCGTCTGCCTTAGAATTTTTGAGTCAACTAACCCACCCCAGAATACGAGAACGCATCATAGAAGAAATACAAGAGAAGAAAAACACATACTCACTTATTCTTATTGATGGTGTGGCTTTGGTTGAAGCCAATATTCATACCCTATGCGACCTTGTGATCTATATATTTACATCAAGAGAAATACGGTTAAAAAGGCTCGTTGAACAACGAAATATTCCTTATGAGAGAGCAGTAGCCATGATGGCCTCGCAAAAGGAAACAGATTTTTATGACCACTATTCAGACGTGACCTTGTCTCTTAACCATGGCATAGAACATAAAGAACAGGAAATCAAACATTTGCTACAGGAGATATTATGAAGTATAGGTATATATTCATTCTGTTATTATTAATAAGTTCTACTTTCACAGGATGTTCAACAATTCAAAAAATTGCTGAGTTTAATCTTGACCATCTTAATGTTGAAGAGGAAGTGACGGAGAGAGACTACGAAAAACTACCGGAATCAACATATATAAAAGATACAATTGAATTGTCGATGGACAATGTTAAAACCCTTAATCCCCTTGATGGTGTACCCTATAACGTGGATCAAGGGTTAAGACTAGTGTATGAAGGTCTTTTCTCACCCGATGAATATAAAAATATTGAACCTCTACTTGTTTCGGAATATGAGCAAATCAATGAAAAGACCTATCGACTGACATTAAAAGACCAAGTCACCTTTCATAATGGTGAGTTTCTTACAGCAGAGGATGTCGTATTCAGTTATGAATACATAAAAACACAAGCCAATAGTGGTTATGCCTATGTCAATACATATATTCAGAATTTAACGGCTGAAACAGAGAACACAGTGGTGGTGGAGTTCCAAAAAAAGGATCGCTACAATCTATATGCCTTGACTTTTCCCATTCTGTCTCAGGAATACCTTGAATCCGATAGCTATGACAAGACCTTTCCCATTGGGACAGGTCCTTATCAATGCGATCATTTTCAAAGCATGATTGAACTTGTCTTGAATAAGAATCCCAATTATCACGGCCAAAGAGCAAACGTTGATAAAGTTCGCTTTACCTTAGTACGGTCGTTTGCAGAAGAATATAATATGTTTATGGCAAAACGTATCGATTTAATTGCTCCTGTATTGACCGAATGGCCCAATTATTCTGATGATCAAAATATTCAAAAAAAGCAATACTTAAGCCCGTATTTTTATTATATTGGATTTAATCATACCAATGTGTTTTATCAGGATGCTAATGTGCGACGTTATTATTGGAGTTTAATTGATTATAGCCATATTAATCGTACAATTTTTTTGAATCATTTATTTTTTACGCCCTTACCCATGCACCTTGAATCTGAGATACAGGGACAGCTTAACCAATATGATGTTTTTAACCAAGACAATATAAATGTAACACCGATTATTAATACAGAAGCTGTTCGTTTTATCTACTTAAATGAAGACCATACCCAAGAAAACATCATAAAAATCATACAAGCGTCGATTGATGACGAACGGGATAATATTGAATTTATAGGATTGAGTCGTGAAGAGTACTATCAGGCCTTAATCAATGGTTCTTTTGATATGTATTTGAATACATTCCAAGCAAGCCTTATTCCATCACTGAATCAAGTTCTTGGAAGTAATGGAAGATACAACTACGGAAAGTATTCAAATCAAAATATTGACGGTCTATTAGCGTCATATCGACAGGTTGAGACCGATGAACAATACATTAATCAATTAAATACCTTGAGTCAATGGGTTATGGATGAAATGCCCATAATCCCAATAGGTTTTTTGGAAAATGGAATGTTTATTCGTAATAAAATTGAAGGAGCAATAGCGCCGAATTATTTTCATTTGTATAAAAATATTCAAGACATAAAGATTACAGACAAGTAAAAATATGTTATTATATAAATAATGTAGTCGTGAATTCACTAGAGGAAGGAATAAATTATGCAGCAGATGGATAACAATCTGATTTTTGGATTAGATATAGGAACGCGCTCAATTGTGGGAATCTTAGGTTATGAGATCAAAGGCGGTTTTCATGTTGTTGCATCGCATATGGAACTTCATGAAACCCGTTCAATGATTGACGGTCAAATACACGATATTGATCAAGTTGCACTAACCATTCGAAAAGTTAAAGAATCACTTGAAGGCAAGACGAATAAAGTACTAACTAAAGTATGTATTGCTGCTGCGGGACGAGTCCTTGAAACCATGGAAACCTCTATAACCATTGAGATTGATGAATCTGTTGAGATTACAGAAGAATTAATACAATCCCTTGAATTACAGGGAATGGAAAAAGCAATGCATCAAATAAATTATAAAGATGCAGCAAAAGAATTACCCTTTTATTGTGTGGGGTATAGTGTGACAAAATACTATCTGAATAATTTTGAAATGACGAATTTACTCGGTCATAAAGGAACAACAATTGGCGTTGATGTTCTGAGTACTTTTTTACCTGCTGAAGTTGTCAATAGCTTATATAAAGTGATGGAACTTGTTGGTTTAGAGGTATACAGTCTAACGCTAGAGCCAATTGCGGCTATTCAAGTTGCAATCCCTAAGGAATTTCGATTATTAAATATTGCTTTGGTTGATATAGGTGCAGGGACATCGGATATTGCCATTACCAAAGGGGGAAGTATCATTGCTTATGGCATGATTCCTACTGCCGGTGACGAAATTACAGAAAGTATTGTACATCAATACCTTGTTGATTTTAAAACAGCGGAAAAGATAAAAATCAAAGCGTCCGGACGCGGAAAAACCGTTTCTTTTAAGGATGCAATCGGACTAAAACAGACAATTGAATTAGATCATGTACGTCAAACAATTAAACAGTCGAAGATTCATTTGGCGAAATTGATCAGTCGTAAAATCCAAGAGTTAAATGGAGGACATAGTACGAATGCTGTCTTTATTGTTGGTGGTGGTGGCCAGTTAGACCGTTTCACAGAACTTATTGCAGAGGATTTACATCTTGCTAAGGAACGTGTGGCCATACGAGGAAAAGACGTTCTTGCAAATGTTACAGCGGATGATAAAAATTTCAAGAAAAATCCGGAATATGTAACGCCTATTGGAATCTGTTTAACGGGACTTCAAAATAATCAGCATGATTTTGTTGAAGTTTTTTTGAATGATGAATCTATACGCATTTTTAACACGAATCGTCTGACGGTGATGGATATCGTTGCATTAAAAGGCATTGAACCTAAGGCCTTTATTCCAAGTCGGGGAAACAATTTAACCTTTACCTTTGACGGTCAAGAAAAGGTTATAAAAGGTCAAATCGGTGAACCGGCACAAATTTATGTTAATCAAAAAGCAGTGGATTTAGCAGCGCCAATCAAAATGCATGATTATATTACAATAATTCCTGCAAAAAAAGGCGAGAATGCTTCAGTGACAATCGACTCTCTATTAAAGGGCCAAAAATACATAATACTGAATGATGAAAAGAAGTTGCTTGATATTGAGATTCTAGTGAATCAAACCAAAAAATCACGTGTGTATTCTATTGAAAATCACGATATCATTGATATTTTGTATCCAACATTAAACGACGTGTTAGAGGCCTTTTCAGTTACCTATTCTTCAGTATTCGTTAATGAAGAAAAGGCAAGTGAGGACCAAGTGATTCGCTTGGGTGATCAAATCAATACCTTTCAACCAATATCTACACCGGAAAAGATAGAAGACAAACAGGATACTACCACAATATATGTTATGGTCAATCAAGAAAACGTTCAATTATCGGGCAAAGACACCTATGTATTTGTGGATGTGTTTGATAGCATTGAGTTTGACCGCACAAAACCTAAAGGAACACTTGTGACAACCATTAATCATCAAAAAGCCGGATACATGGATCCGATTCAGCAGGGTGATTTTATAGAAATTTATTGGCAAAAATAAATTTGAGGTGTAACTATGAAAGCGATAAGGCGATTACAACACAAATTATTATCTGCACATCTTCATTTTATATCCATCTTATTTTTATATACAGTCTATATTGTCATTAACGAGCAAAGCCAAACATTAGACATAATATTTTTTGGGTATTTGTTTTTGAATTTAATGATAAGTGCATTTTTAATATATAAGCATTTTTTTAAAAGTACATTGGTCTATGTGCTTATTCGTTATGGCTTTTCTATAGGCATTGTGTTTTTTTTGCCCAACATTTCATTGGTTTTTCAAGTGTCAGGTATCTTGATTGCCTTACTATATGTTTTTGAAATGTTTATTACTATTCCTAATGATGACTTTGAATATAAAATATTTTTAAGTTATCAAATACTTGTTTTATGGATACCCGGCTTTATACTTACGGTTCCAAATAACAAGTTTACAGTTGAAGTACTCTGTATCTTAATGGGATTTAGCCTCTTTGTATCCGGAGCTTATCGCATGTATACGATTATACAAGAGGATGTTGAAAAAAACTTTCAACACAGATGACGACCGTTCGAAACGTTGAAGGACAAAATGAACAACTGCGACGGTCTCAAGAACGATTTAAGTTAATTCATGATGACGTTGCAAAACAAAAAAATGATTTGGAACGGGCCAATGAAAGACTGAACAGAGTAACAGGTGAGATATACATTCAAAATGAGTTGTTAAGATATATTAGTGCTGCTTTAGACATTCGTGAACTTATTGATTTAGTTACAGATGCAATCATTGGAACGACAGGCGTGGATACGTGTTCTCTTGTTTTATTTGATGAACGAAATGAGCGATACTACTATAAAATAGAATCCAATCATGAAGGGAAATTTTTAAAGCAATTAGTAAATGATGTAGAGGAAGGGCTTTTAAAAGATTATTTTGAAAACAATCATGTTTTATTAGATAATCATGTAGTTGAAGCAAATTATCCCTTTATTCATAATCGTCCGGTAGGTTCATTAGCAATCATCCCCTTATTAAGAGATTCTGTTGTCTATGGCTTACTGATTGCAGAGCACTCGTCTACGGATATGTTTACCGACGCAAATATTCAATTTTTTACAGGGATTAGCACACAAATTACGATAGCAATAAATAATGCCAATCTTTATGCGCAGATGGAGGAGCTTGCTGTTAAAGATGGGTTGACAAGTATATATAACCGTAAATATTTTATTGACCATATCGAAGCCCTTGTTCATCAAGCAGACAAAAAGGAAAAACCCTTATCTATTGCACTTTTTGATATTGATTACTTTAAATCCGTCAATGACAAGTATGGACATCTTTTTGGCGATGAAGCCATTAAACTATGTGCCTCAATTACAGATCGCCTTGCTCGCGAACATGATGGGCTTCCAGTCCGATATGGTGGGGAAGAGTTTTTGCTGGTATTACCGGATAAAAACTTAGTTGAAGCCCAGGCTATTGTTCAAAAACTTCATGCAAGTATCAAAGAATCAACGCTATTATATCAAAACGGCGAAGTCACTGAAGAGGTACACATAGATATTAGTATTGGTGTCAGTTCATATCCTGAGATCGCTAAAAATAGTCAAAAACTATTGACGAGAGCAGACAATGCCATGTACTATAGTAAGAAGCATGGACGAGGCCGTGTTACAATTGATTCAAAAGATCTTGACAAGGTCATATAGAAAGAGGAAAATAAATGATACAACTATGCAGTCTTGCCAGTGGAAGTAGTGGTAATAGTATATATATAGGAACGGATCAAGCACATATTCTTGTTGATGCCGGTGTAAGTGGCAAGCGTATTGAGCAAGGCCTAGCATCCATTAATATTGATCCAAAAACACTACAAGGTATTCTTGTAACACATGAGCATTCAGATCATATCTGTGGTCTTGGGGTAATGGCAAGGCGTTATCGTCTTCCGCTGTATTTAACCTATCGTACATGGGAAGCCATTAATAGCAAAAACAAAATAGGAAAGATTGATGAAAGCCTATTGCACTTTATCGTACCGGATGAAGCTTTTTCTATTAATGATCTTATGATTAAACCCTTTCGTACGTCCCATGATGCAGTAGAGTCTGTATGCTATTCTTTTGAAAATGGAGACAAAAAAATAGGTTTTGCAACAGATTTAGGCGTATATGACGACTATATTCTTGAACAGCTAAGAGATTCAAACGTCTTATATATTGAAGCCAATCATGATATCAGTATGCTCGAAGCCGGTTCCTATCCCTATTATTTAAAACAACGGATTTTAAGCGACTTAGGACACTTGTCCAATGAGTGCTCATCAAGATTGATTTTGGATGTGCTTAGTGAACGGCTAGAACATATTATTTTGGCCCATTTAAGTAAAGAAAATAACCACCCGGATATTGCATATATTACGATCAAGACGCTTCTTGATGAAATATATAAAGAAACTCAACAACAGATTAATTTAACAGTGGCCAATAGAGATTATCATTCAAATCCCATTGTGATCCATTAGGAGGAAGACATGAATAAAGGAATTATCACAGTCGTTGGAAAAGATACTGTCGGTATCATAGCAAAAGTATGTACATATTTAGCAGAAAATCAGATTAATATTTTAGATATTTCGCAAACCATTGTACAAGATTATTTTAATATGATGATGATTGTTGACTTATCATCAACAGATATCAATGTTACGGAAATTATTGATCACCTTGATTCCATTGGAAAAGAATTAGGTGTTCGCATTCAACTCCAGCGTGACGAGATTTTTGATAGCATGCACCGGATTTAAGAAAGTTAGGTGAAAAAATGATTAACATAAATGAAGTTGTAGAAACCAATCAGATGATCCTTGAAGATAATCTGGATGTACGTACTATTACCATGGGAATTAGCTTACTCGATTGTGCCTCAACCGATCTAAAGACCTTTAACCAAAAAATATATGATAAAATCACCAAAAGTGCAGAAAATCTTGTCAAAGTCGGCGAAGACATTTCCAAAGAATACGGTATTCCCATTGTCAATAAACGGATTAGCGTGACACCGATTGCACTAGCAGCCGCAAGCACCGGTGCAACAGACTATGTCAGTATCGCCAAGGCAATGGATCGGGCAGCTAAAGAAGTTGGTGTTAACTTTATTGGAGGCTATTCCGCACTCGTTCATAAAGGAACGACCCCAAGTGATCAAATTCTTATTGATTCCATACCTGAAGCACTCAGCGTGACGGATAATGTATGTAGTTCCATTAATGTAGGGTCAACAAAAACCGGTATCAACATGGATGCAGTTCGTGATATTGGCCAAATGATTAAAAAAACGGCCTATTTGACGCGAGATCGTGACTCCATTGGATGTGCAAAATTTGTTGTCTTTTGTAATGCTCCGGATGATAATCCCTTTATGGCCGGTGCATTCCATGGTGTAAGTGAAGCAGATAAAATCATTAATGTCGGTGTTAGTGGCCCGGGTGTTGTAAACAAAGCACTTGAAGCCTGCCAAGGAACGGATTTTGAACACTTATGTGAGACAATTAAAAAAACCGCCTTTAAAATTACACGTGTCGGTCAACTCGTTGCTAAAGAAGCCTCAAGACGACTAGACGTTCCCTTTGGTATTATCGACTTATCCTTGGCACCAACACCTGCGGTTGGCGATAGTATTGCTGAGATTTTAGAAGCAATGGGTCTTGAATATGTCGGAGCTCCGGGAACAACAGCAGCACTGGCAATGTTAAATGATCAAGTAAAAAAAGGTGGGGCCATGGCCTCTTCCTACGTGGGTGGTTTAAGTGGCGCCTTTATTCCGGTCAGTGAGGACCAAGGAATGATTAAAGCGGTCAATAAAGGTGCATTAACCATTGAAAAACTCGAAGCCATGACCTGTGTCTGTTCTGTCGGTCTTGATATGATTGCCATACCCGGTGATACAAAAGCATCAACCATTTCCGGTATTATCGCAGACGAGATGGCTATCGGCATGATCAACCAAAAAACGACAGCCGTACGTATTATTCCTGTTGAAGGTAAAAAAGTCGGTGATATGGTTGAATTCGGCGGTTTATTAGGCTATGCTCCTGTCATGCCTGTGAACAACTTTTCATGTGAAGCTTTTATAAATCGAAAAGGTCGTATACCGGCACCTATTCATAGTTTTAAAAATTAGTTTTATCATAACTTTAGAGAAACGAGGAAATAGTATGAATATATATGACTTAGAACCTAAATCTGTAATGGGATTTTTTCACGAAATCAATCAAATTCCACGTGGTAGCGGCAACGAGAAAGCTATTAGCGATTATCTAGTGGACTTTGCCAAAGAACGTCAACTTGAAGTGAATCAAGATGATGCCTTAAATGTTCTTATTAGAAAACCGGCAACTGCCGGCTACGAAGACCATAAAGGGGTCATCATTCAAGGTCACATGGATATGGTCTGCAGTAAAAACGTAGGCGTGGATCATGATTTTGAAAAAGATCCGATTGACATGTACGTTGACGGTGAATATATTACGGCAAACGGGACAACGCTTGGAGCAGATAACGGGATTGCTGTGGCAATGGGACTTGCCCTGCTAGATGCCCAAGACGCAAAGCATCCGGAAATCGAACTGATCATTACAACCGATGAAGAAGTTGGCCTAAATGGAGCCATTGCTTTTGATGCGACCCAACTCAAAGGTGGCTACTATCTAAACCTTGATTCGGAAGAAGAAGGTGAATTTACGATTGGCTGTGCCGGTGGACTGAAGTCAATCATACATTTACCCATACATAAGGAAGTCATTGATTCAAGTAAGCTTATCTGTAAAGAAGTGGCCATGACCAAATTATTGGGTGGCCATTCCGGCGTCGATATCCAAAGTTATCGTGCAAACGCAATTAAGTTAACCGGTAGAATGTTATGTAAACTAGATAGAGAAATGGACTTATTCTTGCTGGATATTTATGGTGGGGAAAAAGATAATGTTATTCCTCGAGAGACATTTTTCACGATTGCCTTTCCCAAGGAAGAAGAAGAGCGCTTTGAAGAAATACTTGATTCTATGGCATCAAAAATACAAGAGGAGTATCATTTGACGGATCCCAATATTGAAGTCATCAGTAAAACCATTGATGTGGATTCTACGATTGAAGTCTTAGCAGAGTCGGCACTAGAATCTCTTATATTTATTCTTATGACAGTTCCTAACGGAATTCAAACCATGAGCCCTGAACTTGAAGGATTTGTTGAAAGTTCACTTAACATTGGAAAAGTTGCAGTAGAAGATGATCATATAGTGTTTTTATTTGCTGTTCGCAGTAGCCTTGCCAGCTTAAAAGAATATATTACAAATCAACTTAAATGCTATGCAGATTATTGTAATGCTGAATTTATCAAAACAGCAGAGTATCCTGAATGGCCGGTAAAGCATAATACCCAATTATTAGAAAAAGCAATCGACGTCTATAAAAGGATGTACAATAAAGAGCCTATTGTCAAATCAATTCATGCAGGTCTAGAAGGTGGGGTCTTTATGGAAAAGTTGCCTCATTTAGAAGCTATTAGCTTAGGTCCTGATATGGATGGAGTCCATTCTCCGGATGAACGCATTAGTATCTCGTCGATACAACGCACATATGAATACTTGACAAATTTAATAGAAGCACTGTAAAGTGCTTCTATTCATGCTGGTTAATGCCTATTCATTTATATAGTCTATGTATTCGGAGTCAACTTCTAAAATGTGATAGATGAGCCAATCGCTCAGAAAATTTAAAATATCATAATCAACTAATACATCGTCGTTTTCATATTGCTCTTTTAGTTGAGCTAGTTTTTCGATAAACCCTTGATGTAATTTTTTATGTTCTTCTAATTTAGGAAAATCATATTTTTCCATTAATTTCTCTTCTTCAGTAAAATGGAAAATTGCATACATATGGAGTTCGCTAATCACTTTTGCCGTTGAATAAACCGGTGTTTTACTTTCTTGGTCAATCTGTTTAAACATTTCATTACATAATTCAAACAGTTGTTTATGATGTGCATCAAGAGATTCGTTATGAACAGAGAATTTTTTGTCCCAGAGCAGTAAATCCATAAATCATTACTTCCTTTCTTTTATAGGCTAAGTATGTTATATCATACTCCTAGCTAGATTACAAGAAAAGCCTTTGACAATCTTTACAATGTACTTTATTATTACGATAGAAACCAATCGTTGGAGGAAATAAATTGAAAAAATTATCAGTACCATCACAACTGCTATTAACTGTCGAAAAACCGGCACAATATATAGGCAATGAAATCAATGCAGTCATGAAGGCAGAAGGAACGTTTTCAACACGATTCGCTCTCTGTTTTCCGGATTTATACGAAATTGGGATGAGCCATCTGGGATTATCGATTTTATATAATTTAATGAATGCGCGCGAGGATGTTTTCTGTGAACGGGTTTTTTCACCTATGCAAGATATGGAAAGCCTACTCGATGAATATAATATACCCTTATTTTCATTGGAATCGCAAACACCTGTTGACCAATTCGATTTCTTAGGATTCACCTTGCAATATGAAATGAGCTATACGAATATGCTCAATATTTTAAAGCTATCACATTTGGAGTTACGAAGCGAACATCGTAAAAAAACAGATCCAATCGTATGCGCCGGTGGACCTTGTGTCTACAATCCGGAGCCTGTAGCCCCTTTTGTTGACTTCTTTTATTTAGGCGAAGCAGAAGCTGCTTTACCACAAATTCTTGATATGTATCAAGAGATGAAACAGGATGCATCCATTGATCAGGAAGACCTAAAAGAACGCTTTTTAGAGCGCTTATTAGACATTGATGGTGTCTATGTTCCAAAATTTTATGATGTTTTATATCATGAAGACGGAACAATAAAAGAACGTGTTTTGCTACATGAAAAAGCAAAGCCCATCATTAAAAAACAATTGGTTGTGGATCTTAATACCATGCCATATGCAAGTAAACCCATCGTTCCATATCTTCAACCGGTCCATGATCGAATTGTACTGGAACTTTTTCGCGGTTGCTCAAGAGGATGTCGTTTTTGCCAGGCCGGATTTGTATACCGACCGGTTCGTGAAAAATCATTGGATACCTTAAAAGAACAGGCGACTGAGCTTTCAACACAAACAGGGCATGATGAGATTTCCCTCATTTCACTTTCAACTAGTGATTATAGTAAATTATCTCCCTTATGTGATTTCTTGATTGATGATATATCTCAAGAGAAGAAAGTGAATCTCTCACTGCCGTCACTTCGGATTGATTCCTTCTCACTGGAACTCATGAATAAAGTTCAAGATGTGCGAAAAAGCAGCTTAACGTTTGCACCTGAAGCCGGATCTCAACGGATGCGTGATGTCATCAATAAGGGAATTAGTGAAGAGAATATACTCCATGGAAGTAAAGAGGCCTTTTTAGGCGGCTGGAATCGTGTAAAACTCTACTTTATGTTAGGACTTCCTTCGGAGACTGAAGAAGATGTCTTAGCCATAAGCAAGTTAGCCGATGATATTGTTGGGACTTACTATAGTGTTCCTAAAGACCAACGTCCTAAAGGCGGCGTACAATTGATTGTAAGTACCAGTTTCTTTATACCCAAGCCATTTACGCCTTTTCAGTGGGTGGGTCAAGATACATATGAAACCTTTATGGAAAAGCAAAAGATGCTCAATAAAACCATTAATAAAAAACGCATCAAATATAACTCTCATGACGCCAAGCTGAGCATGCTTGAAGGTGTGATGGCACGTGGTGACCGTAAAGTCGCTGATGTTATCGAAGCTGCCTTTTTATCCGGTGCGAGTTTTGACGCATGGAGTGAACATTTTGATTTTGAACGATGGCAAAAAGCCTTTGAAGCGTGTGACATTGATCCAGCCTTCTACGCCAATCGACATCGGACCTTTGATGAAATCTTACCATGGGATTTTATTGACATTGGTGTAACACGTCAATTTTTGGAAAAAGAATATTTACGAAGTATGGAAGAAGTGGTGACACCCAACTGCATGGACAAATGCATGGTTTGTGGTGCAACATGTTTTAAGGGGGGAATTTGCTATGAAGATAAGAATTAAGTTTAAAAAATATGGACTGATGAAGTTTATCGGCCATCTTGACTTTATGCGTGCTTGGCAAAAATTCTTCCGTCAATCCGGCATTCCGATTGCATATTCCGAAGGATTTAATCCCCATCAAGTATTCTCCATTGCAGCCCCTCTTGCGGTGGGAACAACAGGTGATGGTGAATACTTAGACTTGAAACTAAGTGTCGAGTCTTATAATATGGACCAGTTCAAAAAGCAAATATCCCAGGCCTTGCCCGAAGGTGTTGAACTTGTTGATGCCATTGTCCTTCCGGAGAAGGCAAAGGCGGGAATGGCCGCCTGCTATGCAGCTGACTATGTATTAACCCTTAGTGATGAATTAAAAGCCAAGATCCATGACGATGAGAAAATTGAAGTTTTCTTGTCCCAACCGTCCATTGTCGTAAAAAAGAAAAACAAAAAAGGGAAAATCAATGATTTTGACCTGGCCCCGGGAATTTTTGCATATGAGCTAAGTGGAAAGAGTATCCGCTGTCGTTTAGCTACCGGGTCATCGCTCAATATTAAACCTGAATTATTAATGGATGCTTTATTTGATTATATGGACCTTAGGCTTGAACAGTTTACGGACACGTTATTTTATTCGATTCATCGCTTAGACATCTATCAAAGTACAGAACCCTTAAGAACGTTAATTGAGTTTGAACAAAATGAGGAGTAAGCATGAATGAATTAGTCATTAGTCAACGGGAAAATGCTATATATCTTGCATTACTCGATGAATTTCAAAGACTTATTGAAATAAAACCCTATTCCTTGAAGCAGACAGGAATGGTCGGATTTATTTTTCTAGGTATTGTCCGCAAAAAAATAAAAGGAATCCGTGCCTATTTTATAGACTTTGGTCAGGAGAAAGATGGATATCTTCCCTTTAATGAAGTCGAGCGTCCTTTAAGTATCGGCGAAACGGTTATGGTACAGATCACCAAAGACAGTTACCAGACCAAAGGTGCCAAGCTTACATCCTATATCAGTTTAAGTGGCGAATATGTTGTCTTGGTTACGGACTCGACAAAGATACATTTCTCATCAAAATTACCGGAAGACGCATGGACGAAAGAGATGAAAAAAGAACTCATTCAACTGCAAAAGACTTCCGAGCTTAACAAATGGGGAGTTATTGTCCGAACAAATGCCTATTTAATTGATCCTCAAAAAATACTCGACGAAGTGAAGACTTTTTTATCCATCTACGAGAGAATTTTGAAGATTCAAGCCTATCGCCCTTCAAAAACATGTATATTTGAGCCGCAATCACAATGGTTGAAATACGTTCAAAATATGAACAAGTCAGACATTGCTCAAATTCATGTTGATCATAAAGAAACAGGGGATATTCTTGAAGACTATTTGATCTCAATAAATCTGCAGGATGAAATTAAGGTTGATTTTGTTGAAGGAAATTTGTTTTTACGGTATGACTTAGGAAAAAAAATACATAAAGCATTACTGCGTAAAGTATGGCTATCTTCAGGAGCATCCATCATTATTGACCGCACGGAAGCTATGGTTGTTATTGATGTAAACTCTGACAAAAATGTCAGCAAAATAAACAGTTCCCGTAATATTTTCAAAATAAATTGTGAGGCTGCCAAGGAAATAAGTCGCCAGATTCGTCTTCGCAACCTATCCGGAATCATTATTATTGATTTTATTGATATGGACGATGACCAGCATAAGAAAAAACTGGTGCGATGCCTACAAGAATATTTAGAAGACGATCACATTCGAACCCATGTTCATGGAATGACGAGGTTGGGTCTTATGGAATTGACGCGAAAACGCGTTGAGCCTTGTCTGGAAGATTTGTTAAAAGAAAACGAGATAAGCCTTGACACAGCAAGCAAGCTGTGATAAAGTATCTTAGTGGTATACCGCGCGAATAGGTTATAAGTACTGTCTTTTGATAGTCAC
>Ga0334892_1001585_pt1 | contig 18908 bp, 17 predicted proteins | sample GraSluR3_MG_4_FD_207213 | JGI IMG/M metagenome (GOLD analysis project Ga0334892, IMG submission 207213) | Sludge microbial communities from methane-producing bioreactor in Wageningen University, Netherlands - Granular Sludge_15_04-R3 | ecosystem: Engineered > Bioreactor > Anaerobic >...
CCGCCCCATGTTCGGCTTGTTCATGCATCTCTTCGGTCCGGATTTGAATCTCGATTATTTGACCATCACCCAAAAAAACATTAGTATGAATTGACCGGTAGCCATTGGGTTTGGGTTGGGCTATCCAGTCCCGCACCCCCAAACGAGGCACCGGATGCCAAAGCTTGTGAACCAAGCCTAAAGCCAAATAACACTCCTTAATATCGGAAGTTATAATTCTTAAGGCCATTAAATCGTGAATATTGTTGATATCTTTCTCATTTTCCGGCCGTAATAATTTCCGCCACAGGCTGTAAAGATGTTTGGCTCGACCATCGACTTTACCCCGAACTCCCTCTTGGGCCAATTCTTTAAGAAGGGTTCGTTTTAGTTTTTTAATCCGCTCCTCGACTTGCTTGTAGTAAGGGGCTGAATAGTTAATCAACCATTCATATTCGGCTGGATAACAATACATAAAGGCCAAATCTTCCAGGGTTCCCTTAACCTGGCCCATGCCTAACCGTTCCGCCAAAGGCGCATAAATCTCTAGGGTTTCCTCGGCAATACCAAACTGTTTATCGGGCGGCAAATACTCTAACGTTTTCATATTGTGAAGGCGATCGGCCAACTTAACAAAAACAACCCGCAAATCTTGCGACATCGCCAAAAACATCTTTCGCAAATTTTCAATAAACTGCTCATTACTAGAGCCGCGCAGCCTAACCCGGCTAACCCTGGTTAAACCATCAACCAAGCTGGCCATTTCTTTACCAAATCTCTTTTTAATAGTGTCAATTTTGGCCGGCGTGTCTTCAATAACATCGTGCAATAACCCGGCGGCAATTGAGATTGAGTCTAGTTTCCAATCGACCGCAATTGCCGCCACCGCTAAGCCATGGGTAATCACCGGATCACCGGATAATCTTTTTTGATCCTTATGGTGTTGTCGGGCAAAATCGTAGGCTTGTCTAATCAACTCCTGATCCGCCTCCGGGTGGTAACTGGTAACCTGATCAAGTAATTGGTCAATTGTAATTATTTTAGCCCTGGTGGTGGTCATACTTTTTTAATCTCTTTTAATTTTAACTCTAAATTCTTCCGACCCCGATAGCGGTTAATAATTAGGCTAAAAGCCAAATCAACCCGATCGCCAACGGCTAAATTTTCTTGTCCCAAACCAAAACCAATCCCCGACAATAATGGTTGGCCAACATCAAGCCGGGCCGGGGTTTTTTCTATTCTTTTAGTTTGGCTATCGTCAAGTACTAGTTTTAGATGATCACCGTTTTGGCCCACCCGGTTCAGGCTTTTAATAATTGCTCCGGGGGTATAAAAAAGCGGCTCCGGATTGCCAAGACCAAAGGGAGAAAAACGGTTTAGTTTTTCCCAAAAATTATAATCCAGATCGGTAAAGGCAACCCCGGCATCAATGTTTAGAGTAGGCTGAAGCAATTTGGCCGTAAGCTCTTTTTCGGCCAAGGCCAGCAGTTGCTTTTTCACTTGAGGTAAGTCTTTCTTTTTAATGGTAAAGCCGGCCGCCATCGGATGACCGCCAACCTCAACTAGCTCCGTTATCTTCTTTAGCGCCCTAATAATGTTAAACCCTCTAATGGAGCGGCAAGAAGCCCGATAAAAACCGTCCTCGGCTGATAAAACGATACTAGGCCGATAAAAACGTTCCGTTAATTTTCCGGCCACTAGGCCAATAATGCCGGAGTGAAAAGAAGGGTGATGAACAAAAATTACTTTTTGTTTTTCTTGTTTGGTCTTTTCGACAACTAGAATAGCCTTTTTTAGGGCCTGGTCGGTCATTGTCTGTCGTTCCCGATTGGCCGAATCAAGTTTTTGGGCTAATCTTTTAGCCCGCTCCCAATCGGTCGTGCAAAGCAGTCTGACTGAATCTAGGCCATTATAAAGCCGGCCCATCGCATTAAGCCGCGGCCCAAGCAAAAAGCCTAAATGGTAAACTGATAATTCCTGATTGGCAATTCCAGCCTGATCTATTAGCGCCCTCAAACCAAAACAGCTGGTTTTGACCAAAGACTCCAAACCAAACTTAACCAAGCTCCGATTGACCCCCAAAAGAGGCATCATGTCGGCCACTGTCGCTAAGGCGACCAGATCAAGAGCGTAATCCTTTTGACCGATTATTTCCCGGGCTAAAAACCAGGCCACTGCCGCTCCGCAGACCTGATCACTCCAAATAATTATCTTGGCTTTGGGTAAGGTTTTTTCTTTAACATGATGATCGGTAACAATCACATCTGTTCCCAAGGAAGTAATTTTGCCTATTTGGTTATGAGCAACAATGCCATTATCAACCGTGATTATTAAACCAATATCGGGATGCTCTTGATAAAGTTTTTTAAAAGAGGCCAGGCTAAGACCATAACCTTGAGAGCGATCGGGAATAAAAGGAATCGCTTCAATTCCCGACTGCCATAGGGCCTGCCAAAGCAAACTGGTGCCGATAACGCCGTCAGCATCATAATCGCCCCAAATCAAAATCTTCTGGCCCTTTTTTTGAGCTGACAAGATCGCCTTACGAGCTTGATCTATTTTTGCCTGGCTAATACCAACATCTGGGGGCAAAAGCTTAGTCGGATGAGGGGGTGAAAAAAAAGCTTCTTTTTCTTCAACGCCCCGACTAGCCAACAAAAAATCAATAATTTCTTTTTGCCGTTTTCGGGTTGTTTTTGAATTGGGAGTAAACTTAACTTGCCAATCTTTCATGATAAAATGAGCTTATTAACCTAAACGATTCCTTTCTTAAACGTCTTTATTATAATGAAAAAAACAGTAAATACCAAAGATCTTTTCCAAAAACTACCTCCCGAAACCGTTAACATCCTAAAAAAATTTCACCGGGCCGGTTTTGATATTTTCTTAGTCGGCGGGGCGGTACGCGACCTAATACTCGACCTTCCCATTGGCGACCTAGACTTGACCACTTCGGCTCCACCAGAAAAAACCCAAGAGCTTTTTCCTAACAGTTTTTACGATAACACCTACGGCACAGTTAAAATTACCCGGCAAAAACGACAAATTGAAATCACCACTTTTCGAGCCGAATCCGACTATCAAGACCATCGCCATCCGGACCAAATTTCCTGGGGAAAAACCATTGAGGAAGACCTTTCCCGGCGGGACTTTACTATTAACGCCCTGGCCTTGGGGGCAAGGGCCCAAAAAAAAACTTTCCAGCCAGAATTAGTCGATAAATTTTCTGGACAAAAAGATTTAGAAAAAGGCTTAATCCGCGCGGTTGGTAACCCCGAAGAGCGCTTTGCCGAAGATGCTCTAAGATTATTACGAGCGGTTCGTTTGTCGGCTCAACTTAACTTTACCATTGAAGAGCAAACCCTATCGGCTCTTAAGAGACAGGCTCACCTGATTGAAAAAGTTTCCTGGGAAAGAATCCGCCAAGAATTATTCAAAATTCTTTTAACCGATCAGGTTGAACTGGCTTTTGAGACTTTAAGAATCACTGGGTTAATTAATTATTTATTACCGGAACTAGTTAAAGGCTACCAAATGACCCAAAAGGGCCACCACCTTTGGGGGGTTTGGAAACATTCTCTTCTTTCAGCTCAATACTGTCCGACCAAAGACCCAATCGTTAAGTTAGCCGCCCTAATCCACGACATTGGCAAACCCCTTGTTGTCGAAGATAACAATGGGGAAAGAACCTTTCATAACCATGAAGTTGTCGGAGCAACTATTGCCCGACAAATTGGCCAAAGATTAAAACTAACCAAAAAAGACTTGGATCGGCTAGTCAAGCTGGTCCGCCATCACCAGTTCTCGGTTTCCGAAACACAAACCGACAAGGCCATTAAACGCTTCATCCGCAGAGTGGGAAAAGAAAATGTTCCCGATATGCTGGCCTTACGAACCGGTGATCGTTTAGGCAGTGGCGCCAAAGAAACTTCCTGGCGAACCGAAACTTTTAAAAAAAGATTAATTGAGGTTGAAAAAGAACCCTTCTCGATTAAAGATCTAAAAATCAACGGCCACGATGTTATGAAAACCTTAAACATTCCCCCGGGTCCGGAAGTAGGCCAAATCCTGCTTGGCCTCTTTGATCAAGTCGATAACAAACAACTAGCCAACAAAAAAGAGGTTCTCTTGGCCGAACTAAAAAAACAATTGACCACTAAGAAAGCTTAACGACCCCTCTTCCTTATTTTTTGCCAAACCACTAAAAGCGGTACCGCCAAAAAAGTTGAGGAATAGGTCCCCAAAATTGTTCCAATTAGCAAGGCCAAAGAAAACCAGCGAACTGTTTCTCCACAAAGCAATAAAATCGCTACCAACATAAAAACAATTGTCCAAGAGTTATTAATATTCCTCACTACAGTGGCGTTAATAGCCTCGTTGGCAGTTGCTTCAATATCTTGGCCCGAAAAAGATGATTGTAGCCGATCGCGGATATAACCGAAGGTAACAACCGTATCATAAACTGAAGTGGCCAGAGTCGTTAGGGCGGCAGTAATAAACAAAGAGTCTACCGGAGCCGATAAAAATCGACCTAAAAAAGAAAAAGCCCCTAAAAGAATTAAGTTATCATGAATCATGGCCGCTACTGCCACTATTCCAAAATTTAAATCGCCAAAGCGCCAGGCAATAAAAATAAGAATTAAAATAATGGTCAAACCAATGGCCAAGAGGGCTTTTTTAAATAGCTCCTGACCAAAGGTTGGCCCAACCGTCTCGTCACGCAAAATCTGCCCGCCCCGAGCTTGAAAGAAATCAACTAGCCGATCTTTTTCCTCCCAACCGCCCTCAAAACGAATTAATAGACTGCCACCGCCTGTTTGTTGAATTTGGCTAACCGTCAAACCGATCTCCCCCAGATCTTCTTTAAGCTTTTCTTGACCTTGTTCTTGGCCTGGCAAGACCTCAACTAGAGAACCACCGGTAAAATCAACCCCTAAAACTAAGCCAAAGCGAATCAGGCCGTAAATTGAAGCTAAAATTAGTAAGCCCGATAAAATAAAACTGATAAAACGATATTTAATAAAGTTCATAACTAAATTGTTGAATTGTTACATTGCTAAATTGCTTTTTGGGCTTATTTCTTTCTAAAGATCTAATCAACAATACAGCAATATAACAATATGACAATAGGTTTTATTTCCCAAACACTCTCATTAAATTTCTAGTAACAATGATCCCGGTAAATAAAGAGACTACCACCCCCAAACTCAGAGTTAAAGCAAAACCTCGCACCATACCGGCTAAGGGTAAAAACGACCAGTCAAAAGGATTAAACAAAACAAAACCGGCAATTAGGGTGCAGATATTAGCATCTTTAATTGAATCCCAGGCCTTGCCAAAGGCCACTTCCCGAGCCACTTGATAGCTTTTGCCGGTTCGAAGTTCGGCCCTTAATCTTTCGAAAATAACAATATTAGAATCAACCGCCATTCCTACCGATAGCACAAAACCGGCAATTCCCGGTAAAGTCAAGGTAATAGGAATTATCCGATATAAGAAAAAAGAAATTAGAGCATAAAAAAACAAAGAGAAACAAGCAAATAGTCCCAAAGATCCATAAAAGGCTAAAATAAAAATCATCACCGCCGTCAAGCCGACTAAACCGGCCATGATGCTTTTCCGAATCGATTGATCGCCCAGGGTCGCCTCAATCGTTTTTTGACTAACCAGTTCCAAAGAAACCGGTAGCGCCCCGGCATTAAGCTGGGCCGACAATTTTTTAGCTTCATCAAGGCTAAATTGGCCGCTAATTAGAGCCTGCCCTTGAGTAATTGGTTCTTCAACGACCGGAAAAGACAGGGGAACCTCATCTAAAAAAATCGCTAAAATCTGGCCTTGAACCGTTTCGGTAATTTGAGCAAATTTTTCCCTACCCTGATCGGTAAATTCCAAAGTAACGACCGGCTGATTAGTGTTAGGATTAAAATCAACCCCCGAAGATTTTAAATCGGCCCCCGTTAAATCGGTGGTAATAAATCCGGCCGAGGCCGAAGCCTCATCAATTTGACGGCGAAAATCCAATTGAGCCGTTTGGCCAACCAAGGCAATCGCCTCGTCGGTATCTTCCACTCCCGGTAATTCAACAATAATTCTTAAAAGTTCGTTTTCCCAAGCCGGTTGAACCAAGCTCTCCGAAACACCATAAATATCAATTCTTCGTCTAATATTTTCTGTTAACGACTCCGTTAGGCGACCCCTTTCTTCTAATGCTATATTTTGGCTTTGAGCCTCAAAAACTAAATGACTGCCACCGGCCAAGTCTAAGCCCAAACGAAGGGGATAGAGGGTGGGAATTTGTCTTCCCATTAAAGAGATGGTGGGGTGGGGAATATTAATTTGACTCTCAATCGATTGATTAAAAATATTGGTCGAAAAGGAAATTTGATTGGGCAGGTTGATATAAATAAAAAAAATGGCCAAAAAAATAATGACAATAAAAACTTTAATTGGTTTCATCTTAAAAAAATGGTCAACTTAAAAGGTGGCTTTCACCACCCAAGATGGTAAACCGAGGCGCCATTAGCAAGCTGGTTAAAAAGGGGTCTTTGCCTGAATAGCGAAAGCGAAATTCGGCCTCATCCATCACTGAATAATTTATTTCTCGTTCTCTCTTCTTTTCTTCTTGAGCCACCAGAGCCGATAATTCAGGCATAATTACTTCGCCAACGAAGAAGATATCAATTTCTTCCTTATCGACTGGTAAATGTTGGGCAAAGTTTTTGGAAAAGAAAACCCATTTTATTTTACCCAAACGAGACTGATTCTTAATAATCGCCTGGCCTAAATCGGTCGTCTTTAATACCAACAACAGTAGCGCCTCGTAATGAATAAAATCTTTGTTCAGGTAAAAATAAATTCTGTTGCCTCTTTTCTCGCTCTTTAATAACCCTATCTCTTGCAAGTTTTCCAGTTCTCGACGAATGGCATTAATCTGTTCTCCTAAACGACGGGATAACTGCCGGCCATAACAGGGTTTATCAGGCTGAGAAAAAAAAACCTGGAGTAGTTTAACCCTTACTTTAGAAACAAAAAGATGGCGAAGCATAAATTTAAAATTCGATTACGTTGCCGGCCGGAACAATCTGAATCCAAACCAGTCCTCGATTCAAGCGAATCTCAGCACCAGAACTATCAAAGAATCTGGTTCGACTAGTTCGGGACTCTTTCTCCCAGGTTCCTCTCTCCACTTGTCCATCCTGAAAAACAAACAATTGTCCTTCCCCAATGGTGTCGTAAAGAAGGTGTTTTTTATCGTCAACCGGACCCCGTTCTCGGGTTAACTGAACAATAACTGTTTTAGCCAACAGGGCCTGATCAGTAACAAAGTCTTTATGGACAAGGCCCCCATTGGTTCGCTGATAACTATTAGTCTCTTTATCATACTGCCAAACGACATCGTAATCGGGCTGGTTTTTCCAAAAATAAACTTCAATTTCGGATACTTCACCCCGATCGGCTAACTTAGCCTCCTCTTTAAAAAGCCAGGGGCGAAAATTTTTATCCCAATCATTACCAGACACCGCAGTTTTTACCGTCAAGCCCCGATCGGCCGCCTTTTCCCAAAGAGCTACCGTATCGCAATACATAGTATGTTCTGTCGCCACATTGGCCCCTAATCGAGTATCTCGTCGGCATTCTTTATAAGAAAGAGAAAACTGATTCAAATCACTCCAGGTCCCCTCGTTCATCCAGCCATATTGGCGAATCTGACAAAGAGCCTTAGCTTCTTCATGAACAGTGGGATCACCGCACTCACCGGCACCGCCAACATGAGCATAAAGCGGATAGTCGCCATATTCTGAAGCCCAATCAAGAAAATAAGTCCGAGCCGAACGAACCGGGCCAATATCATATTTTTGCTCACCGGTAAGAGCCGCTCCACAATAAAAAATTCCCAAAAGGCGAGTAATTCCCCCTTCGGCCACCGCTTCATAAACAACATCGGCCCGCGACAGGCCGGATTGAGGTCGAGAGTCAAGATGGTTTTCGATTGTCACGGTTAACGGTCGACGGGTCTGCCAAATGTCTCTTTCAGCTTTAGTAAAATAGGCCCCATTAATGGGACACTCTTGATCTTTGGGGCCTAGAGCTTCCGTAACATTTTGACCGTCTCGACCGGTGGGGGCAATAACAACCGATCCTTGATTAAAATAACCAAAAACTGCCCAAGAAAGGCCAGTAACCGCCAAATATAAAATTACTCCACCGGCAATGAGAAGCTTCTTTGACTTGTTCATTATTTCCTATTTTTAATTGCTTCTTTAATCGCGGCCTTTTCTTCTTTAGAAAAAGCCTCGTCCGTCTTTCCTAGACTAACGGTTTTAGCATAAAGCCTGGTTCCTTCCCGACTATGGAAACTAGAAATAACTATACCATTGTTTTCTTCGTCTAACAAGGCCAAAGAAAAGCTTTGGTTTCCTCCGGTTTGGTTAAACGGATTATACCTAACCAAGGCCATTTTCTGAAAATAATTCTTAGCCCTATCTTTTATAAGAGCAATCTCTCCTCGACCTAGGGCAATCTCCTTTTGGCTTTTTTCCTGATCGGCAAGCAACTTTTGAATAATCTTATCTAGAGAGCCCGATTTAACCCCTTTGGTCAATTTCTGATAGCGCCGAATCGCCAAAATTAAAAAAACAGTTATTGTTGACAACCAAAAAAAAATTATCAACCAAATCGCATTTGGACCGGACCAAAAATTATTTCCAAACATCTTCTTTAATTTTTATAATAGCTTTCTTAAGGTAATAATGTCAACAAATAATAATTGCTAAATGGTTATATTGCTATATTGCTAAAACCTCTTCCGCTATGATTTCCCCCCTCCCTTCTTGCAAATCAGCCTTGTTTAGGCTAAGATAAGGCTGATGGTCAAAAAAACAAAGAAGGAAAAACAGGCCAGAGACTTAAGAAAAAAAGGCTATTTTGTTCTGCCAAAAGCTTCCTCCAACCAGCCCAATGCTTCTTCCCAGGATAGCGTTTCCTGGGTAAAAAAAGATTTAAGTAAAAGCTTTGTTTTAGCTTTGATTGTCCTTACTTTTCAGCTTGTGCTATACTGGCAGCTGAAATAAGAACAACTTTTGGCAGTTAGTTTAAAATTTTATCAATCTGCCCGGAAGGGGGTGACAAGAATGACCTTTTATTGCGTCAAGTGTCGCGAAAAGAAAGAAGCTGACAACTACGAAACCGTTACTTGGAAAAACGGCCGTCGAGCCGCTAAAGCCAAGTGCCCAAGTTGTGGTACCGGTATGTACCGAGTTTTGCCTATGGCATAAACGGTTCATAAAGAAAAGTTGTTTCTTTCTAAAACAACCCAAAACAACTCACTTGTTTTTTGTGTTTGAAGACATTCAATAATCAAAACAGGTGGGTTTTTTGGTGTTTCGGAGTTAATTATAAAGGCTCTACTTGTTAGTCTGATCAAGAATGGTTTCTCCCCCCGAGAGCATAACAATTGGCCACTCTCTGATACCGATTGCTCCTGTTTGCTCATTAATTTCTACTCCCACCAAAAGCCCCTTGGTCACTTCAGGAGAAAAATATTGATCAAAAACAAAATTACCGAGGGAATAATAAATAATCTTGTTTTGATAAACTTCCTTTTGTTGAACCACGTGTGGGTGAGAACCAATAATTAAATCCACCCCCTGATCAATAAAATCCCTGGCTAATTTTTCAATAGTCGTCCCGGCCCGAGGCTGATACTCATAACCCCAATGAGCGTAAAGAATTAGCCAGTCCACCTTTTCTTTTAAAGAGGCGATATCTTCTTGGGCCGCCAATAACCCGCCTTCGTGAAACTGGTTGTAATTTACAAAACCAAAATTCAAAGAGCCAATTTTTTTAACCAAAGTCCTGTTTTCGTCTTCGCCGGTAAAACCAAAAAAATCCACCCCCGCTCTAGATAAAGACTGTTTGGTAGACTCCAAGCCGGCTTGACCAAAATTTAAAATATGGTTATTGCCCAAACAAACCAGGCCAATATTATTGTTAGACAATACCGAAGCCGCTTCCGGGTCAAAAGTAAAAATAAAGTTTTTGGCTGTTCCCGGCACGGTGCCCAAGCTAACTGAGGGATTATCGGTAATTGGTCCTTCTAAATTAGCCACCACTAAATCATAACTAAAAAACAACTCTTTTGGGTCGGCCAAAATAAAGTCATAACCTTTTTCTTGAGCGGCAAGGCGGATATGACGATCAAACATCAAATCACCACCAAAAAGAATTCTAACCTTAGCGACTACCTGATCGGAAACCTCTTCAGGCGAGGCTATTTTTTCTCCGGTCAAGTCAAAAAGAACATTACTTTGACCAAAAAAAATTTTTTTGATAACCGGAGCGGTTAGCAAAATTAAGACCAGAATCAATAACCAGCCGGTTCTTTTTTTAGTAAAAAAATCCTTCATCAATTTTTTTAACTTAAACATAAGAAAAACCCTGGGAACGAAAGCTCAGAGCCTCGATCAGGTGATCCTGACTGATTCTATCCTCACCAGATAAATCAGCAATAGTTTGAGCCACCTTAATGGTCCGATAAAACCCTCGCGCCGAAAGGGCTAGGTTTTCTGAAGCCTTGACCAGCATTCGCCAAGATTGATTATCCATTTGACAATATTTCTTGACTTCCCGACTGCCCATTTCGGCATTACAACTTAATCGAGTCCTCAAAAAACGCTGGCGTTGCTTATTCCTGGCCTTTTCTACCCCCATTCTAATTTGGGCTGAAGTTTTACCGGTTACTTTCTGGGTTAACTTTGCCGGCGGTACTGCCGGCACCTCAACGTAAATATCAATCCGATCCATTAGCGGGCCCGACAAGCGCTTCTGATAACGACTAATCTCGGCCGGAGAACAACGGCAAGCCCTCTTAGTATCGCCATAAAACCCGCAGGGACAAGGATTAGAAGCGGCTACTAAATTAAATTGGGCCGGATAAGAAAACCGGCCTCGAGATCGAGCAATAGTAACAAAACCGTCTTCCATTGGCTGTCTTAGAGCCTCCAAAACATGACGAGGGAACTCGGGTAGTTCATCCAAAAAAAGTGTTCCTCGATGGGCTAGGGATACTTCTCCCGGCAGAGGAAAACTGCCCCCGCCAATTAAACCAACCCGCGAAACACTGTGGTGGGGGCTTCTAAAGGGGCGCTGATTAATCAAGTTACCATTTAAATTACCGGAAACGGAATAAATTTTGGTAACCTCTAAGGCTTCTTCCTCAGTCATGGCCGGCATAATTCCCGGTAAGGCTCGAGCCAACAGGGTTTTGCCTGATCCTGGTGGACCGAAAAAAAATAAATTATGCCCTCCGGCCGAGGCAACCTCAAGAGCTCTTTTGGCCTGATTTTGACCATTAATATCACAAAAATCTAATTCTATTTCTTCTTGAGACAATAATAATTCCTCGTTAAATTTTAAGACACTAATCGATTTAACTTTATTAAAATGAAGCAATATTTCTTTTAAATTTCGGGCTGGAAAAATATTAAAGTCCCTGATAATTGCCGCTTCATTAGAGTTATTCCAAGGAATAAAAACCTGCTTTAGTTTTGTTTTTCGAGCGTAAAGAACCGCCGGTAAACAACCATTAACTCGGCGGAGATCGCCATTTAGTGATAGTTCCCCCAAGAATAATCCCTCCAGGGGCTCTTTTAATTGACCAGAAGCTTTTAATATTCCCAAAGCGATGGGCAAATCATAAAATGTTCCCACTTTGGGAATATCAGCCGGGGCTAAATTAATAATTGTTTTGTGTCCGGGAAAATCAAAACCGGAGTTTTTAATTGCGCTTCTCACCCTTTCTCTGGCCTCTTCGACTGCCTTATCGGCCAAACCAACCACAGTAAAACTGGGCAATCCCTGATTAGAAACATCAACCTCAATATCAACCCCTACCGCTTCTAATCCTAAAATTGCCGCCGAAGATACTCTCGCCAACATAAAAACAGCTTACTTCAAAAAAAGTTCCGCCGTCAAGAAGAAAGTTTTTAACCCCCGACGTCTCAGCGGGTAGAAAAATAAGCAAAACTAAAAAAGCCCCTAAAAGAGAGTAAGCCAGGTTCTGTTTTGCGATGGAAATCTATCTTTTAAGCTCCCCACTCAAAGATTATGGCGGAAGCGGCCATCTTTGTTTTGGGATTGCAACCGGGAGGATTGCCCCGCCCGCCAAGAGCGGACGTATCACCTCTGGCGATCGTTTCACCCCCACTTTTTCAATTAAAAAAAGCGGAACTCGTCTCTGTGGCTCTAACTATCCCCACCATTTTAGGCAGAGTCCCCAAACCTTAATTAGGGCACCGGGCTTCCTGTTGCCTGGACTTTCCTCGGTAAACCACATTGGGTACACCGTATCCATCCTTCTTTCAAGGGCAAAAATATTATAACAAAAAGGGGGCAAAAATTCTAGGTTATGCTTTTAATTCGGGGTAAAACTGTTTCCTCAATAATCACCTTAACAATTAAGATGGTCGGCAAAGCAAAAACTGCTCCAACGACCCCGGCTAAACGAAAACCAATCAATAAGCCCAACAAGGTAATGATTGGGTTAAGCCCAACCATTCCCTGCATTATTTTAGGGACAATTAGGCTGTTTTGTAGTTGCTGAATAAAAAAAAAGGCCAAGGCGACCAAAACAGCCATTAGGGGGCTAATGGTAAAACCAATAATAACTGCCGGGATGGCCGCCAAAACCGGACCAATATTGGGCAAAACCTCTAATAGCCCGGCCAAAAAAGCCAAAGGCAGGGCATAAGGAAACCTTAAAATCAATAATACTAAATAGGTTAATATGGCAATGATTAACATTAATAAAAGTTGACCCCAAAGCCAACGGCCAACTTCTCTTTCCGCCCTGCTGATTATTACCTCCACTTTTCGAGATCTTTTTTTGCCAAAAAATTGCTCCAAACGACCCGGTAATTTTTTCCGATCTAGAATTAGATAAAAGCTGATCACTAAAACTGAAAAAACCTGGACTAGGTTGCCAAAAATTGTTTGGGTTATACGAAAAATATTGCCGGAAAAAGGCAGAATGTTTTTAAAGGGATCCTGAACCGTCGTTGATAACCAATCTCCGGCCCCAGCCGTTTCGGCCAACTTGATAATTTGCTGTAAAAGCAAGCCGCCTTGTTGTACTACTGGACCGGCCAAAAGAAAAATTGCTAAAACAAGCAAACCAAGAAAAGCCAAATAATTTAACAAAACTGCCAAAATTCTGGGTACTCTTAAATCCTCCAACTTATTAACCCCCGGTCCCAAGGCCAACATTAATAAAAACCCAACATAAAAAAGAAGAATAATATCGGAAATTAAATAGGCAAACCACAACAAAAACAAAACGGCTAAAACAAAAAAAATGGTTTTATGAGAAACCTCAATTTTTTTAATCATGATTATTTTTTAATATACCACTTATTAACTTTTTTGACTACCATTGGCAACCAACCATTTTTGTCAACAGAAAACCAATTAATCTGCTTATTTTTCTTAAACCAGGTTATTTGGCGCCGGGCATATTGGCGCTCGGCCCTCTTCCACCGACTGACAACATCATCAAGAACCCGATCTCTTTGGGTAAGAGGGGCTTGAAAATATTCCCGCCACTGCCGATAGGCGATTGTTTCTCCTAAAACGCTATTATCAAAATCAAATCGTTTTAGCAGTTTTTCTATCTCTTCTTTTAATCCTAGCCCCAGACGTTTCTCAACTCTTTGAGTAATTTTTTGGTCTAGGTTTTTAAAGGGCGCTGTTAGGCCCAACCACAAAACTTGTTCTTTTACTAAACCCAAACCGCGGGATTGAATAAACCTGCTATTTTCTTTGCCAACACTACCAACTTCAATTGCCCGAATTAGTCGTCTTGGGTTGTGTCGATCAGACTGATTCATTCTACTAAACCGATCTGGGTTTACTCTTTCGGCTTGTTTTTGAAGTTGGGCCACGGTTAACTTTTCCAATCTATTGCGCAAAGACCAATCGGGAGCAATGCCGGCAGTGCCAACCCCCTCTAATAACCCCTGAAGATAAAAACCGGTTCCCCCCACCAGAATGGGTAATTTATTTCTTTGCCAAATGTTCTTTATTACTGGAGTGGCAACCTCAATATAATCGGCCACGCTGAATCGATAATCCGGCCAAACTACATCCAACAACCAAATCGGCACCCCTGAAACTAAATAATAGCCAATTTGATAGTTTGAGATTTGGAATTTAGAGTTTAAAATTTGTTCAGAATTTAGAATTTGAAATTTGGGATTTGCCGGCAAATCCTTACCGGTGCCAATATCCATGCCCCGATAAACCTGTCGAGAATCGGCATTAACTAATTCCCCGGCAAATCTTTTGGCTAATTTAATCGCCAAAGCCGTTTTTCCAGTCGCCGTCGGGCCGCAAACCACTAATAATTTATTCATTGTTTTTTCCCAGCCAACATTCTAAACAAAGCCTTTTTTTAGGCAAGCTTATTGCCGAAACCATATCAGTTACCGTCTGAAACTTAAGAGAAGTTACTCCCAACTCTTGACTAAGCAAAGAAACCATTTGCTGATAATCAGAGCTCTCATCGTCAAGATAGTTTTTGGCTTCCTGATCAGTGATTCTTCGACCAATAAGCTTGGCCAAAGCTCGTCTTGTTGCCAATTCCTTTCTCGTTCTGGTCGACAAACAATAACGACAAGGAAACATTAAGGGGGGGCAGGCAATCCTAACATGAATCTCCTTGGCACCACTTTGCCAAAGCTTTTTAACGCCTTGGTTTTTAAGTTGAGTACCCCTAACAATAGAATCATCACAAACAATAATCCGCTTACCCTCAATTACTTCCCTAATTGGAATTAGTTTCATTTTGGCCACCCGATCCCTAATTTCCTGCAAGGGGGGAGTATAGCTTCGGCCATAACCAGCCGTATATTTTACTAGTGGTCGCCGATAAGGAATCCCAGAAACTTTGGCATAACCTAGGGCGTGGGCAATACCAGAATCGGGCACCCCGGTAACCAGGTCTGCTTTTATATCATCTGCCCTGGCCAGGTTTTCCCCACATCGTTCCCGAACCAGCTCAACCGATTGCCCGTTATAAGAAGAGGCCGGAAAACCACCATAAATCCACAAAAAAGCGCAAATTTTTTCTCTCTTGCGGCCAGAAATCTTTTCTTGTAGACCACTTTTAGTCAATAAGACTGTTTCACCGGGAAAAAGCTCTCTTACTGGGCAAAAACCCAGGTTGGCAAAAGCGCTATTTTCTGAAGCCACTGCCAAGCTTCTTCCCTTTTTAGCAATTACCAGTGGAGTTCGGCCCAATTTGTCTCGAACGGCATAAATCCCTTCTTTAGTTAAAATTAACAACGAGGCCGAGCCGGAAATTTTCCCAAAAAAATATTTTATCCCTTCAAGAACACTGTCTTGACTGGCGATTAATTTCCCCACCACCTCAACAGAATTAATCTGACCGCTGGACATCTCCGAAAAGCTTTTTCCCACCGACATTAGCTCTTTAACCAGCTGGCGCTTGTTAGCCAAAAGACCGTTAAAAACTAAAGCAAAGGTACCAAAAGAAGCGGAAATAACAATCGGCTGGGGTTCCAGATCAGAAATTACCCCAATGCCCGAACTGCCCTTTAACCCAGGTAACTCATTAATAAACTTTGATTTAAATTGCGAAGTGCCAATATTGTGAATGCTTCTTTTGATCCGGCTATTAAAAATTGCCAAACCGGCTCGCTCGGCTCCCAAGTGAGAGTGATAATCCGTTCCGTAAAATAGAATTTCGGCACAATTTTGTTTAGAAAAAACGCCAAAAAGCCCACTCATAAGCTAACTATATCATGGAAAAAAACTGAAACCATTATTAATCAGCTGATCTAAAATTTGCCAGCGACGTTTTTTCTCGGACCAAGTAACATTATCTTCTAGTTTAGCAGCGGCTGTTTGCGGCCGAGGGGAATACTTGTTGATATAGGCTTTGTTAAAACCGATTTCCCGACAAAGATTAACGGTGTTTTGAAACTGTTTTTCGCTCTCCCCGGGAAAACCAACAATAATATCGGTGCTTATTTTAATCTCCGGAACTTTTTTTCTAATTTTTTTAATTAATTCAATATATTGAATCACGGTATATTTTCTATTCATGGCTTTTAAAATTTCATCGTCGCCGGATTGAACCGGTAAGTGAAGTTGACGATCAATCTTTGGCAAGGTCAGGGCTTGAATAATATCATCATCTAAATCCTGAGGATTAGAAGTTAAAAAAGAAATTTTCTTTAACTTCTTAAAATCATTAAGATTGGCAAGTAGGGCGGCGAAGGGAGTGACAAGATTTATGTCTTTTAAATCTTTGCCATAACTATTAACATTTTGACCCAAAAGTAAAACCTCTTGATGCCCTGAGGCTATTGCCTGCTTGACTTGGCAAATTATCGCCTCAGGCAAAACAGATTTTTCCCGACCTCGAGCATAAGGGACCACACAATAACTACAGAAATTATTACACCCCTCCATGATAGGGATGTAAACCGGTTTGGTGGTTTTTCTTCTCATCTGTTCCCGTTTGACCTTAATCTGCCAATGTTGAGCAATAAATTCCGGCCAAGAATTGGTTTTAACAAAATAGTCAACTTTATGACCAAGCTTGCCTTGAAGATATTTTTTATTATGATAAAGAAGACAGCCGGAAACGATAATTGTTGGCCGTTTGGTTTTTTGACTCAAATTATGGGATAGACCAACCACCCTATCCTCGGCTGATTGGCGAACAGCGCAAGAATTAATCACTACTAAGTCGGCCCGATTAATCTCCTTCTCCTCTTCCAGACCGGCCTGGATCAAAAAACCGGCAATTATTTCCGAATCAGCCTCATTAGCCTGACAGCCAAACGTTCTAATATGGTAGGTTTTTAGTTGGTCAAAAGCCATTCTCAAATCACTAAACAATTTCAAAGTCTTGCTCGCCAAGGATTGCTCCGTGAGGCGAACATGAACAATCAAACTTTAACATTGACAAAGAAAGGGTCAAAAACAAAAAAGGTTTGCGGAGCTGCTATTCAACAAGATGAATCCGCCCTTCTTGATAGTCCCGATCAGAATGGGGCGGTTTTTCCTCAGCCGGATAACCAATGGGGAAAGTGGCCAGAACGCGAAAATTGTCAGAAATATTCAATAAATTTCTGATATATTTTTCACTATCTTCCCCTTGAGGGTTTTTAGAACCGCGATTTTGAACCCAACAAGTTCCCAAACCCTGATTAGTGGCTTCCAAATAAATATGAGCCCCAACAATTGAAGCATCCTCCAACCATTCTCTAGATAAGGTCTCGTCGGCGCAAACCACAATCGCCAAGGGGGCCTGGGCAATAAACGAACCCCAGGGAGTGGCTTGAGCCAGCTGAGCCAAAGTATTTTTATTTTTTACCACCCAAAATTGCCAAGGGTTTTTATGATTAGCCGAAGGAGCAAACTGAGCCGACCCTAATATTGCTTTTAGTTTTTCCGCTTCAACCGGCTTATTCTGATAATCCCGGATACTGCGGCGCTTTCTAATTACCTCGACAACCTTATTCATCTTTACTTTTTAGTATAGCACAAGTCCCCTTTAACACAGGTCTGAAGCTAACAGACCCCAGGGGTCTGTTAGCTTCAGACCTGTAGAATAAGGCTCAGGTTCCGACCTTAAACTCGACTACTTCATCGCCCACAAATTGATAATTTTGACCTTTAAACTCGGTTTTTCCCAAAGAGCGACATTGGCTCCAACCACCAAAGTTAACAAAATCAAGATAAGAAATAACCTCGGCCTTAATAAAATTCTTTTCAAAATCGGTGTGAATTACTCCCGCCGCCTGAGGAGCCAAGGCTCCCTTGGGAACGGTCCAAGCCCGGGCCTCTTTTTCTCCGGCCGTATAAAAACTAACCAACCCCAATTGGCTATAGGACTTTTTAATTAATTTCTCCAAACCCGACTGCTCAATTTTTAAATTGGCCAAATATTCTTTTTGCTCCTCCGGAGAAAGCAGGGCCAATTCGGCTTCTAATTTGGCGCAAATAACAATTGGGTCAAGGTCAACAAAGCTCCCTAGCCGGTCATCGGTTTTCCCAAAACTCTCTTCAGCAACATTTAAGACGACAATTTCCGGTTTACTGGTTAGTAAAAAAAAGCTGTTTAGGGCTTGGTTTTCTTCTTTGGCAAAGTTTTTACTATCCAAGCGTTGACCGGCACCCAATAGCGCGCTTGCTTTTTGGGCCGCCCGAAAACGCCAAGACTCTTCGTCATTTTTTGGCTTTTTCGATAAAACCTTCTCGAGGGTTTCTAAATCTTTCAAGGCCATTTCTGTTCTCAAAACCGCCAAGTCTTGCCTGGGGCTAACCGAACCGGCCCGATCAACATTGTCATCATCAAAAAATCGTAAAACATAGCAAACCAAATCCACCTCTCGAACATGAGCCAGAAATTTGTTCCCCAAACCCTCGCCGCCAGCGGCACCCTTAACCAGTCCGGCAATATCAACAAACTCCACCGCCGCCGGAATAAGGGTTTGGCTTTTTTCAATTTTTCCCAAAATCGGCAACTTGTCATCTGGCACCTCTACCACGCCGACATTGGGCTCAATGGTACAAAAAGGGTAATTTTCGGCTCGAGCTACTTGCCGTCCTAAAAGGGCGTTAAACAAGGTTGACTTGCCGGCATTAGGCAGACCAACAATTCCAACTGATAAAGACATAAACTATATTATAACCCCCGATAGGCTATAATCTATAGTCATGCTTTTTGACACCCACTGCCACCTTAATTTTGAAATTTTTGACGATCAAGAAAAGTCGGTCATTGGCCGCGCTAAAAGAGCTGGTGTTAACTATTTTTTAATCCCCGGAGCGGACTTGCCTACTTCAAAGAAGGCTGTCTCTTTGGCCCAAAAACATCAAAATGTTTTTGCCGCCGTTGG
>Ga0334892_1001587_pt1 | contig 18884 bp, 16 predicted proteins | sample GraSluR3_MG_4_FD_207213 | JGI IMG/M metagenome (GOLD analysis project Ga0334892, IMG submission 207213) | Sludge microbial communities from methane-producing bioreactor in Wageningen University, Netherlands - Granular Sludge_15_04-R3 | ecosystem: Engineered > Bioreactor > Anaerobic >...
TTTGCCGAGATTCTCTTGAGCCTGGGGCTGTTTCTGGTGGTCACCAACATCATTCGAAGCCGGGAACGACTACGGATCGCGGTGGTCGCGCTGATGGCGGGAGGGGCCATCGCTGCTTTTGTGGGAATCGTGCTCTACTTGATTCCTCGCGATCTCTCCACACGCATCCTCTCTGCGCTACGCGTGGTGCGCTATCCCTCGGGCATCGACGTGCTGCGCTATGTGGAGGATAACCCTGATCTGCCGCTACGAGCCATCTCTACCTCGGTGGACCCGAACGTGTTGGGGGGACTGCTCATCTTTACCACGACGATAACAGCCGCCATGGCCCTAGCCCCGAAGCCCGTGCTACCGCGCGCCATCCTGTTTGGCATGGTGGGGGTGATGGTCATTTGCATGGTGCTGACCTACTCACGCGGCTCATTTGCGGGCTTGGCAGTAGCTATCGGTCTGCTCGCCGTACTCCGCTATCGCAAACTGGCCTGGTTTGGCCTGCTGGGCCTGGCGCTGCTGTTTCTCCTCCCATGGACGCAGAACTATGTGGCGCATTTCATCGAGGGCGTGCAGGGCCAGGATCTCGCCACTCAGATGCGTTTTGGCGAGTACAAGGACGCACTGATTCTCATAGGACGATATCCCTGGTTCGGCGTCGGATTCTCGGGCACACCTGATATCGATACGTACCTGGGCGTCTCGAACGTGTACCTGCAGATCGCTGAGCAGATGGGCGTCGTGGGTCTGCTCGCTTTTTTGGCGGCCATCGGGAGCTACGGATGGCATTTTATGCAGAGCTACCAGGCGCTCAAGCGAGATGAAGACCTGCAGCCCATCGCGCTAGGCATCACTCTGGCAGTCTGTGGGGGCCTCTTCGGAGGGCTTTTCGACCATTACTTGTTCAACCTGGTGTTTCCACATGCCTCTTCGCTGCTCTGGCTGACGATCGGCCTCGGTGCCGCCGCCGCCAACCTGGCTGCCAACCCCGAACGCCTGCCCCCGCAGGAGAGCATCTGGCTTGGTTGAGCCCCTCTGCCATGCTATAATGCGCTAGATTCTGCGAACACGCTGGAGGAGGCCCGAGCATGCAGATCAGCATCAACCATCTCAAGCGCTGCGACTTGATCGCTCTTTCTGGTCGCTTTGACAGCAGCAACGCCCATGAACTGCAGGCAGCTCTGCGAGCCTCCATGGACGCCGGCGTCTTTCGCATCGTGCTCGACCTGAAGGACGTCACCTTTTTCGGGAGCGCCGCCATCCGAGCCCTGGTGCAAGCCTACAAGGAATGCCGCCGCTGGAACCGTGGCGATGTGCGGTTGGCAGCCATCCCAGAGCGGATCAAAGAGGTGCTTGACCTCGCAGGTATCCTCCCGCTCGTCCAGATCTATGACGATGCCGTGCTTGCAGTCGGCAGCTTTTAGAGTGGGCTAGGGGCTGCTCGCAGCCTGACCAGGCCACAATGATCGAGAGTCCAGGCGCGCCGTTCTGTCCCCATACCATCGAGGGTAGTCTCGCATGACGAGCACCCAGCACGAGATCTGCGTCACCAGCGAGCTAGCGAACTTGGCCAACATTGGCGTCTTTGTGTCCGAGCGAGCTCGGCTTTCGGGCATGTCCGAGAAGCAGGTCTTCCAGGTTCAAATGGCGGTGGACGAAGCCTGCACCAACGCCATGGTCCACGCGTATCAGGGGGATCCCGAGGGCGAGGTTCGCGTCTGCTGCTATCTCGAGGGCAACGAGTTTGTGGTCGAGGTGGTGGACCAAGGCCAGGTGTTTGACGCGACGGCTGTGCCCGAGCCCGACCTGGGCAAACCCATCGAGGATCGAGATATAGGCGGCTTGGGGCTGTTCTTTATGCGCAAGCTGATGGACTCGGTGGTGTTTGCTACCCCCAGCGAGGGGGGCAACCAGGTCATCATGCGCAAGCGCATTGGGGGGCGGTCATCGTGAGCGACGCCAGCCAAGAGCCGCAGGCCTCGGCTCTGATTGCTCCTGCGGGGCGGCTTGACGCCTCCGCCGTACCTGCCCTCGATCGCAAGCTTTCGGCCGCGCTAGAAGCGGGGTTCCGGCACCTCACGGTCGACCTTTCGCAAGTGACCTATATCAGCAGCAGTGTGCTCCGCTGCCTGTTGTTGGCCCACCGTCAGGCCGATCAGCAAGAGAGTTATCTGGAACTCGTTCAAGTGCATCCTCGTCTGATGGATACGTTCGAGCTGTGCGGTTTTGACCGCATCCTCCATTGCTCGCCGCCGTCGCTGCCGTCGGTCGTGTAGCTGATTCGTTGGCACATTGGGGTCCGCATGAAGTCCCGCTCCGCAGCACACTCTGCAGTTCGCGCCTATTCTGTGCTCATCGGCTTGGCCGGTTTGGCCGCGCTGGCACTGACCTTGCCCCATACCACATTGCCTCCATGGACAGACGCGCTGGCGCTGTTGATCGTCAGCACGTGCGTCAAGCGAATGGGCTTTCACGTCATCACGGGCGTGACCCACAGCCTGGTGGGAATCCTAGATTTGGCCGTGCTGTTCCTGTTCGGAGGACCTTCCGCCGGGCTGCTCGCAGGGTTGGCGGCCGCGATCACGCAGTGGTCGGTAACGGAGCGCACGCCGGGCTACACTGCCTCAATACGCCTCCTGGAGACGTGGTACGTTGGCGGCCTGAGAGCCCTGATCCTCATCAGCGTCGGGGCCCTGTACCAGGGGCTGGGGGGCCAAGTCCCACTTGGCATCCTCACGTGGGACGGGTTCGCACGGGTTCTGGCAGCCTCATGCGCCTTGTTCTTGCTGGATCATGCCGCGTGGTGGCTGGGCATTCTGCTAAAGCATGGCTGGTCAGGAGCTTTCGATTTTCTGCGCCGCATCAGCAACTATTCGCTGATTGTCGAGCTGGCGCCGTTGCCCGCATCGGTACTGCTGGCAGAGATATACCAGACACAGAGCGGCCCTGCTATCCTGGTCATGCTCATGGCCCTGGTTGCGGCGGGGCTGATGCTCCGCCGCCTGATCGCAGCTCTGGACGAGGAACGACGCCGAGTTCGTGAGCTCTCTCTGATGAGCGATCTAGGGCGCGACCTTCTGAGGGCAGGCCCAGAGCCCGAGGCCATTTACGCCCTCCTGCACCACTACCTTGTCGCCATCGCGCCGGTCCGTGGATTCGCGGTCCAGGTGCCTGACAGCGCAGGCACTCCGATCTTGACCTTTTGCCTGCTCGATGGCGAGTCGGTCCAGCCGTCTGACATTGGCGATGGTCTGTACCGTACGGTGACCCGCCTGCGGGAACCTCTGTTTGTGAACGATCTGGCCTCCGTTCCCTATCGGCCGTTGCGCATGGGCTTTGCAGCCCAGAGCGGCGCCTATCTGCCCGTCGAGGTCGGAGGCGAGCTCTTTGCGGTGATATCGCTCCAGCATGACAAGCCCGACGCTTTTGGCCCCGCCGTGCACAAGCCACTGGTAGCTGCTACCTCACAGGCGGCACAAGCCCTGAGAGCGGCCAACGCCTATGCCAATGAGCGCAAGAGAGCAGCGCACCTGATGGCAGTAGCAGAGGTCGGTCGACGGGTAGCGGCCATCCTGGATCTCGACACCCTCTTTGAGGATACGGTGGGCTTGGTGCACGATACCTTTGGATACCACTGCGTCAGCCTTTTCACTGTGGATCAAGAGTCAAAGCAGGTTGCCTTTCGTGCGAGCTCCAACGCCACCGTCCAGGAGCGGGGTGTGAACGTTGCGTGGGGCCAGGGCATCGTGGGCTGGGCCGCGGAAAAGGGCGAGCCCGCCATCGCGAATCGCGTCTCGCAGGATAGCCGATTCGTTGGCGATCCCTCGCTTGCCGCGACACGCTCGGAGGTGGCCGTCCCACTCAAGGTCGAAGAGCGCATCTTGGGAGTGATGGACGTCCAGAGCGACGAGGACAATGCGTTCGGCAGCGAGGAGCTCGTCGCGCTGGGAGCTCTCAGCGACCTTGTGGCCATCGCCATTGAGGATAGTCGCATCTACCAGGAGGGGCAGGAACAGGCCTGGGTTTCCACGGCACTGCTACAAGTGGCCGAGTCGGTGGCGCATAGCAACACCCGCGAGGAGATTCTGGATAGCGTCGTCCGCTTGGTCGAGATGCTCACGGGCGTCGACCGTTGCCTGGTGTATCTGTGGTCGGAGCAGGACGAGGTGTTTGAGCTGGTCGAAGGCAGCGGCATCGCGCCGGAGCAGATGGAGGAGCTGCGCGGCCGCGCGATCCCATCCTCTGAAGCATACGTCCTTGCGACCGCGGTCAAGACAGGAGAGAGGGCCCAAGGACGTGTTTCAGGGTTGGGCCATATCCCTGGTTGGGAGGATCAAGCCGCGCAGCACGACGGCGAGGTAATTGCCCTGCCGCTGCGCGCGGGGGGTGAAGTGGTTGGGGTGCTGGTGGCCGAGCAGCTCGAGGGCCGTGGCCTGCCATGGAAGCATCGCGAGACGATCCTGGCCGGCGCCGCCGACTATGCGGGCATGGCACTGGAGAATGCGCGGCTGAACGCATCACTGCGCGAAGAGGCCTGGGCGTCCACGGCGCTCTTGCAGGTAGCCACGATGTTGAGCGCGAGCCCGGACGTGGATGAAGTCCTGACGACGGTTGTTCGGCTGACACCGCTGCTGGTGAGTGTCGACTGGTGCGTCGTGCTCCTATGGGATGAGGACCAGCAACGCTTTGCCATCGCGCGCGGCCACGCCGTGCCAGCCGAGATCGAGGAGGCCATCGAGTCGGAGCCATCGGCGTTCGCCCACGAGCTGCTGCAGCCGCTGGTCACTGCAACGGAACATCTGGATGCGTCCTTTAGCTTCCAGAACGCTGGCGGCCAAGCCGAGCTGCAGCGAGTGACCGCCCATCCGCTACGGACGTGGGATCGCCTGCTGGGCGCCTTTTTGGTGGGAGGAGAAGCCCCCCATCGCACCGCACCGGAGCATCGCATGGGCATCTTGGCTGGCGTCGCCAACCAACTCACTCTGGCGATCGAAAGCGCGCGTCTCCACCAACAATCCCTGGAGCAGGAACGGTTGCATCGGAGCATCGAGCTGGCGCGTGAGATTCAGGAGAGCTTTTTGCCCGAATGCTGCCCAGAACCCGAAGGATGGGATCTGGCGGCCGAGTGGCGCGCGGCCCGCGGTGTCGGGGGTGATTTCTACGATTTCATCCCGCTGCCCGATGACCGCTTGGGGCTGGTCATCGCGGACGTCTCGGACAAGGGCGTCGGAGCCGCCCTTTACATGGCGCTCTCGCGGGCGGTGTTGCGAGCAGCCGCGCTTACCACCGCCGACCCCGCCGAGACGTTGCGGCGCGCCAATCGCGTCTTGATGGACGACGCGCGATCGGGCATGTTTGTGACCGTTTTCTACGCGGTGGTTTGTTTGGCCACGGGGGAGATTCGGTATGCGAGGGCGGGACACAATCCAGGCCTACTCTACCGAGCCCGCACTGGCGAGGCCATCGACCTGCGGCCCGCGGGTGTCGTGCTGGGCATCTTGGACGACCCCCAGCTCGAGGAGAGCGTCGAGACCATGGAGCCCGGCGACTTGTTGCTGCTCTATACCGATGGAGTGATCGAGGCGGTGAACGAAAAGCAGCAGGAATATGGCAGAGAGCGATTGGTGCAAGCGCTAAAAGGTTGCGGGAGCGCCCCGGCCGAGGAAGTGCTGGAGCGAATCGACGCCTCGCTGCACGCGTTCGTGGAGGAGCAGCCCCAGGCCGACGACATCACACTGATCGTGATGCGGCGCTCGCATGATCTAGGGCCAGGAGAACCAGATTTGGCCTAATTCGGTGCATGTGTCGGGCTCGATGGTGATGAGAAGCCAGGGAGTGAGACTATCTCGGCCGTGACCGCATCCACAGCCACATAGGGCAGGCCCTCAGTTGACGCGCAATAGATGACCCAAACGGGGTTCTCCTGCTCGCGAGGATGCCAGAACCCGACCACAGATGATGGCTGGCACTCTGTCGCCCCGCTATCTCGAACTACCTGCCTTGCCGCTCTATCGTCGATAGAGTCCCCAATGCTCTCCAGTGGCAAAAGGGACTCCACCAGCGGAGCTACGTGGGCAGGTATCGCAAACTCATTGCTACCCTGCAATACTCCCTGTGCTATTTCAACCAGCAACTCGTATTCCCGCCCATCCACGGCAAAGCGAAAGACCCATCGCTCCTCTTCGGCATCAGACGGTAGCGCCAGAAGCTGACCCATGATGGTGCTGGGCATGATACCGTAGAACCGCGCCTCTTGATCCCACTGGCCCGCAACGAAGAGCGCCTCTCGGTAAGCAATGCCGATCTCGGTGTCGCTGCCTTCGGCCGCTGCATGGGTTGGGGACGATGGCGCAGGGTCGGCGGCGCGGGGTTGGGCGGGCGACGCTACACCATCCTGCATCACATCAGCAGAGATGACCACCACGGTGCGAGCGGGGTGGAGTTGGGAACACCCGAGGCTCGAGCACACCAGCAGGAGAAATGCAATGGAGACTAACACGCGCTGCAAAGTGACCTCAGATACCATATCGTAGCCCCTGGGGGGCCGCAGCTGGGGGCCCCTCGCGTGTCGCGTAGGAGCCCCCGACTGTGAAGAGCGACCGCTACTATTGCGTCGTCAGACCCCGATAGCCCATGAACGCATCACCCGAGCCACCAGCGCCGCGCGTCTGAAGGAACACCGCAACTGGCTTATCCGTCTCTACCTTGACCGCCCCGATGAAGCTAGCTCGACTGGAAACAGCAGTGGTGTAACGCAGGTCGAATTGGCCGATCCCAGAAAAAGTGTAACTGGTGGGATCGACGATCGGCGACGCCCCTGATGGGTAGAAGGTGAACTGGGCCGATGTCTGTCCTGACTCCAAGCTCTGAAGGAGAATCGCCGAACTCCAGGATAATCCCTGTGACGTGATCGTCTTGTAGGCAATGGGCAGATACGCTACCATCCCGCCAGAGGCCAATCCGCCATAAGTCATGCCATAGCGGCTTCCACCCCGCAGGTTAACCATCACCTGGATGGGTTGGCCGTTCTGCACAGTGACAGTCGCCGCTCCCATAAAAGAACCACTGGTAATGCTTGCCGCATCGTAGCGCTGATCAACGTTCAGCACTCCACCAGCCGGCACTGTCACCATGTCCGTCCCTGAAACTGTATAGGCTCCGGACGCAGGCAGATACTCGATCTCCACCGTAGCATCCGCATCGCCAAAGTTCACCAACAGCATCGCGGTACTATAGCTATCCCCCAAGGAGCTGATATTCTTATAGATGGAGGGAAGAGCGATAGAGTCGGTAGTGCCCGCCGCGAAACAGGGATATGCCATAAGCACGCGCCCGCCGCCGTCTGCATAGGCCACGACCGCAATATCCCGGTCTGCCTCAACACGAGCGGACCCAAAGAACAGGGCGCCGATCTCTGCGGACGAAGGGGTCGTAGTCTGATCAAGCACAACGGATCCCCCGGCAGGCACCCCGCCTGGGATCGTATAGGTGTACGGCTCGGATAGAGTGCCTCCCATGCTGACATTGCGTGGGTTGGGAACAAACACGACGCTCACCGAAGCAACATTGTCCAGGTCAGTGTTCTGAATCACCAGGGTGGTGTTCCACTGAACACTCAGGCTGGTAACCCCCTTCAGGACCTGGGGAATCATGAAATGCGTACCGACGTCATCGACGCCCAGGCCACTGTAGCTCTCGTGACTGGGCACTGTGCCACCACTTCGCACCATATTCACGACCGCGCCAACAGGCTGGTCGGCATACACAACCGCCGAACCCGAAAAAGTATCGGCGCCGGGATAGCCGCTCGCGTAGCGCTGATCGAAGATATAGTGGGCTCCAACCGACACCGTCTGAACCATCTGGTTCATCTGGGTCCCGGATGCACTGAGATAATCCACGGTCACGGTGGCCTCGTCGGATCCAAGATTCTGGACGACGAAAGCCGTGCTCATGGTGCCGGCATCGGCCGCGACGGGCAGCACACCGCCCAGCACGAGCACCAGAGCGAGGGCGCACACCACTGCGGATCGTCTAGCCATTGAGACTCCCTCCTTCGGAACACACAACCTCTGGGACCCAGAATAGCGCATCGCGCGATACAGAGCAATAGCCCGTTTGGGCTAGTCAGCGTGGCGATGATTGCCTTCGGAACTCTCCGGCTTTGCTCTTCAAGGCATACCTGCCAAGCCAGAAGATACCAAGTACAATCGCTATAAAAAGAGCCTCTGCCGATAAAAACCATACTCTTGATAATCCACTGATCAAAACAGCCGAGAACTCAGTCATGGGCCCCGCAAGCCAGTATGTCAGGAGGCCCTCCCTAATACCGAGCCCACTGGGTGCAAAGGGGACCAGAAAACCCGCCGCATCCGAAACGGTCATGCCCCAAACTGCCGTCATCAGCGTGAGAGCCTCACTCTCGGGGAAAGAGCGCGCAAACATCCAAAAAGCCAGCCCTACCAGCACGGAGGAGAGCACCGAGACCCCCATCGGAAGAACAAGCCTGCGGAGAAACGTTCGAGGAAGCCCATGATCGAATTCCAGTCCTGGAAGACGGCCATTCCCGTCCAGAAACCAGTTGAGCAAGAGAGCTGCGATACAGAGAGCCCCTAGGTAGCCAATAGCAGCTAGAATTACCCAGGGCGCACCGGAACGATCAACTAGCCAGAAACCGGAGATCACTATGGCGTCTCCTGCCAGCCGAAGGACTGCGTCCATCGCAAAACCGACAGCTGTCGTGCTTGCACGGACCTCCGTTGAGGTAAGGGCAACGGCACTGGCATAGTTCCAGACTCCACCCGGAAGATGGCGAGCGGCCTGTGCCAGAAACCAAGTTCGGAAAAGCCACAGGAATCGGCATTCGCTCCCTGCGGCGCGGACGACAAGGGGCCAACGGGACGCAGCCAAGCCAATGGCCACGAACAACAAGAGATACGACGCCGAAAGGTACCGCATATCCAGTGACCGGATCTGCTCCCGGAGCAGCGGGAAATTGCGAACGACGATCACAACCCACCAGAGCACCGCGAGACCGACCATCCCATAGCCCAGCTTGCGAACCCATGGTTGCTGCAGAAGCTGCCTGGCCGCACGCGCCTGGCGGATGGTCCACTCTAGAACCGCTCGAGCCATTCGCTCCACCGTAGCCCAACCTCCGTCCAAAACCTGCTCCGCGGCGTGCCGGGCAACCTCCCTGGCATGCCGCTATCATCCAGTCAGGCTACAGCTCGCCGCCACCGAGATGAACATTGGATGCAACCTGCAGGAGGCTGGGCCAATTCACCCGTTGCCCTCGGGCCTTGTTCGCATGCCAAGGCTGCGGTCTATCTTGGCACTGGCGCAGAGGGTTTTCGATGGCTCCTTTGACTAGGGCGCGCTGGAAGCTAGCACTCGCTTGTAGACGGACATCGTCTGCTCAGCGGTATCCATCTGGGCGAAATGAGCCGCCCGATCGGCGGCGGACAAGGACAACTCATCCCGCAAAGAGACATCCAGAACTAGCCGTTCCATGGCTTCTGTGAATCCCGCTGCCGACCGTGGATCGTCGACGAACAGCCCAGCACTCTGGACTACTTCGCAGAGCGACGGGATACCAGATGCGATGACCGGGGTCCCGCAAGCCATGGCCTCGATGGCCACAAGACCGAAACCCTCGCTGAGGGATGGATTCACCAGTGCCGTCGCACCTTGGTAGAGCAGCGGCATATCGTCCTCCGGCACAAACCCGAGGTGGCGAACACGCCCATCGCCGGAAATCGCGCAGAGATCTTGGGTTAGGCCCGTGTCCACACGTGTGTGCTCGGCCCCGGTCACGAGCACCAAAGGAATCCCGTGACGCTCCCACACAGGAACATGGGCATCGAGAGCAGTAGCGACGTTTTTGTGAACGCCCAAACTACCCACGTATAGAAAATAGCCCCCTGCGAGCCCATACCGCCGCAGCAGTGCTTCGCGTTCCTCGCGCGGCCTAGTTCGGCCATAGAGCTCATTCATGGGAGGATGGATGACTGCCACACGCTGATCAGGCAGACCATAGTGCCGGACCATCATATCCTTGGTGGCGTTGGATATTGTTATGATCGCCGATGCCCTGCGCAGCAACACGGGCTGAACCTTTGCCCAGAAGAATCGATCGATAGGAGGATCGAGATGGGCCAACGTCACATGTGTCAAGTCATTGATCGTGATCACCGTGGGGCATCGGATCCCCAGGAGGCCAATGTTCTTCATCGCATGGTAGACTTCAATACCGTGTCTACCCACAATCCCGGGAATGCAAGCCTGCGCCCAAGCTCTGACCAAGCCCCTGTTCGGCAGAATCCGAGCAACAAGACGGACGTTATCCATCCCCTCAAAGGCCGTAAGCTGCTCGGAGGCAAACACAAGGAACTCATGATCACTCCCAGCCCGCGCGACCTTCTCGCTCCACAAGAGTGCCGATGAACGAGCTCCTCCAACTCTTGGGAGCCCTGTGAGATCCAGTGCTATGCGCACTTGCCCTCGCTTCTCTTTTGATTCACCGGTTCAGCAGGAATGGCTCTACGCATCTCAAGAGCCTGCCCGCGATCACAGGCCATCCAAAATGCTCAAAGACACGCTCTCGCCTCGCCTGGCGCGCTTCGACCGACAGATCGGCATCGAGAGTTCTTGCAATGGCATCGACGAAGGCGTCTGGATCTCCAGGTTCCACCAGCACGCCATCCTCTGGATGCACAAATGAATCTGAGATACCATCAACGTCATAAGCAACCACAGGAAGCCCTGCGGAACGAGCCTCCAAAGCCACGATGCCAAACCCCTCCACGTCTCCCGGAACAGCGAGGTTCGGCATGAGCAGCATATGCCCGGCTGCATATACCGCCATAAGCTCTTTATCGGATATCTGGCCCAGTAGCGTCACCTTGGAATGAAGAGCCCGATCACGCACGAGCTGCTCGACCTTTCCCAATTCTGGGCCATCACCCACCACTAGGCAGTGCCAGTCGCTCCGGCAAGATGCCAACCTAGGCAGAATCTCGTCTACCAGATAGGAACACCCTTTGCGCGGCACCAAGCGTCCGACGTACAGAATCAGCTTGGCGCTCCGGGGAACCTGTCGGCCTTCCGATAGTTCGAACCGTGGCTGATTCTCTGGGATCAGTGTAGCGTTGGTCCGCGAGATCCCGGGATGGACCACTGAGGTCTTTTCAGAAGAAACCCCGTGAGCGTGCAGCAGTCCTTGCGTATAGGTACTTATGCAAACAATATGGTCAAGCTTGGAGAAAAAGGGTGTCACGAGTTTCTGATAGAGACGATTGGGCCATGTCACGTCAAGCCCATAGGCATAGGAAATCGCTGGAACACGAAAAACCCGCTTCAGAAAGACTGCCATAGGAGATAACGCCAAATCGCCCATAAATACCAGACGATCTCGATGGGTGAGAAGGCTAAAGCAGGCAATGATAAAACTATAAATCAAAAAGAACGGGAGCCATATCTGCGAGCGAGACCAGCGGACGACGCGAATCGGAACCAGCGTACCAAGGCTCTCCACCAGCCCTTGGCTCTGTCGCTGCATGCCACCGACCGATGGGGGGTGCTTCCGCGTGATATATAGGATCATGCTGCCCCCATAGCTAGCGAACCGGTCGAGAGGTTGGGGGCCATGGTTGATGCCGATTGGCCCAACGTATCCAATCGGTTACGCGCGATGCGCACGCTGTAACTGGACCTCTATACACGTCCACGCTTCGCCACCAGATCCCCCAGAAATCCCAGCGCGAGCAGTTGAACTCCCGCCAGGATCACCATCACTGTCGCGGTGGCTACGCGCGGACCATGCACCACAAAATCCCAGATCGCCTTGCCAAACCCCGTCAGAAAGAGAAACGCGCTGGCGGGCAGAAACACCTTGAGCGGGTTAAAGTACATGATCGACCGAATCACCAGCACCAGATAGTTGTAGGTATCGCGGATGGGGTGAAACGTGGAGCGGCCGATGCGCTTGCGATAGTCGATCGGCAGCCACTCTACGTGATACCCCCCGCTCAAGGCTGCCATGGTGATGGTGCTGACCCACGAGTGGGTATTGGGCAGCAACGGGAGGTACGCCTCGACCAGCTCGCGCCGCATGGCTCGCAAGCCCGAGTTCAGGTCTGGAATGCGCGTCTCGGTCAGGTAGCAGGCCAGCAGACGGATCGTCTCTTTGGCAAAGGAGCGGAGCAATCGAAGCGTACCCGCCTCGCGCGTCCTGGCGCCAATCACCATATCGCAGGTTTCCAGTCGATCCAGGAGATCGGGGATCGCTTCCACGGGATAGGTGTCGTCCGCGTCGATATTGACCAGATAGCGGCCCTTGGCAGCGCGCACGCCCGTTGTGCGGGCAGCACCGGTCCCCCGGTTCTGCCCATGTGAGATGACCTGCACCCCCTCGACGGTACGGCTCCGCTGCACGGTCTCGTCGGTGGAGCCATCATCCACGAGCAGGATCTCATAGGTCCGCCCTGTGGCGCGCATCACGCGATCGAGATCTTCGAGCACACCGACAACGGCGTCCTGCTCGTTGTAGGCGGGCACGATGACACTGACATCGAGGCCGTCGCTCATGGGCTCCTTCTTCTGCGAAAAGTGGCAGCCACCGCGTGGGATGCAGCAGCACTCTGGCTGCACAGCCCATTATAGCCGCCTCCCCCCATTCGGTCGAACACGTCATAGCTGCCCCGCACTCTCCCTTAGCAGACGAAACGCCAGCAGTTTGTCGGTGTTCCAGATTGGTGCTAGCCTAGAGCAAAGGGAGGGAGTCACCGTGCTACTCGGGCTGATTGCTGCCTTGGCCGCCGCCTATCTCATCGGTTCGCTGCCGACGGGATACGCTATCGCCCGCCTGCGTGGGGTCAACGTGCTGCAGGTGGGAAGTGGCCACACCGGCGCCACCAACGTGTTGCGATCCAGCGGTCTCGCGTGTGCCGCTCTCACGGCCGTGGCCGACATTGCCAAGGGGTATGCAGGGGTTGCCGTCGCGCGCATCGTGGCTCCTGGTGCGCTCTGGGCGCCCGCGCTGGCGGGCATCGCCACCGTGCTGGGTCACAACAAGTCGATCTTTTTGCGCTTTGGCGGAGGCGTTGGCACCATGACCACCCTTGGCGCCACGCTGGCGATCTCACCCACAACGGCCCTGATCGCTCTGGTAGCGGGCGCGATCCCCATGGCCCTCACGCGTTATGCTTCGGTAGGGTCGCTGGTCTTTGCCATCGCCGTGCCCATCATCATGGGGTTCGGCGCCCTGCTCCGAGGATGGCCGATCGCTTGGGTGTTGTTCGGCATCGGCACGGCCCTGCTGTCGATCTGGGAGCTGCGCCGCAACATCCAGAGGTTGGCTCGCGGCCAGGAGCGCAAGATCGGCCAGACTATTGCACCAGGCAGCGACGACGTCTCTAGCGAATAGTGCGACAGACGACCGCTCCGCGCCGCCTGCCCCTCGGCCTAGTGCAGGATCTTGCTCAGGAACTCGCGGGTGCGAGCCTCGCGCGGGCTATCGAACAAGCCCTGTGGCGTGGTATCTTCGATCACGTGCCCTTCGTCCATAAAGATCACGCGATCGGCTGCGTTGCGCGCAAAGCCCATTTCGTGCGAGACGACCACCATGGTCATGCCCTCCCTGGCCAGGTCGAGCATCACGTCCAGAACCTCTTTGATCATCTCGGGATCGAGGGCAGATGTCGGTTCATCGAACAGCATGACCTTGGGCTGCATTGCCAGGGCGCGCGCGATCGCCACCCGCTGTTGCTGCCCGCCGCTCAGTTGCCCAGGATAGGCAGCGGCTTTCTCGGGGATACCCACCTTGGCCAGCAGATCCATGGCGATCGCTTCGGCCTCGGCCTTGCGACGCTTGCGGACGGCCCTCTGCGCCAGCGTCACATTGTCCAGCACGGTGAGGTGGGGGAACAGGTTGAACTGCTGGAACACCATGCCCACTTCCATGCGCACCTTGTTGATGTTCTCGGCATCAGTGAGAGGCACGCCATCAACCACAATGCGTCCCGCGTCCAGAGACTCGAGATGGTTGATGCAACGGAGCATGGTCGATTTGCCCGATCCGCTGGGGCCGATGACAACGACTACCTGCCCCTGCGGTATCGACACGGATACACGATCCAGCGCCACAATGCGGCCATGACTGAATGTCTTGTAGGCATCGGTGATCTGGATGATCGCTTCCCCCTGCCCACGGCAGGATGCGCGCTCCCCATTGTTTCCACTCACTAGGCTAGCCATCGCAGACCTCCAGCCCAACCTACCGCTCGAACGACGTCTTGCTTTCGATGAGCTCGACCATACGAGACGAGAACAAGGTCAGGACGAGGTAGCAGAGCGCCACCATGATCCACGTGTCAAAGCTCAGGAACGTGCGGGCCATGTACTCGCGTCCACGGCGCGTCAGATCTGACACGGCCAGCACGGACACGAGCGACGAATCCTTGAGCAGCGCGACGAACTCGTTGCCCACGGGAGGCAGAATGACCCTCACGGCCTGTGGCAACACGATATGCCGCATGGCCTGAACATAGGACATCCCCAGCGAGCGGGCCGCCTCCATCTGGCCAGAATGGATGGAGGAGATGCCAGCACGAAAGATCTCGGATCCGTACGCCCCGTAGCAGACCGTTAGGCCCAGCACCGCCGCTGTGTAGGGGTTAAGGCGCAGATCAACCAGCGCTTGTCCCTGCCGATCGAGAGAGGGAGAGATGCGCAACAGCAGCTCGCCGAGCATGTCGAACACCTGGGGCAGCGCGAACCAGATGAACAGCAGCTGAACGAGCAGCGGGATGCCCCGAATGAGCTCGACATAGAGCGAGGAGACCCCGTAGATCACAGGATTACGAGAGATACGCCCGAGCCCGCCAAGCAGGCTCACCAGGAGGATCAGCCCAAAGGACGTAGCGACCAGGCGCAGCGTGACCAGGATCCCGTCGCTCACAAAGCGCCATATCTCGAGAAATGGATACGGGCGCACCTTGGTGAGGAGCCAGGCCGTCATCCCCACAGCAAGCACTAACGCCCACCAGGTGGTGAGCTGTTTGTGGGTGGTGTTGCGAAGCATCACGGCGCCGCCAAAGATGGCAACGCTCCCCGCCAACGCGACCCAGAACCCCAAGCCAGGGGCTAGCGCGCCCTGGCCAGCCGTCATCAAGTCACTGCTGAAATCGACCTGATGTGCCCACGCCAGGCAGAGGCCAAGCAGCGACAACGCACCTAGCTGGGCGGCGGCGGGAACCCACCCCTGAGAAGGGACCGAGCGCGACCGCGAGGCCACCACCACGGAGGCTGCAAGCAAAAGCCCAGCGACGAGGGGCAAAAGCAGGCACAGGACAAAGCTCACGTGGCGGATCAGCTCTTGCGTGCCAAGCACGGTCGCCAACCAGCCATAGCCGGAAGCGCTGAACCCGGATATTGCCTCGGTGGCTACGTCCACGGCGAAAAGATCGACTGTCGGAGAGGTCTTGGCCTGGGCAAAGTGCTGTTCGTAGACCAGAACAGGGAATTCGTTGACGATCTCTGAGCCATCGCTAAAGCGGGTGACGGCACTGCTGATCCGCACGGGGAACACGGGCAGCAGGTACCCAACCAACACCAGGATGCCCCCAAGAGTGACAAGCGACCAGCGCCAGTCACCAGAGAGTCGGCGTAACCATCTGCCCAGCATGCAACCGTTCCTCTTTCGTCAACAACAGACATCGGGGCCCACGTGTGGTGTCAAGCCCCGATGCTTGCGGCGGACAAGGTGTGCTTTGGCTCACTAGTGCCCCAGGTAAGCCGCCTGCACCTGTGGGTCACGTGCCAGCTCAGCGGCCGTGCCCGCGAGAACAACACTGCCCGTCTCGAGCACATAACCGCGGTGCGCCACGGAAAGCGCCATAGCCGCATTCTGCTCCACGAGGAGGATGCTGGTGCCTTCGGCGTTGATCCGACGGATGATCTCAAAGATCTCCTCAACGAGGATGGGCGCCAGCCCCATGGAAGGCTCATCCAGCAGCAGCAACGCGGGGCGAGACATGAGGCCTCTACCCATGGCCAGCATCTGCTGCTCACCGCCAGAGAGCGTCCCGCCCCTTTGGCCCAGTCGCTCCTTGAGCCGGGGAAAGCTGGCAAAGACGCGCTCCATCGACTCGCTGATCTCTTTCGAGTCCGAACGCGTGTAGGCGCCCATCTCTAGGTTCTCTTGCACGGTGAGTCGCCCAAAGATCCGCCGACCCTCGGGCACATGGCAGATACCCTTGCTCACGATGCGTTCGGCCGGCGTGCGAACCAGAGACTCGCCCCGATAGAGCACGTCGCCCTCGGTTGACCGTAGGAGCCCAGAGATGGTGCGCAGCGTTGTGCTCTTGCCAGCGCCGTTGGCGCCGATGAGCGTCACCACCTCGCCTTGCTCGATTTGGAAAGAGATTCCACGCAGGGCGCGGATGGCTCCGTAGGCTACATGCAGGTTCTCAACTTGAAGGAGCATAGACGCCCAACTCCTTGCCACTGCGTTTGCCCAGATAGGCCTCGATGACTCGCTGGTCGTTCTGGATGTCGCGCGCCGTGCCTCTCGCGATAACCTGGCCAAAGTCCATCACGGTGATCCACTCACAGATGCCCATGACAACGCGCATTTGGTGCTCGATCAGCAGAATGCTGAGGTGAAAGCTCTCACGCACAAACTGAATCAGCTCCATGAGCGACTCGGACTCGGTCGGGTTCATGCCGGCCGCGGGTTCATCCAGCAAAAGCAGTTGCGGCTCGGTCGCCAACGCTCTGGCGATCTCAAGCCGCCGCTGCTCGCCATACGGGAGGTTTCGGGCTGTCTCCAGTTGCCGGTTCTCCAGCCCTAGGACACCCAGTAGCTCCTGGGCACGCTCGGTAAGGTGCCGTTCGGCCCGGCCAAATCGACCCAACCTCGAGACGCCCTCGAGCAGGCCATAGCCGGCGCTCGTGTTCAGAGCAATGCGCACATTGTCCAGCACGGTCAGGTTCTGAAAGAGCCGAATGTTCTGGAACGTGCGCGCCACGCCGCGCTGGGTGATCCGATGGGTCGGCACCCCAACAAGGCTCGTACCCTGATATAGGATGTCGCCCGCAGTCGGGTGGTAGACTCCCGTGATCAGGTTGAAGACGGTCGTCTTGCCCGCGCCATTGGGGCCGATAAGTCCATAGAGCCCCCCAAACGGCACCGACATGGTAAAGTCGCCAACTGCCCTCAGCCCACCAAACAGAATGGTCAGGTCACGGATGTCGAGAATGCTCTCTGCGATCGTTGCGCTCTCTGCCATCTAGATCTCCTCCGCGACAGCTGTCTCGGGAGAGGGTTTCTCACGAGGCCTTGGCCGAGGTGCCGCGAACCAGCCCCATTCCTTGGTTCCCAGAAGACCCTGCTGCCGCAGCAGCATGACCACGAGCAGCATCAGGGGATAGAGCACGAATCGCCAGTCCTCAAACCCCTGCGGGAGAAGGACGCGCAATCCCTCGATGAGCATGGCAAAGCCAGCCGACGCCACCAGGGTGCCAGTCATGCTGCCAAGGCCGCCGAAGACGATGATGATCAAAGGGTCAAAGCCCTTGACCACGTTGAACGTGCTGGGATGCAGAAAGCTCATCAGATGCGCATAGAGCCCACCCGCCAAGCCAGCAAAGAACGCCCCAAAGGCAAAGGCGGTCGCCTTGTACTGTGCGATGTCGATTCCCATGGCCTTGGCAGCGATCTCATCCTCACGCACCGAGACGATTGCGCGACCGGTCGTCGAGTGAACCAGGTTGCGCATCACCACAGCAACCACAGCGAGGACGCCAACGACCCAGCCCCAAGTGGTCCATTGCGGGATAGCCACCATGCCTCGCGCGCCCTTCATGACGGGGATCACCATGTCCGAGTTTTGAAGCGCCGTATAGATCATGATGGCAAAGCCGAGCGTGGCGATGCCGAAATAGTCCGACGTAAGCCGCAGCAGCGGAAGACCGACCAGGTAGGCCACCAGAGCCGCCATGGTCCCCCCATTGAGCAAAGCAAGCACAAAGAGCACGTTCTGCCCGGCCCGTTCTCCAATCACACCCAGGAGCGCAGTCAATCCTGCATCGAGGCCCCGCTGCAGCAGCATGGTCGCCAGGACGGCCGCTGCGACCGCCACCGCCAGGGCAAGCACCATCGGCACAAGAACCAGGATACCGCTCTCAGAGGGGCGCAGAAACTCATCAAGTGCCTCGCGAGCTCTGCGTTGCCACGATGCAAACCTCGCGACGCGCGTGATGAGCAAGAGCAAAAGGACGCCACTCTGGGCAGCCATCATCCACGATAGCGCCAGGTACTGCCCCCCGCTCCACTGCGAGACATAGTCCTTGGTGATCAGAGCCGACCCGTACGCCCCGATGGCATAGAACCCGATATGCCCCAACGAGAACTGCCCGTTAAAGCCATAGATGAGGTTCAAGCCCAGCGCCGACACGGCCATGACTCCCGCAAGCTGGACGACACGGTACCAGTAGGTGCTGATCTGCCCCGATTGTGCCAGGTACTGGACAGCCACAAACAATGCTATCGCTACCACACCGGTCGGCACCCAGGTCGGCAAACGACGTGCTTTACCCATGGTGCCCCCCTAGACCTTTTCCACCTGGACCTGGCCAAAGAGCCCAGACGGCTTGGCCAAGAAGACCAGGATGAGAACGAGGAACGCGAACAGGTCGCGGAGCCGTGATCCCGCTGGGACAAAGCTGACCACTCCAACGTCGATGACGCCCATCAGGATGGAGCCGATAAACGCCCCTGGGATGCTACCAATGCCCCCAAGCACTGCCGCAACAAAGGCCTTGAGGCCAGGCATCAGGCCCATGAATGTCCAGATCTGTGGAAAGGCGATGGCGTACAGGACGCCGCCAGC
>Ga0334892_1001589_pt1 | contig 18857 bp, 12 predicted proteins | sample GraSluR3_MG_4_FD_207213 | JGI IMG/M metagenome (GOLD analysis project Ga0334892, IMG submission 207213) | Sludge microbial communities from methane-producing bioreactor in Wageningen University, Netherlands - Granular Sludge_15_04-R3 | ecosystem: Engineered > Bioreactor > Anaerobic >...
GGATAAAATCGTCGAACTGCATCGGCTTGTGGAGCAGGGCCTCGAAGGGCGTCATATCAGCCCGGTGTTGGCTGTCGTGCCAGAGGCACATCACGACCGGGATCTGCCGCGTACAAGGCTCCGAGCGTAAGTGTGTCAGGATCTCCCAGCCCGTGACCTCCGGCAATTCCGATTCCAGCACGATAACTGCCGGCTGCTCCTGTTGCGCCAACGCGAAGACTCCCGAGCCTGAGCTGGTGTTGACGACCGAGAACCCGCTCTGTTCGGCGTAGAGCTTGAGCAGATAGATGAAATAAGGGTCGTTCTCGACCAACAGCAGCTTGGGCCGCGACATTGCTGTGTCCACCTCTGAGGAGCGTCGATCAGACAGCAGGTCGGTGACTTGGCGGTCTGATATACCAATCACACATATTTATCATAACAGATTCCGACACGGCTGTCATGCACGTGATGGACACGCTACTTGGATAATCTGGACGGTCCGCGGCCCGGCGGATCGGAGGGGTCTGCGACTTCAGGCGTGACGACGTCGATAGTCGGTCGGCGACATATCGAGATCGCGGCGGAAGACACGGCAGAAATAGCTGGCGTCGGAGAAGCCCACAGCCGCAGCGATCTCGCTGATGCTCAACGCCGTCGTCTGCAGCAAGCGCCGGGCCTGGCGCAATCTGAAGCGGCTCAGGTAGATCATGGGCGTAACACCGGTCTCGTCGGAGAAGCAGCGATCGAGATGACGGGGACTGAGATTGACGTGTGCCGCAATCTCTTTCCGGGAGATTGACTCCATATAGTGCTCATGGATGTAGGCCATCGCACGTCGCACCAGCTTGCGCGTCTCAACGCTTGACCCGACATCACGCCGCAGGGCTGCCTCCAGGCGATACAGGGTCTCTTCGGCGCTGAACAACCCCTTCCCCAGGACCGCCGTCACGCCCTGATTCAGCTCGGTAAGCGCCTCTGCCGTCAACGTCTTCGCCGTCAAGACCACAATGGGAATGTTGCAGAGATCCGGATGACTCTGCATGTGCGCAATGACCTCAAAGCCCGTCATCTCCGGCATCATCAGGTCCAGCAACACGATATCAGGGCGGACCTGGGCCATGATATCCAGGGCCTCCTGTCCATTTCCAGCTTGTAGGATGCGAGAGCCGGCATACTGCGACTGCAACAGCCAGATATGGGTGGCCAGGATCTCCGGATCGTCATCAACGACCAGAATCGTTGCCGAGGCCGGTGCCTCGTCCGCAGCAGCTGCGACGAGGCCCTGCCGCTCCAAGACCTGCACCAGGCCCGCCGAGCTGACGGGCTTGGTCAGGTAGTCAAGGGCCATCATCGCGCCGCTGTCCTCCTCCTGAAGCAGCGAGTAGAACAGCACCGGCGTCTGCCACGTAGCGGGGTTGTTCTTGAGCACCCTCATCATCGCCCATCCCTGCTCGGCAGCGGGCCGCATGCCTAAGATCACGGCCCGAGGCGCGCGCTCCAGGACTTTGCTCAACCAGCTTCCCGGTCCCTCAGCCGTCTCTCCCTCACCGACTCGGATCTCTTGAACGACGTAGCCGCGCTCCCGCAAGTAGCTTGATAACCCGTACGCCTCTTCGCGACGATCCGACAGGATCAACACCGGACGAGACTCCGATTCGGAGGAGACAGACGACTGGGAGGACGCGGAAAGCTCGGAGCGCTCCGACCCCATCACCGGCACGGTGAAGAAGAAGGTCGCTCCCTCACCCTCAATCCCCAGAGACTCGACGCTGATCATGCCCCCATGCATCTCGACCAAGCGGCGGCTGATCGCCAATCCCAGACCTAGACCTCCGTAGCCACGGGCCGCCGTGCGCTCCGATTGGCGGAATTCGTCGAAGATCGTCTCCTGTTCCTCTACCGGCACCCCAATGCCCGTGTCCTTCACCGATACGCGGAGGTAGCCGCGCTCTGTCTCGCCGGCAGTAACTCCCCCCTGACCATCGACGAGTTCAATCTCGAACCGCACCTCGCCCTGGGATGTGAAGCGAAAAGCGTTGCTGATCAAGTTGAGCGCAACCTGCCGTAGGCGGGTACGGTCTCCCCAGACTCGGGGCAGCTGATCCGGGATCTCGGCGGACCACGAGAGTCCCTTGTCCGAGGCCATCTGCTGTCCGATCAAGGTGACGACCTCCAGTGCCTGGTGCAAATCGAGCGGCTCTCTGACGAGGCGCAACTGCCCTACCTGACTGCTGGCCAGATCCAGCACATCGCGAATCAGCCCATCGAGGTGTTGCGCGCTCGCGTGAATGCGCGTCATCTCCTCTTGATCACCGCGCTCCTTCCAGAGCAGCATCTCACTCACACTCACAATGACGTTGAGGGGCGTGCGCAGTTCGTGGCTTACCGTGGAGAGGAAGCGGCTCTTCAGTCGATCCGCCTCCTCGGCTCGCTGCCGCGCGCGTACCGCCTCATCATAGAGGAGGATGCCGAAAAGCGCGTCACTAATGTAGCTGCGCAGGAGGTCATAGACCGTGCTCTCGGGCGGCTGGTCCTCAAAGACGATCGCCCGAGGGCCCACGCCGAAGACCACAAAGCCGAACTGCTCGGCGCGTACGTAGAGCGAGGCCGCGATCAGGTTATAAGGCTCCTCGCGTTCCAGGTCCGTCAGGATGTTGGGAGGCAGGAGATCCTGTGCCCAATAACGCAGGCCATCCGGCGGCAGAAGGATCTTCCCATGCGTGTCACTGCCGACACAGAGCTTGGCCCAACCGGCTTGATCGTCCGGCTCCTCGAAGAGAGCTACATAGCAGCGCTCAATACCCAGTTTGGGCAGCTCGTTCTCCAGGGTCTCGCCGAGTTCATCGATGTCGATCACCGTCGTCAACGTGTGGCCCGTCCGGAACAGAATTCCGGCCTGCCGTCCTAGGTCAAACTGGGAAGCTGCCGCCGCACTCTGGAGTATCTGACCCACCACAACGCGGCCCTGAGCGATCAGGTCCTCAACTCGTGCCGGCGACGGCATCGCCTCCATCGATGCCGTGCTCAGCATCTCCATTCCATGGGCAAGCGCGGCCCGCCGCAGAACGGAGAGCACGTCATGGAAAGCGTCGATGTTCCGACCGTCCCTCAACAGCGTCTGCAATGTCCGACGAAGGCAGACCAGGAACTGCGCAGAGCCATCCTGTGTTAGGTCGCCGACAAGACAATCAAACAGCTCGCTCGCCCATGTTTCGGAGGCGCGGGCGTCGGGTAGCAGCTCGACGGAACCGTCGCGTGAGCCAATCGCCGCGATCATGTCGCTCACCACCGCATCGCGCCGAGCGAGCAGCGCGGCACCAACGTCCCCTATCGAAACGGCTGAACGACCCGGATCAGCGGAAAACCTCGGCACCAGCCCGTCGAAGACGGAAGCCCGCGCCACCATGCCGCTTTGGCAACCACATGACTCGCGGATGACCAGACGGGCCGGCACGTCGAGCTCCAGGGGGACCGAGTCGCCACGCATCTGTCTCAACAGTAAGTCAACCGCCTGCCGCCCCACTTCATCAAAGGGCACATGGGTGGTCGTCATCGAAGGGATAAGACCGGCCAAGTGAGGAAAGTTATCGAACCCGGTAAGGGCGATCTGCTCGGGCACATGGTAACCGTGCGTGTGGAGCCAGTCCAGCGCCTGATGCGCCAGGTTTGAGCTTGTGCCGACGATGGCATCGACGCGTTGGAGGAGTGCGCCGCCAAAGCCGGCCAGAAACCGCCCGATCGCAACGCGATTATCCCAGGACTCACTGGGTGGTGTGACAAGGCTTGGATCAAGGGGGAGTCCGTGATCCTCAAGGGCCTCGACGTAGGCCCGGTAGCGCTCGCGCGCACCGCGGTGGGTCAACGGACCACGCAGGAAGGCAATACGCCGGTAGCCGTGGCCCTCAATCAGGTGATCGACCACCTCGCGCATCCCCCGATAGCTGTCGACCAACAAGCTCGGCACACCCGGCATCCGCATCTGAAGGCTCACAATGGGGAGGCCCTCAAGCTGCCTGCAGAAGGTCTGCATCCCCTCAAGGCCGACATAGAGCCCCAATCCACTGGTCAACAGCAGGATGCCGTCGAGACGCTCGGCGCTGATCAGGTCGTAGATCGCATTGGCCTGCTCCTCAAATCCCACCGGGGACTTCAGGGCTTCGCCCACGAAGGTGACAACATTCATGTGTGCCGCCCGCGCCGCCTCTGTCGCACTCAGCCAGATATCGTAGTCAGGGCGGCGAAAGCCCCGCATCACGATCCCGATCGTAGGTCGGGCCGAGGGACAGCTGTCGGCATCGGGAAGAGGCGTGTGAAAGCTATCCATAGAGCTCATCGAAGACCAGCTGCAGATCACGTCGCAGGCCTTCATCCAGGGGCCTCACCGGCCCACGCACCACACTGGTCCGGATGATGCCCCGCCGTCTCAGAATCTCCTTGTGGACGCCGTAGAACGCCCCCCATCCTTGGCCGGCTAGGCGATTGATCGGCTCGATCCGCTCGTAGAAGATGCGCCACGCCTGAGCTTCATCACCCGCGCGATAGCTCTCCCACAGGGCAACGAAAGCCTCGGGACAGCTACAACCCGGCATCGTGCCTTGGGAACTGCGGCGTAGCTCCTCGATGATGTAGCGTCCTCCCGCACCGCCGAAGACCGTCAGAAGGTCACCGGCGACGACCACCGCCTCCGCCACCATCGCCGGCGTCGGATGGCTTTCCACCTTGATGTAGCGCACGTTCGGGCACGCCTCAGCTATGCGCTTAGCGACGTTCGCTGCAACGTGAGGCTGCGAGACATCCTGGATGAAGATGGGCAGATCAACGGCCTTGTCCACGGCGCGATAGGTATCGATCCACGCCTCCGCGCCCGCCTCGGGTGCCGGCGGGATGATCATCACCGCATCCGCACCGTTGGCTTGAGCCTCCCGACTGTTGATCACCGTCACGAAGGTGCTCTCCCCACCCGTATTCACCACCAACGGCACACGTCCGGCGACACGATCCGCGACCGTCCAAGTCACAAGACCTCTCTCGGCCTCGGTGAGCTTCATCACCTCACTGCCCAAAGCGATCCCTACGCCGCGAACACCGGCTGCCACCTGAAAGTCCACCAAGCTCTGAAGGCTATCCACATCAACGCGTTCCTGAGCGTCGAACGGCGTCAGAAGGATAGGGACAACGCCCTGTAGAGCCTGCGTCATCATCGTCGGTTCCCCCTAGTGAGCGAACTCCACACTATGCCACAACTATGTCACAACCATGCCACAATGTCATGGTATTCGGACTCTACGCGGGGGCAAGTCAGAGACACTGCACGTATGCACCACGTCACATGGACAAGGTGCGACTCAGCAGTACAATCTCAGTGATCTTAAGGATTGTCGCACACGATCAAGAGCCACAAGGAGTCGGCTATGCCCCTAACCAAGATCGTCTGTACACTCGGTCCGGCAACAGAAGACCCCGACGTGCTCCGCGCGATGGTCAGGGCGGGGATGACCGTAGCCCGGCTCAACTTCTCCCACGGCACCACCGACGAGAAGCGCCGCACGGCGGAGATGGTTCGGAAAGTCGCGAACGAAGAAGGCCGGCACGTCGCATTGATGGGCGATCTGCAAGGCCCCAAGATCAGAATCGGCAAGCTGCCGGCGGTGGGCATGCTGCTCGTCAAGGACGATGAAGTGACCTTGACAGTCGAGCCTACAGGAGCGTCGCAGCGCGAGATCCCCTTCCCGCACCCCGAGATCATCGAGGACGTCAAACCAGGCGATCGACTGCTGCTGGACGATGGCGCCCTGGAACTCGTCGCGACGGCGGTAGTGCCCAACTGCCTGACCTGCCGGGTGGTGGTCGGTGGTCTGCTCACCTCACACAAGGGGGTCAATCTGCCCGGTGTCAACCTCCATATCGAGGCGTTAACCGAGAAGGATCAGGAAGACGCCCTGACAGCCCTGGAGCTGAATCTGGACTACCTCGCCCTCTCCTTCGTCCGACGGGCCGCCGATGTCCAGACACTGCGCGATTACCTGCTCGCGCACATCGATGGTCCAATGGCTCGGCATGTTGGTGAAGATCCGCACCAGATCCCGGGACTGGTCGCCAAGATCGAAAAACCCGAGGCCCTCGACGACCTCGAAGCCATCGTCCGCATCTCCGACGGCCTGATGGTGGCGCGCGGTGACCTGGGTGTAGAGATCGCTCCCGAACGCGTCCCGCTCGTCCAGAAGCATATGATTCACCTGTGTAACTCGCTGGGCAAGCCCGTCATCACGGCGACCCAGATGCTGCAGTCGATGGTTGATCTGCCGCGCCCGACCCGGGCAGAAGCCTCTGACGTGGCCAACGCGATTCTGGATGGCAGCGATGCCGTGATGCTCTCGGGCGAGACGTCGATCGGCAAGTATCCGGTTGAGACGGTGCAGATGATGGCCCGTATCGCCGACTATGTGGAAGGCGCGGAGGACTTCCCCTACAACCACCTTCTAGAGCTGCCCACCGACGACGGTCACAAGTCCGAGGCGGAGATGATCACCACCGCCATCAGCAGTGCGACCGTAGCCCTCTCAAGGACACCCAGGGTGGCAGCGATCCTCTGCTCGACGGAGTCCGGGCGCACAGCGCGCATCGTGGCGCGCCACCGCCCCAGAGTCTCGTTGCTCGGCATTACGCCGTTTGCTTCCACCGCACGGCGCATGCAGCTGATGTGGGGTGTGGTGCCGCTGGTGGTCAAAGCCTTCAGAACCACGGATGAGATGATCCAGACGATGGTTTGCGCAGCCTACCAACAGCGTTGCGTGGAGGTGGGCGACAACGTGATCCTGACCGCAGGTATCCCCCTGGAAGTCCACGGGGTCACCAATATGGTGAAAATCCACACCGTTCGCGAGACCGACATCAGCTAGGCAAAGAAAAAGCACCGGGACCTGTGTCCCGGTGCTCACCGACTGAGGATAGATCCGAATCCGTTAAGCCTGAACCGCAGCCTCCGGCTCGGTCGTCACTTCGACCTCGCGGTCGATGACGGGTTCGACAACGGTGCTGCCCTGTGACACACCACAATAGGGGCAGATATTCCAGTCGAGGGCGAGCACGGCATCACAGGCCACACACTTCTTGCGCAGGTGGGTATGGCAGTAAGGGCAATAGATGAAATCATTCTGCACCTTGGCGCCACAACCGGGGCAAACCTCCGGCTCCTCAATCGCCTGCAGGAGCGCCTCTTGTTCCAACGCATGTTCATAGGCTTCGGCAAGGGTCTCACGGGGTCGGATGAGGAAGTAGACAATCAGCCCGGGCAACGTGAGGACCGCCACCATAAAGGTCGCCATGATCTGTACCACGATATCCCGGGTGCGGGCGCGAATATCCCGAAAGGTCCAGAGGACCATCCCCAGCCACAGGCTGGTGAAGAAAACCGCGGTGACCAACACAAGGATCGTCACCACCTGCGGCAGGATCTCGAGAAGTTGGTCAATGATCATGGTCCCACAGCTCCTTTAGACGCATCGCGACGGCGATGATGGTGGTTGAGCAAGATGTTATGTGCCTCACGCCAGGTCAGGCGCGGGCATTATACCATTGCCAATAGGGGAGGCAAGCTGATGAGCTATATCACCGTGAAAGAAATGCCGGTCGACGAACGCCCTCGAGAACGTCTGATGCGCGTCGGTCCTCAGGCTTTGTCCACCGCGGAGCTATTGGCCATCATCCTGCGCGTCGGTGTTGGGGGCGAGAACGTCCTGACGATGGCGCAACGGATTCTGGCGACCTATGAGGGACTTGGGGGCATTGCCCGCGCCGACTTCGCACAGCTCGCCGCCGAACACGGTCTTGGACCGGCAAAGACCGCTCAGATCCTGGCTGCGCTCGAGTTAGGCCGCCGGTTGATGGCGGAAAGCCCGGAGGAGCGCTGGCAGATCCGGGCGCCAAGCGATGCGGCCCATATCCTGATGCCAAAGCTCGGCTTCCAGGAGCAGGAGCACTTTGCCATCCTCTATCTGGACACGCGCAATCGCGTCTCCGATCAGGAAGTGCTCTATGTCGGCAGTCTCAACACCTCGCTGGTCCGGGTCGCCGAGGTCTTCCGCGGTGCCGTCAGGCGCAACTGTGCCGCCCTGATCGTCGCTCACAACCATCCATCAGGGGACCCCAATCCCTCACCGGAGGATGTCTCACTCACACGGCGCCTGGTGGACGCTGGCAAGCTGCTCGAGATCGACGTCTTAGATCACCTCGTGATCGGCCACAACCGTTACGTCAGCTTGCGCGAGCGCTCGCTCGGATTCGAGTCGGCGTAGCTGGGCCTGAGCGGATAGCGCACCCGAAAGACCGTCCCCTCCCCAGGGTGTGAGGTAAACGAGACCTCACCCTCCAGATAACGCTCCGTCAGCAGCTTGACGCTGTATGTCCCCAATCCGCGTCCACGCCCTTTGGTCGTGAACGAGCGCTGGAAGACCTGCCGCTGCACGGGTTCAGGCATGACCGTCTGGTTGTGCACCCAGAACTCGACCAGCTCCGCATCGGCGGGTGTCGTCCCGTCGTCCAGCAAGCGACACCCTACGGTAATCGTCGAACCGGGATCATCCGCCTCAAGGGCGTTACGGATCAGATTATCCAGGACACGACGCATTTTCACCGGATCCGTGATGAACGTCACGTCCTTAGTCTCGGGACTGACCCACAAGAGGTGGTCGTGGGTAAGATTACGGTCGAGGTAGGACTCGACGAGCTCCTTCAACAACTCGAGTGATCTCACCTCTCGGGGGCGCAGGACCAGTTCACGACTCTCCATATCTGTGAGATCGCGCTGAGCCTGGATCTCCTGGTTCAGCCGTTGTACGGCCTTCTGCGTCACCTGCAGCAGTCTCTTCCTATCTTCGCCACCGACCTCATCGATAAGGTCAACGGCTATACGCAGCTTCTGAACCGTGTTGAGAATATCGTGGAAGAAGATGCGCTCGAGCGCCTGACGGCGCTTCTCGTGGCTGATGTCGATCATCGTCAACACGGTGAAGGCATGTCCCTCAGCAGAGAAGGCGCGTGACGTGATCCGCAGGTCGAGGGCCGGAGGCGACTCCGTCGCCCCTCTCACAACGCGCAGTTCTTCGTCCAACACCGTCTGCTCCTCAGACTCAACGATGGCCCGCGCTGCCCCACAGTAATGGCAGAAGGGGGAGGTGCCACAGCCCCCCTCACCCACCTCCGCATAGACGCAGCCTAGGGCTTCACCCGGTCGCGCACCGATGAGGTCACGGCCCTCGTCGACCCCGACAAGGTCCGCCGCCGCCCGGTTAGCATAGACGATCTGCCGGTAATCGTTGACGATCATCACCGGAACGGACAGTGCCGTTAACGCTGCATCGAGAACCTCAAGGTCCGCGAAGTAGGCCGCGTGCCGGCGAAGCTCCTGCTTCGTCGCACGAGTCAATGAAGCCAACTCAACTGCCGACATCTCTCTCAGAGCTATGATGTCCCCCTTCCCCACACCCCGCATCCACCGGGACGATTGTCCCGCACCCTACGATGGATCCACGAGCCACTCAGGATGTGCACTCTGTACCTCGTCCCACATGTCACCGAAGATAGCCGGTGCATGGGGCGTCAACGCTCTCAACATCCATAGCGCCATCCGCCGGATCTCCCATTGTGCCTCCGGCGTGATCCGCAGCCGGAAGAAGTGGCGTAGTTCGCGGAAATTCATCGTCACCACGATACGTGTGGTCGCTGCGTTGGGGAGCACGAAACGGGCATCCTCCTTGCGTATGCCTCGCTCACGAAGCTTGCGGTAGGTCGCCTCGACCTGTCCGCGGAACGCATCCCAGATGGCGCCGGCCTCCTCGTCCTTGGCGATGGCGTCCGGAATGACAAACTCCGGCGCCGACATATCGACGTATCGTTGGCTCTCCTGGCTGTAGGAGGCCAGACGATGGCGCACCAGCTGGTGCGAACATGCACGGCTGATGCCTGAGATCTCAAAGGTAGCGCCGGCGTGCTCAATGATGCTTTCGTGCCCCTCGCGCAGTCGGGCGCGTAGAAACGCAGCAGGATTCCCACGGTTCTCACTCCGGTAGCAGACACGTCCCGCGTGCTCGATCAGCTCCTCTGCGGTGCCGTCGCCGCGGAGATAGTGGGTGATGGCAATCAACTCGACATCCATGAGGGTATCCCTTTCTCTAGGCCTGACCCATGGCCTCGGCGCGTTCAGACATCTCGGCCCGCAGCTTTTCTGAATCCCGTGGGTAGGTTAGGTAGAATCCTGAGAAGAGCAAAGCGCAGAGGATCCAGGGGAAGGGAATGGTCCATAGAAGCGCGCGGGTGAAGCCCAGCGCGTCGGCGAGGCTACCGGCGATGAAGGCCGCCAACGCGGCAAAGCCGCTCTCGATGAAGGTGGTCATAGCAAAGGCAGTAGCGCGCAATTCAGGAACCACCACTCCCTGCATCATCGGCTCCTTGGCACCCTTACCGGGCCAACTAATCAGCAGTGCGGTGAAAAAGCAGAGGATGAAGAGCGGCCAGAAGCCCCAGTTTTCCGTTCGGGTGAAGAGGACATAGGTGAGCGGGATACCGCTCACGATCGAGACCTGACCGACAATGGTACGCCCGTACTTGGGATTCCGGACTTCTGCCCAGTCCCCCAGCACCCCCCCGATGATGTTGCTGAACGCCGTGCCGATCACGATGCCGGCGAAGGTCAACGTCGCACTCCCCACAGGATGGGCGAGCGTGATCGCCTCCGTCATCCCACGCACATCAACCAACCAGGAGATCAAGTAGAGCCCCATCACGACCCAGGGCATGCTGCCCGCAAGCCCCTGGGCAATGGCGACCCAGATCGTAGGAATCGCGAGCACCGTCCTCACATCCGACAGTTGCGCCCGGTAGTGTCCGGCAGCTTCTGCCGTGATCCTGCCGGCTAACTCCGGCTCGGCACTGCCCCTCACGGGCTCCTTGACGAACAGGGCGACGAAAACGCCCGAGACCACGCTCAGCCCACCCAACATAAAGAAACCCCAGCGCCACAGCGTAGGCGTGGCGACCATCCCCAGCCCCAACGTGCCGACGATGATCCCCAGCACGCCGAAGGACTCAAGCAGTCCTAGAGCCCGTCCGCGGCGGTGCGGTGGAAAGAGGTCGGACATCAGCGAGAAGGTCGCGGGCATAAGGCAACCGAGCCCAATCCCCGAGATCGCCCGAATCACCAGCAGTTGACCGAAGTTCTGGGTCAGTCCACAGGCGAAGGTCCAGAGTCCCCATACACCGGTGCCGAAGATAATCACCTGCTTGCGCGAGAAGCGATCCGCCGCAAAGCCCCAGAAGGGCGCACTGACCGACTGCAGGATATTGCGAATGGTCCCGATCAGGCCAAGAGCCGTGTAATCGAGGCCCCATAGCGACCGAATGGTCGGGAAGAGGACGGACATCGCCTGCCCCTCCCCCTGGTCGATGAAGTAGCCGAAGGCCAGAGCCACCAACGTCAGGAAGCGCGAACGGTCCTTCTCCGGGGCAGTCTCGGTTGCCATATCACCTCGTCACGGTCAGGGTGGTTGCCGGAAGCGATTATGCCACAGCCAAGCCGCTTGTCCAGCCGTCTTGACGGCGTACAGGGCGACGGCTATAGTGAAACCATGAGCGACACAGCATCTCCCCATGAGCGCGGCCCACAGCCTGCACAACGCGGGGATGAGGGTCCGAGCTTCACCGCCGCTGCGACGCTGCAACCGGCGCCTCCCCCTGGGGCAACGGTACTTGAGGCCGGTTGGCTGATCATCGCCACCCTCATCCCACTCTGGGTCAACCTGTGGGCCGATCAACCCTTCGAGCTCTCGAAAGCCCTGCTCCTCCGCTCGCTCGTCTGGTTGATGGCGAGCCTATGGCTTGCTCTATGGATCATCGGCAAGGATAACCCGCGGGACACCCTACGACGTAGCCCCCTGTGGGCGCCCATCTGCCTGATGGCCATCACGGTGATCCTCGCCACCGTCTTCGCCCCTGATCCGCACCTGAGCCTTCACGGAACATCCGAGCGTGGTCAGGGGGCGCTAACGCTACTCAGCTATCCGCTCCTCTTCCTGATCGTCGCCTCACACCTGCGCGAATCGGAGCAAGTCTACCGCCTCCTGGTGGCTATGGTGGCTACCGCCGCGATCATCGTCCCCCTGAGTTGGGCGGAGGCGCTGGGCTGGGATGCCATCGGACTGGTCAGCGATGCTCGCTCACCGATCACGGCGACGCTGGGTCGCGCCAACTTCGTGGGTGCCTATCTGGCCATCCTCGTCCCCCTGACGCTTGGGCTCACGCTCACAACGACCCATCGATGGCACCGCAGAGCTCTGCTTCTACTCCTGGCGGGAGAGCTCTCGGTGATTGTGGCGACGCTCGCCCGTGGCGCATGGCTGGCAACCGGCGTCGGCCTGGCAGCCCTCGGTCTCTGGAAGATCCGGTCATCGCTCGACCGCCCGGCGCGCAAGAGGTTCATCGCCGTTGCGCTCCTCCTCTGCCTGATCGGCCTGGCGCTGGGCGTCGCGCACTTGTTACAAGCGCAGGTCGGATCGATCGCGGCCCGGCGAACCATCTGGTCGGCGGTCGTCAGGCTGATCGGCGCCCGGCCCTTGTTGGGCTATGGCCCGGATGCACTGTCCATAGTCTTCCCCAGGGTCTACCCGCCGCAGCTCGTCTACTATCAGGGCCGCGATGTCTTTGTCGATCGCGCTCACAACCTGTTCCTGGATGGCGCTGTGACGCTGGGCATACCGGGGGTTCTGGCTCACCTGTGGTGGATCAGCGCCATGTTTGCGCTGGGCTCTCGGCGTCTCGCCCTGGCCAGAGGCACGCTCTCCGAAGTTTGCATCGGGACCGGTATGCCCCGGGGAAAAGCCGAGATCGTGCTGATGGCATGCCTTGCCGCCATCATCGGCCATTTAGCAGACCTCATGGTCAGCTTTGATGTGACCGCAACGGCGACCGCAACATGGCTGCTGATGGCCCTGATCGCGGCGACCGCCTGGGAACAGAGGCGCTCACGCAGCCGGATGGCAACCATACCCTCACCACGCAAGTCCCTACCGTTGTGGCGCCCCGTTGTCGCCGGTGCTCTCATCCTCGGCGCAGTCGTGGCGACCATCGAGCTCAACGTCCGACCCTTGCTTGCCAGCATGGCCCATCGCAGGGCGATACGCTTCGCTGAGATCGGGGAGACCGCGGAGGCCCTGCGCGCGTCCGAGTATGCGGTGGAGCTCTGGCCCTGGACGACGCACCACCACCGACTCCTCGCACAGATCGCCCGCTACGAAGCCTCGATCACCCCCGGCGACCCCCGACCGTGGGCCTATGCCGAAGCTGCGTTGCTGGCAGCCCGGGACCGGCGCCCTGGGGACTACGTAGTCTGGGCTCTGCTGGGCGATCTCTACGCCCAGATCGGCACGCAGTTCGATCCTGCAGCCTTCTCATCGGCCCATCAAGCTTACGCACAGGCGACCGCCCTGGCCCCTTACCACGCCCGCCTCTATGTGGCCTGGGGACAAGTCTTCCTCGACGAAGCGCAACCCGCTGCAGCCTTGGAGCGGTTCCACAGGGCCGTAGATCTCGATGCGACCGATGGCCTCGCTTTTCGCCTCATCGGCGACGTCGAACTGGCGATGGGACGCCCTCAAGCGGCGATGGACGCTTACCATCAGTCTGCGCACTGGTCACCCGAGGCTGCGCTGAGCCACTTGGGCCTGGCCCGAACCTATGCCACACTGGGCGACCTTGATGCCGCTGAAGCAGCCCTCGCACAAGCTCTCGCGCTTGACCCTCACCATCCTGACGTGCTTGCTTTCCGGCGCCAACTTGAGGCGCGCCCCTGAAGTGGGTAGGGGGCCCCTCCGTCGCCTTATCGATCCCGGTCTAGGGAGATGCGCAATGCACTAGTCCGGGCACTAGGGCAAGACCTATGAGACGCTTCGCGATAGGATAACGCAGCCGCGGCTCCCATCACCACACCGGTCACAGGGCGTGATCGAAGCCGCGGACGGTGTCTGTGTCTTCAGCCGTTAGGCCGTTCGCGCGACCTACTTGACGACGATGCTCACCAGCTGCCCACGGGGCACGATCACCTTGAGGATCTGCTTGCCCTCCAGGTAGCGCTGCACCCCGGCATCGGCGAGCGCCGCCTCCTTGACCGTCGCCTCATCAGCGTCGGCCCCCAACGTGATGCGCGCGCGCACCTTGCCGTTGATCTGTACCGGTATCTCGACCGTATCCTCCACCAACATGGCCTCATCCCAGGTGGGCCAGGTCTGCTGGTGAATGCTGTACGGCTTGTCGAGTCGGGCCCAGAGCTCTTCCGCCAGATGCGGCGTGACGGGTGCCAGGAGCAGCAGCAATGCCGCGATGCCCTCATCCCAGCGCTCGCTTCCCCAGAAGGCGGACTTCGCCCTGCCCAGTGCGTTGGTCATCTCCATCAACCGCGCAATGGCCGTGTTGAAACTGAACGCTTCCATATCCTCGGTCACGCTCTTGATCGCAACGTGGACTGCACGCAACATCTCGCGCTCAGTTACCTGATCCTGCGCGGCCTTACCCGAGGGCGGTTCCAGCACCAGATGCCAGACACGGTTGAGCCAACGAACCACACCCTCGATACCCTGGCTGTCCCACGGCCCACCCTGCTCCCAACGCCAACCGAACATCAAGTAGGCTCGGACGGTATCGGCACCGTACTCTGCGACCAGGCTGTCGGGCGCCACAACGTTCTTCTTGCTCTTGGACATCTTCTCGACGTCCAGGTGATAGAGGACGTCGGAGATCCGCTTGCGTTCGGCAGCCGCCGCAGCATCCAGGCCTGTGGGAACCTCCACGGGCATCTCCTCATCGGCGAAGACCACAATCAAGCCGCCCGCGGCGCCCGTCTGCACCTTCAGGCTGCTCTCGTCACGGTCCATCACCTCACCACAGACCCGCCCCTCCTCACGCGCAGGCGCGGGCCAGGCATCCTGATGCTCGAAGCCGTAGACCGTCACCTGTTCAGCACGAAAGCCGGCGCCCTCCCAGGTACCACGGATGTCGACGCAGTCGCCGGAACGCGGCTCGCCCAAGATCACGCCTTGGTTACGCAGCTGCAACATCGGCTCATCGAAGTCGAGGAGCCCCGCATCGCGCAGCGCCTTGGTGAAGAAGCGGGTATACATCAGGTGCATCACAGCGTGCTCGGCACCACCGGTATAGGTATCAACGGGGGCCCAGTAAGCCTGCTCCGCCGGATCCCAGGGCACCGCGTCAGCGCCGACGGCTTCACCCTCACGATAGTAGGGGCTGAGGTAAGCGTACTGATACCAGGACGAGCAGACAAAGGTGTCCATGGTGTCCGTCTCGCGGGTAGCAGGGCCGCCGCACGACGGACACGTCGTGTTGAGGAAACCCTCGTGATATCTGAGCGGGCTCTCACCTGTGGGCATGAAGTCGACATCATCGGGCAAGAGCACCGGCAGCTCTTCATAGGGCACCGGCACCGCCCCGCACGCATCGCAATAGACCATCGGGATGGGCGCTCCCCAATAGCGTTGCCGGCTGATCAGCCAATCACGCAGACGGTAGTTGATCGCTGCTTTGCCCTCACCCTTGCCTGCCAACCAAGCAGTGACCTTCTGACGCGCCTCCTCACCCGGCGTGCCGCTGAACTCCTCCGAGTTGATCATCGTGCCGTACTCGTGATGGAAGAGCACATCCTGGTAGAAAGGCAGGTTGCTGAGCATCTCCATACAGGTCCGGTTGTGACTGACGGGCGGATAGATGTCTTTGCAGCGCGCCAGGATCTCGGCGTCGGCCTCCACCGAGTCCAGCTCACGGACACCGTCCGAGAAGATAAAGGCCCACCGCGCGCCAACCACCTCGTTCCAGTTGTCGGGCAGCAGATGCGCCTGCATCAGTTCGATATACCGGTCGATCTGGGCATGACCGTGCAGCGTGACGAACAGTCCTTCACCGGCCTGACCCACCGGACCACGGGTGGCCTCGATGCCGGCGTCGTCGAGCAAGTCGGCAAACCCTTCGTCCACGGAACCGGGGAACACCAGGCTCTTGGCGAGACCATCTACCCGCTCGATCACGGGAATGATGGGCAGCCCGAACCTGAGGGCGAAGGCAAAGTCGCGTTCATCATGAGCAGGTACCCCCATGATCGCACCGGTCCCATACCCCATCATCACGTAGTCGGCGATCCAGATCGGGATGCGAGCTCCATTGACCGGATTGATGGCATAGGCGCCGGAGAAGACGCCCGTCTTCTCCTTCTCGGTGCTCAGGCGCTCGATCTCGCTCTGCCGTGTGGCCTGAATACGATAGTCGTTGATGGCGTCATCGTAAGCGGGCTTAGTGATCTGCTCCACGAGCGGATGTTCGGGCGCCAGGACCATAAAGGTGGCGCCCCAGAGCGTGTCCGGGCGTGTCGTGAAGACCACCAGATCGCCGGCATCAGGTGCGGACCCCCCCGGCATGTCCTCAGGGGCCACTTTGAACGTGACCTCGGCGCCCTCGCTGCGTCCGATCCAATTGGTCTGGAGCAGGCGAATGCGCTCGGGCCAGTCGATCTTCGAGAAATCAAGAAGCTCGTCCGCGTAGTTCGTGATCTTCCAGAACCACTGCTCGAGGTCCTTCTTGATCACCTGTGAACCGCAGCGCTCGCAGATGCGCTCCTCGCCCACCACCTGCTCGCGTGCCAGCGTCGTCTTGCACGAGGGACAGTAATCGACGGGCGACGTCTTGCGATAGGCCAAGCCCATGTCGTAGAACTTGCGGAAGAACCACTGGCTCCAGCGATAGTAACCCGGGAGGCAGGAGATGGCCTCGCGGTCCCAATCAATCATCATACCCATCGAGCGCAACTGCTGCCGCTCGCGATCGATATTCGCCAGCGTCCAGGACTTGGGATGGATCCCACGCTGGATGGCAGCATTCTCCGCAGGCAGGCCGAAAGCATCAAACCCCATCGGGAACAAGACGTTGTAGCCCTGCATACGCTTGAAGCGGGCCCGCACATCACTGGGCGCCATAGCATACCAGTGGCCGATGTGAATGTCGCCGCTGGGATAGGGAAGCATCGTCAAGGCATAGAACTTGGGCTTGTCGGCATCGATGACGGCCTTGTGGAGCTCATCGGCCTCCCAGGTCTGCTGCCACTTCGATTCGATCACCTGCGGTTGATAGGGTTCGGGCATGACGTTTCCTCCTTGAACAGCCTGCGATATCCGCATCATTGTACCCCAGGGGATGGAAATTGCCAGATCATGCTGAGCATATAGGGCGATGACGGCGACCCGACAAGGCTCTCGGGGCTCTCATTAGGTGCGGGAAAGTGCAGCTACAGTGACTCTATGGCGATGTATTCAGGCGGGACGTGGCCGCAGAGATAGACCGCCTCCGCAGGGCAGTAGAACTCCCGACCCGCTGCGAAGGCCGCAGCAGCGTCGATGGTAAGCACGACGGGATCGGGGGCATAACGCAGCGCGGCGCTACGCGCCAGGTCAGGGTCAGGGACCAGCGACAGGTAGTGACGATCGGCAGGACGCAGGCCCTCGCGGCGTACAGCCTTCACCTCGGTCGCGTCCACACCATAGTAGAGCGTGTCAGGCGGCATCACCGGGTCATAGGTAGGCCGAACGGCTGAGTGACCATAGGTCGCGCGGATGTGCCGCGCTCCCCCACCCGCTGCCACGATCTCAAAGCGCTTGGGACCCGTCTGATCGACGACGGCCTCGATGTCGCCGAGAGTGACCCAGCGGAAGTTGGGCAGCGCCTGGACCATACCCAACACCTCGTCCAGGTCGGCAAAGCCCTCGGCGTCCAGACGGATCGGGAAGCGTGTCGGTCTGTGACGCAGCAGCAGGGAGAGAAAGCGACTCAGCTTCTGCTGTCGCTGCCGCTGATGGCGCGAAGACGGGGCGTTCACGCACCCTCCTCTTCGCCCGGGACACTCGCAAGGGCCGCCCGGATCAGGTTTGCCCGCACCTGGCGACGCTCCCGCCGCGGCAGCGAAGCGAGAAAGCCCTCAACCTTGGTCCGACGCGTCTCCTGACCATGAGGGCAAGCCGGTTCGTCGGGCATCATCCACGCGTGCGCGCGGGCATAGCGACGAATCTCCCGTTCGGTCAACAGCAGAAGCGGACGGATCATCTCCAGGACACCGCCGAAGTAGGGGCGCCGTGGTGCCAGTGACTCCAGCTTGCCCTTGTACATCAGGCTCAACAGGGCCGTGGCCGCGGCATCGTCCGCGTGATGACCGAGGGCTACCTTGTTACAGCCGCGCCGTTCAGCAGCGATGAAGAGGGTCTTGCGGCGGTTCCAGGCACAGCGGAAACAGCCCATCGGCAGGGGTTCGTCGTCCGGCACCTGGATCGGCAGGATCTCGTAGGGCACGTCGAGCGCCTCAAACCAGGGGATGAGTTCCTGGGTCTGGTCCGGCAATCCTACTTCTGTGCCGTCCACATGGAACGCAACCACCTCATACCGACCGGGTATGTCCACGCCGCGCACCAACAGGTCGAGCAGCGTGCGACTGTCCTTACCTCCTGAGACACCTACGGCAACACGGTCTCCATCGACGATCAGGTCGTGAGCGGAGATCGCGCGATTGACATCCCTCAGCAGGAACGCCGCTATCGCATCGGGTGTGGCCATTTACAGACGCCGCCGGCTACGCATCCTCCAGCCGCTTCCCGTATTGCTGTGCGTAGTAGTCTTTGTAGAGGTCGCCGCTCTTGATCGGGCGCCACCACCACTCGTTCTCAGCATACCAGCGCGCGGTAGCAGCGACGGCTTCCTCGCAGGCGTAGCGACTCTCCCAGCCCAACGCCTTGAGCTTGCTCACATCGAGGGCGTAACGACGATCGTGACCGGGGCGGTCG